>Ga0315547_1002873_pt1 | contig 11654 bp, 7 predicted proteins | sample SalMarSW160240MG_2_FD_202542 | JGI IMG/M metagenome (GOLD analysis project Ga0315547, IMG submission 202542) | Salt marsh sediment microbial communities from the Plum Island Ecosystem LTER, Massachusetts, United States - Salt Marsh Sediment SW1601-240 ... | reverse complement strand
ATCGGCTGCAAAATTGGCGTTTCTACCTCTAAAAAACCTTCTTTTTCTAGAAATTCCCTGATTTCTCTTACGATTTTGGCCCTTATTATGAATTTAGACTTTGCCTCGGAATTAAAAATCAAATCTAAATATCTTTTTCTAAAGCGCTCTTCAACATCTTTCAGTCCGTGCCATTTTTCAGGCAGAGGCAAAAGAGACTTCGCCAGCATTTTAAAATCAGCGACCTCGATTGTTTTCTCTCCTTTTTTAGTTTTAAATAAAACGCCTTTTAACTCAATGAAGTCGCCAATGTCAAAGTTATCCAGAAAAAATTTATATCCTTTTTCTCCTAATCTGTCTTTTTTTAGAAAAGCCTGGATTTTCCCTGTTCCGTCTTCGATATCCAGAAAAGTGGAGCCGCCGTGCGATCTTTGAGATTTTATTCTGCCGGCCAACGCCACCTCGTTCTTAGAACGGGACAACCTGCCAAAATCCAGAATTGCCCCAGCAATCTCATGAGTTCTTTTGGTTTTTTCGGGATAGGGGTTCAAAAGCGATTTTTTAATCGCTTCCATTTTCCCCAATCGAATTTTTCTTATTTCATCAATTGTCGCCATATGATATTTTAAGTTTAGCTTATTTTGTCTCTCTCGTGAAGTACCATTCTAGAACATCTTTGGCCACGGGTAAAACAGCGGCTTGAATACCTTTAACGTTTTCAATCATCACCGTTAAAACAATTTCTGGGTCTTCATACGGAGCAAAAACAGTGATCCAGTTATGGTATCTGTCTTGCCCTAATTCAGCAGTACCGGTTTTGGCGGCTGAGGTAACCGGTAAAGAATTTAAGATGACGGCTGAGGCTTGCGGCGAATTGAATCCCGTTACGGCCTGCCTCATTCCTTCCTTAACAATTTGAAGATTTTCGGGACTAATAAAATTTTCTCGAATAATTTCCGGCTCCCTTTCTTCTATTGTGTTTAATTCACCCGAAGAGCTATCAATGATTTTTTGAACGACCTGAGGTCGCAATAATTTGCCGCCGTTGGCAATCGCCGTAATCGCCGTAACTACTTCCAAAGGGGTAATCTGAAGATATTCCTGACCGATTGAAAGATAATAAGTGTTACCATCCCACCATCCTTCGCCAAGTGTTTCCTTTTTCCATTCTATACTAGGAACAAAGCCTGCCGCTTCCCCGGGAAGATCAATCCCAGTTAAATCCTGCCAGCCGAACAACTCGAGATACTCTTTGATTTTTGTGGGACCCAATCCCTTTTGGTCTCCGTATCCGCCACCGATTGTGTAAAAATAAACGTTGGAAGATTGAGCAATCGCCTTTTTCATATCCACCCAGCCGTGAACCGTCCAATCGTTAAATCTATAAACTATTTCCGGATTATATTGATGAGGAACCTCGATAAATCCCGCGCTATAAATCTGTTTTTGAGGACTGATTATTTTTTCTTCCAAAGCGGCGGAGGCAATTAAGGGTTTTATAGTGGAGCCCGTCAGATACCTCCCAGAGATTGCTCGATTAAAAAGCGGATTAAGTTTCTGAGGGTCATCTAAAAGAGATTGAAGAGATGCGGGATCTGCCCCCTTTTGAAACAAATTATTGTCAAAGCTTGGCAAGGAGACCAAAGCCAAAATACCGCCGGTTTTAGGATCCATAGCTATGGCTGTCGCCCCCCTAGCTCCGATTTCTTTATATTTTTTTTCCAATTCTTCTTTTATTTTTCTTTGTAGGTCTGCATCCAACCACAGAACCAAACTTTTTCCTGATTCTGGCAAGGAAAGAACTTCTTCTGAAACCATTTCGCCAAAAACGTCTCTTTCAATTCTCAATTTGCCCGGATTTTTCCTTAAATATCTTTCATAATAGTTCTCGACTCCAGTTCGGCCAACAAGATCAGAAATTGAATAAAACTCGGGTGCAGCTATAAACTCTTCGCTTTTTATCTTTCCCGTATAACCCAGAATCTGGGCAAAAACCTCGCCGTCTTTATACTCCCTGATAACGTTGGTGTTTATCTGACAGTTAGGATACTCATCGGTTCTCGCCTCAAACAAAATTAGTTCTTGATGAGAAAGATTTTTAACAATCTCTCCTTCGCAAACCAAATCAAAGGTTGATTTATTAAAAACTAACTGTTCCATATTCTTATCGTAAATCACCCCTCTTTCTGCCTGAATTTGATGAATAATAAATTTATTTTTTTCGGCCAGTTGGTTAAAGTTTTTTCCCTCAATCACCTGAAGCTGAAAAGTTTTAAACAAAAGAAGTGATATTACAAGAAAACAAAAAATAAAAAGACCTTGGATAATTTTTTTAAGAAGGGGGACTTCAAATTTCTTCTCCGAAAGACCAAGCTGCTTCTCTTCTTTTTCCGCAAGAGAATCTAAGAGAATTTCGTGAGGTTCAATATCTTCTTTAAAAGCGATCTGAATCGTATTTTTCTTAAATCTTTTTAATGGTAGGAAATCTAACATATTTTTCCAAAATAATTTTCAAAAAAAGGAAAAGACCCAATAGAATCAAGGTATAAAATCCAAAAAATTCTCCCCTACTATTCAGTAAAAAAACATCCAGATAAAATCCGCCGATTAAAGCGGAAAACACCTTCTCCCGATCGGAAGAGCCGAATAAATTTATGAAAATTACGGCAATTAATACAAAATTGGGGACAATTCCAAATACGTTAAAATGGACCAAAAAACTGGTCTGGAGCAAGGTTAAAATATAAAAAATAAGAACGAAAAAAATAATTCTCTTAACCATTCGTAATGATAAACAAGTAATCCAAATTATTAACGTTGAAAGCGGGCTTTATTTCCGCGCTCTGAAAAGGATCAACGTCAGATTTTTTTATGGTTTTAATTTGTCCGACCAAGAGTCCCTGGGAATAAACGCCGCCCAAAGCAGAAGTAACGACCGTATCATTTTCAAGAATTTCTTTTTCTCTGGGAATCAAATCAAAAGAAAGATTAAAACCTCCTTTCCCTTTTATTATTCCATCAATTTCCCTTTCTGGAATTCTCGCCCCAAAAGAACTCTCTTTGTTAGAAATCAAAACAACTTCCGAAAATCTGTCATAAACAGAACCTACTCTTCCCAAAAGGACTTTTTGCCCGGTGATTACGGTTAAACCTTCGGAAACTCCGTCTTTTTCACCTTTATTAACTAAAATGGAATCTTGGGAAATGTCTTTGCTTATTATCCGGACAAGCATTAATTCCGATTCTTTTTCCAAACCAAGCCCTAGCGCCTCTCTTAAAATTTCGTTTTCCCTCTTTAACTCCGTTAAAACCGCTATCTGACCGAGGAGTTCTTGATTTTCAAAACGGAGATCTTCTATTTCTTTTTTAATGGTGCTTGTTTTTAAAATGCCTGTTGCAAAATCGGAAACGCTCTTGCCCGCCTGCCAGAATGATTTTTGGATGGGTGAAGATATCAAAAAGAAAAAATCCTTAACATTTCTTGAAAAACCGGTGAAATTAAAAACGACGATGAAAATCGACAACAGGATCAAAACGACAACAACTTTTTTAATATTCTGATGTAATTTTACGCCCAGAAGAGTTCCCATTAAGCCGATTTTACCATAAATTTTTGGCACTTGACAGACATTTTTGCATAAATATACTAATCTTAGTAATCCAAAAAGGTCGGTCTGTATAAAAATAAATTTTAATTGTCCATGACAGAAGATAAATTTTTCGCCCCTTTCGTCCGCCAAGAAGACGAAGAAGAATTTTCAGGACTTGACGAGGATGATTTGGGAACGGAGGAAGGAGACGAAGAAGAAAAAGAGGAGGAAGAAGACGAAGAAGAAGACAGTTGGGATGAAAATGTAGAATAAACTCTGACAGGGTAAATCTTTACTTTCTCAAAACAAAAACCCGCTTCTGCGGGATTTTGTTTTGGTAAAATAATAAGTTAATACAAAAGGCGCTAGGGCGGCGGCTACCTACTTTCGCACAAAAAATTGTACTATCATCGGCCTTGGAGGATTTCACTTCCGTGTTCGGAATGGGAACGGGTGGAACACCTCCAGCATTACCGCCACCTCAACGCCTTTTGCTCTTTTACACCCAAGTTTTCGCTACGCGAAATCTCGGTCATTAATTACTAGCCCAGCTAACTGGGCAAAAAATTATGATTTATTAGTACTGCTCGGCTGAATGCATTACTGCACTTACACCTGCAGCCTATTAACCCCGTCGTCTCCGGGGAATCTATGAGTCCTAATCTTGGGGCCTGCTTCGCGCTTAGATGCTTTCAGCGCTTATCAGTTCCCGACTTAGCTACCCAGCGATGCTCCTGGCGGAACAGCTGGTACACCAGAGGTCAGTTCCTTCGGGTCCTCTCGTCAAGATGTTCTTATATTTCTATAAGCTCAGACTATATCTTCTCCCAATTTTGGGAGTCAACATATTATGATAGTTTAGAATCCTGATTATCAGGTAGCTACCATCTTAATTGCCGTTATGAAGCAATTAAAGTCGTTACGGGGACAAATCAAAGATTCATTATCACTTTTAGATCTCGTTTTAATTTTTCTGCTTTCTTTTTCCCTGACTGATATGTTTCTTTTCTGGCAGCAATCAAAGTGTTCATTATTACCTTTTTATCTTTGCTTGTTAGCTGATCAACTCTCCTTTTCTCTAAGATTTTTAGTGCCTGAAATAAATATTCCACTTGATCTTTTTTGAATCTAAGATAAGGATACAAACTTTGAAGTATTTTTTGTACTTGTTTATATCCATTAATTCTCAATTCAGTCATCCCATCATTTCTTCTGGATATGTAGCCAATACCTAGATTCTTTTTTATCCAGAAAAGCGGTTTCTCATGTCGTGTATCTTGATAAAAACAGATAGTGAACATTAACCTCTTTCTTCCCAAGTAATCATTTCTCTTTTTGATCTGAAACATGATACTTCCATCTCCATCAAGAAATCCAGCGATGTAAGCGAGATCTATTTCTTTTGATTTGATTTGCCTTCCCACGGTATTGCCTTAATATTTATCCGGTCCTCAAGTAAATTGTATCATAAAGCTAATGGACCGACAAGCTTTATAATCACTGCAACCGAATAAGCAATGAAGGTTTCACCGTTATTAGCCGATTTGTCATCGCAGATTACTCTGCGAAGTAGCAATTTCTTACTACGAAGAACTCCCCTCAAGACTCTACGCCTACGGTAGATAGGGACCAACCTGTCTCACGCATATTTATCACTTATTACTAAATGTATGGACTATATCACCCCCGTGAGATAATTCTATATCTCATGGGGCCGACGTGTTATGGAAGGTTAAACTTCCATCCTCCCACTAAAAGCGGGAAAGTCTCTACGGCTCATCTGATTTTTAATCAGACTTGCCTCGGTATTATCCACTAAATTACAGGTTTAAAAATTTAATGGACTTCACCGATATTAGTCGGTTTTTACACTAAACATTACTGCTCAGTGCCGCCAAATCGACGGTTTGAACCCAGCTCACGTACCTCTTTAATTGGCGAACAGCCAAACCCTTGGGGCCTACTTCAGTCCCAGGATGAGATGAGCCGACATCGAGGTGCCGAACAGAGCCGTTGATGTGGACTCGCGGGCTCTACTAGCCTGTTATCCCCGGGGTAACTTTTGGTTGATGATCTTCCGCGGTTCTACTAACCACGGTCGGTTCACTAAGTTCCACTTTCGTGCCTGCGCGAGTTATCCCTCTTGCAGTCAAGCCGGCTTGTGCCTTTACACGACGAGCACGATTTCCATCCGTGCTTAGCCGACCTTAATAAACGCCTCCGTTACCTTTTAGGCAATTGTGTTGATCCTACCTATTTTATATCTCATAGAAGAAATTATATGAGGACGAATTGCTGCTAAAAAATTTTGGATAGTTTCGCTCAGAAGATAAATCCTGAATCCTTGCCTGTCTTTTCTCAATACAGTCTTCACTTGAAAGCTTTCAAGTAAAACTTTTTGCAACAACCTCAAATCTTTCCCTGAGAAACATTGGCTATTGATCATCAAAGCTTTATGCTTTTTTGATTTTATCTGGCCGTCATCCATAAACCAAACGGTCAAAGCCAACGGACTTAATAATCGTTTAATAATCTTCGGGATTTTTTTCTTTTTTGATTTTTGGTCATAAAACTGATGAGCAAAAAATCTTAAACTTCCATAAGAGATTGTTTGAAAACCATAATTGCGATAGGTTTTCTTTCCAATTCTTTTGTTTTTCTCTCGCGGTTTAGTTAAAACCAGATTTTTTAGTTTTCCGTATAACCAATCAACATAATCTTTGTGCAATAACGTCTGTTCAATTTTTAATCTGTAGGTTCGTCCTCTATTCTGTGTTTCCAAACAGCCGTCGCCCAACATTAAGCCGACAATGATTTCTTTTTGCTCCGTGCTCAAGTTTATTCTTGACCTAAAATCATCAATGAGTTTTGAATTCATATTTTAGGATTCGCTTTGCGTCGCCGCAAAGATCAGACTATATCATCTGAATATTAAAAATATTCAGTCTGGCGTATAGTCGTTGAGGGACAAAACACATAATACTTTATGTGTTTGCTTCCCTGCGGATTGTCTGCACTAAAAGATTTTTACTCTACTATAAAAGTACTTTTAGATTCTCCAGATGTTCCCGCATATAGCCAGAACGCCCCATCATTTACTTATCACATAACTTCTTTTTCATCCCGGTAACGAATTTATGTGAAGAGGATGAAAAATACTGAAATAAATAAACTCTAAGGCAAGCGCCCCACCTAAACTGCCCATTAAACACTGTCTCCGCCTCAAGGGCAGATTAGAATAAAGGTTTTAAAAGACGGGTGTTTCATTGGCGGCTCCATGCCGTCCGAAAACGACACTTCAAAGCCTACCCGCTACACTACGCATCCAAAACCAAAATCCAATGCCTAACTACAGTAAAGCTCCCGGGGTCTTTCCGTCTAGCCGTAGGTAACCGGCATCTTCACCGGTATTGCGTTTTCACCGGGCGCCTCGTTGAGACAGTCCCCAAGTCGTGAAGCCTTTCGTGCGGGCCGGAACTTACCCGGCAAGGGATTACGCTACTTTAACACGGTTATAGTTACCGCGGACGTTCACTGGCGCTTCGGTCACTCAGCCCCACCTTGCGATGGGACCGGCGACGTTAACGTTCCAGCACTGGTCAGGCCTCAGCCCCTATACATCCTCTTACGAGTTAAGCAGGGACCTGTGTTTTTGGTAAACAGTCGCCAGGGGTACTTTCGCTGCGACCCTAGTCCTTGCGGACAGGGTAGGTCTTATCGCGAACTTACGACCACTTTTTTGCCTAGTTCCTTAACGAGGTTTCACCCGTTCACCTTGGCGCATTTACGCCAACCCACCTGTGTCGGTTTTGCGGTACGGATTCTGTATTTTTAGCCCTACGAGTTTTTCTAGGCAGCTTGCTCTCCGGAACGGCCAGACATAGTCTGACCTGGAAATCCGATAATCTTCCCAGAGACTTCGGCTGCGTCACTCTTCAGAAAAATACAGAAGGGCCGGAATATTAACCGGCTGTCCATCACTTGACCCGTTCGGGACAAAGCTAAGGACCGCCTAACCCTTGGATGATTGTCATTGCCAAGGAAACCTTGGGTTTTCGGTGTGCCGCTATCTCAGCGGCATTGCGGTTACTCATGCCAACATTCTCACTTCTTCATCCTCCACCAAACCTTCCGGTTTGACTTCAACGGATGAAAAACGCTCCCCTACCATCCATGAAATAAAAATATCTCACGGGTCCTTATCTTCGGTACTAAACTTAGCCCCGTTAAATCTTTAGCGCGAAACTCCTTAGTTAGTAAGCTATTACGCACTTTTTAAAGGGTAGCTGCTTCTAAGCTAACCTCCTAACTATCAGAGGAATCTCACTTCCTTATAAGCACTTAGTTTAGTTTAGGGACCTTAGATGAAGATCTGGGTTGTTTCCCTTTTGACCATGGAGCTTAGCCCCCACAGTCTAACTGCCTGCCTAAATTTTCCGGCATTCGGAGTTTGTTTGATTTATCTGGATTTCTCCAAGATAAACCATTCAGTGCTCTACCTCCGGAAAACAATTTGGCTGACGCTAGCCCTAAAGCTATTTCGGGGAGAACCAGCTATTCCCAAGCTCGTTTAGCTTTTCACTTCTTACCACAGCTCATCCCAGAGTGTTGAACGGCTCACGGGTTCGGGCCTCCTCCTCAATTTCTTGAGAATTCACCCTGGCCATGGCAAGCTCGCTTGGCTTCGGGTCTCATGCACTTTCTAAAGACGGGCTATTAACCCTCGCTTTCACTGCGCCTACGCGGCAAAACCGCTTAGACAAAGAAAGCACAAGAACTCGTTGGCTCGTTCTGCAAAAAGCACGCCGTCACCCCGCCGAAGCGGAGCTCCGACTCTTTGTAAGCTGGATGGTTTCAGGTTCTATTTCACCGGGATCACCTCCCTGCTTTTCACCTTTCCCTCACGGTACTGGTTCACTATCGGTAAGATTGAGTATTTAGCCTTGGCCGGTTAGTCCGACCTGCTTCCCTCAGGACTTTCATTTCCCGAGGTACTTAAGAAAAATAACAAGGAGCACGAAGGAGTTTTCGAATACAGGGCTTTTACCTTCTTTGGCTTCTCTTTCCAGAGAGATTCTTCTAACCAACCTTCGCCTAAATGCTCTCCCTCAGAAGTATTCCGATTCAAAGAATCAGAATGCTCCCGACGTTATCTCCTTACAACCCCGAAGCAAAAATTGCTTCGGTTTGGGCTTTTCCCTTTTCGCTCGCCGCTACTATGGGAATTAAACTTCGTTTTCTTTTCCTCTGGGTACTGAGATGTTTCACTTCCCCAGGTTCGCCGTCCCGCTTTTAACGGGACTATCCCGATTTATCATCGGGATGGGTTTCCCCATTCGGAAATCCCCGGATCAAAGGTTGCTAGCCACCTCCCCGAGGCTTATCGCAGGCACGCCACGCCCTTCGTCGCCTCAATCTTCCAAGGCATCCACCATCCGCCTGTAAAATTTTTTGATTGCCCAGTCAAGCTGGAAATTCCAGCTCAGCTGAGCTAGCAATTAATAACCGCGTTCCCATTTATGGGAACGAAAGTAAAAAAGAGAACTAATTTCTCTCCATTACCACTAAATAATTTGGGTGTATTTTCTACGGTTTTCGATATTAAGTTTTGAATGAACCTTCCGTTACATTCTTCTCAATAAAAAATCGTCCGGTTGGAAGCAGGACGATTTCCAGAGCACGAAAAAATGCCCAGAATTATTGACCGCTTCCTTTGTTCAGAATTGTCTTGATTTTTCGCATATTACCTGGCTCTAATTTTAACAAAATAAAAAACTATGTCAAGGGGCCGGTTTTCGCCGGCCCCCCCCAAATCAATAATATCAAACTTATTCTTTCAATTTTCCTTTCAAATCCTGCAACATTTCTGCCGCCACATCTTTGCCTCCCAAACCGAAGGCTATCACGAATATGGCAACTACGCCGTAAACGATAGCCGAGAACAAGGTCTCAACGAGTTCGGGAGCAATCACGAGCTGCCGCAGAATGGCTAAGATAGCAAAAATCCAAATGGCCCATTTAACAATCGCTCCGGCAAATCGCGTATAAGTGAACTTTGCGCCCTCAGCCGCCGCTATCACTACTTTTTGCAGAATGTCGGCTACGATAACCGCTACAACGAAAATCAAAGCGGCCACAATGACATTCGGCAGATAATCAATCACTTTACCCAAAAGAACGGCAAAATCCGTCCATCCTAAGATTCCCACCGCTATCTGCAAGACAACGATAACCAAAACCCATTTGACGATAGCTCCGACAAAACCTGAGGCGTCAACTTTAATTTCTGCCTTTTCCATGGCTGTTTTCCAGCCTCCTTTTTCAAAAATCTGGTTGAATTTTAATTTCTTTAAGATTTCGGTTATTATCTTTCCTATCAAAACCGCAAAAAACCAACCAATAACAAACACAATGATTGCACCCAGCAAAACAGGAATAAAGCTTAAAAATCCCTGCCAAAGGCCTTGGAGCGCTTGAACTGTAATATCGGCCCAATCTTGTACCATAAGATTAATTTTAAATTTATAATTTTTAATGGCGAAGAGAACTTAGCTCTCTTCTTTACCTTCGTCCCGCTGTACGGGACTCGGTTTTAGAACGCTAATTCGACCTTTTTGGAGATTATTATATTATACAAGTCTCAGCAAAACAAAAAAGGGTTGTCCTGTGGATAACTGTTTATCAAATTCCTTCTTCTATGATTGCCTCCTCGGTTACTTTCTCAAGAATTTTGATCTCCTCGGTTATTCTTTTTTTCTTCCAAGACCCCTTGAGAAACCAAAGGACGGCTACTATCGCTCCGACAATATTGGCAATGGGAAAAGCAATCCATAAACCTACTTCGGCAAGACCGGTATGCTTTGAAAGAATATAAGCCAAAGGAAACTCCAAAACCCATAAGGATATAATTGAAAGCATCATGGAAATAAGAGTAGAGCCTGCTCCTCTGAAAGCGCCGCTTATTACCATATGCAATCCGATAAACCCAAAAGTCAAAGCCATAAGTTTTATAAATAAAATACTGGATTGGATTGTTTCAATTTCTCCGGGGATAAAGAAAGAAGACAAAGATTCGGCAAATAAAAACATAAACAAGCCCATCATTGTCAAAAAAATAAATCCCGACAAAGCACTCACTTTCACTATTTTTTCGGCTCTTTCTGTTTTCCCGGCTCCCATATTCTGTCCCACCAAAGTGGAAGTAGCCATGGAAAGACCCATTGAAGGAATTATTGCCAAGCTCAACATCCTGCTTCCTATCCCGAAAGCCGCCACAATAACCGTTCCGAAACTGGCAACTAAAAAAGTTATCACTATCATTCCCAAGGCGCGAGCTGACTGTTCGACGGAAGCTGGCAAACCGAGAGAAAACATTTTTTTTATTAAAGAAAAATCAAATCTCAATTCTCTCAAGTGAATATAAATCTCTTTTTCCCCGTAAAATAGAATCAATAGGCCTGCCAGAGCTGATAATCCCTGAGTGGTAATTGTGGCTAAGGCCGCTCCTGCCACACCAAGAGCTGGAAAGGGACCGTAACCGAAAATGAACAAAGGGTCAAGAATCAAATTCAATAAAACCGTTCCCAAAACGATAAACATGGGCGTCTTAACGTTCCCCACTCCCCTCATCAGAGCCTGGAATACGAAAAAAAGAAACATAAAGACAATGCCGAGAAAAGAAATTTTTAGATAAGAAACAGCGTCGGTAAAAACGTTCAAATCAACGCCCATAAGATTTATCAAATAAGGAGAGAAAAAATAACCAGTAACAGACAACAAAAGAGCTACTGCCAATACCGCCAACAAAGTTTGTATGGCTATGTAATTGACAGCTTCCTGATTCTGTTTTCCTTTATACTGGGCTACCAGAATGGCACCGGCCATCGTTAAACCGCCACCCAAAGAAATAAGCAAGAATATAACCGGAAAACTGATGGAAACCGCGGCAATAGCTCCCGCCCCCAACCTTCCAACCCAAAAGGTATCGGTTAATTGGTATGCCGTATGTAAAAACTGGGCGATTATAATGGGAACGGATAAGGTTAACAGCGATTTTAACACCGACCCTTCCGTTAAATTATTTTT
>Ga0315547_1002872_pt1 | contig 11656 bp, 11 predicted proteins | sample SalMarSW160240MG_2_FD_202542 | JGI IMG/M metagenome (GOLD analysis project Ga0315547, IMG submission 202542) | Salt marsh sediment microbial communities from the Plum Island Ecosystem LTER, Massachusetts, United States - Salt Marsh Sediment SW1601-240 ... | reverse complement strand
TAATACATGTCCACTCTGTACATTATGTTCCGGTATTTATAAGTCCGGAACAAGTTTAATTCATTTACTTCACAGGGTGGTACACTTTTAGATATCGAAGGTGGTACAGTTTACAGTATCTTTAACAGAAATCACAGTCAATCAAAGTGATCAATGTCAGGTGCTCCGGGGCTTTTCTCCCTAATTACTAAATCTAAAATGCCTCTCTTTTACTCCAAATTTCAAGAGTGGGGGTCAATACAAGTACTTGTTATTTATTTATTAAATCTAAAGAATAAATCAACACAAGTCAATATTTCGTAAATTTGATATAAACCTATTAGACACAATTTAAAATAATCTTTAGAATGGATAAAGAAACCTTAGTTACACAAGCAAAACGTATTAAAAGTGAGGCCAATAACAATATTCCAGGATCTCTTGCACAAGCCAAGGAATTTTTAAAAACATATGCTGGAGCGAAAAATTCATTTCTACAATCATTGGAGAATATCCCACTGGTTATACATCCTACTAAACTCCAATATAAAATCCAAACTGTCTTAGATTCTTTTATTAAGTATGTTGAAAATGATTTACTTCGGAGCATTTCACTTGAAAGGGAAATACAAATTGAAACAGTCTCCGAATATTTAGAGCAAGCTGAAATGTTTTTAAATAATGAAAAAGTTCATCCTGCTGGACCTGCAGTATTAATTGGTGCCTCCCTCGAAGAATTTTTACGTAATTGGTTAGAGGAGGAAGGAGTTGATATGACTATAATCAAAAAAAGCCTTGACTCCTATTCAAATGAATTGAGGAAGAGAAACAAGATCACAAAACAAGATTCGAAAGATATTATATCTTGGGGCGGAATAAGAAACGATGCAGCCCATGGTTATTGGGATAATGTTAAAAATCGAGAAAAAATCAAACTAATGTTGGGGGGAGTAAACCTATTTATGAGAAAGTATTCCTGATTTTTATCTTGAATTCTACATTCCAATGAGTTTACTTAGCTTTCCGGTCTCCCTGTATAACCTATTTACTCTAAATACTAGACGTTTCTTATATCAAAGGAAAACCTCTCAGCAGTTCTTTACAGGTGGCAATTCTTTATCAAAACAAAAAAAACGTCCCTTTGTTTGTGTTCCATTACAGGGGAGGTTTCAAAATTCAATTGTTTGGGGGAGTATTGTTTGGCTTATCAAAGAAAAGGACGATTTTATATTTTTAACGGGATCATAAAAACGGGCTCCGTAATCATACTAGTGTCATGTCAACTTGAATATGTCTGTTTTTATTTGTATATTGCCATCAAAAACGATGGTACGATACAAGGTTACCCTTACACGGGAAGAACAAGAGCAGCTAAAAGCTATTTTAATCAAAGGGAAGCATAGCTCACAGCAATATCGAAATGCTTGTATATTAATCAATTCTGATGAAGGACCTTACGGCAAGAGATTATCAAATGAACAGATTGCCCAGGTATTACAGATCAACACAAAGACCGTGGAAAGAGTGAAGCAACGTTTTGTGGAGGAAGGTTTTGATGAATGTATGGATCGAAAACCTTACCCCAGGAAAGGGCCTGTTAAGACAGATGGTGACTTTGAGGCTCATTTGGTTGCACTTAGCTGTAGCGAAGCTCCAGAGGGATATGCTCGTTGGTCGTTACGCCTGCTTGCTGACAAAATGGTTGAGCTGAAATATATAGATAGCATTTCGCATGAAACTGTTCGTCAGGTTCTAAAAAAAACGAAATCAAACCGTGGAAGGTAAGAAGGTGGGTGATTCCTCCGCTGGAGAGCAGTGATTTTGTGGCACATATGGAAATGGTTCTGGATGTTTACAAAGCGCCTTATGATAAAAGATTTCCAGTGGTTTGCATGGATGAATCACCCAAACAACTGATAAAACAGACTCGTATTCCTATTGCCCGTAAACCAGGCAGGGATGCAAAAGAGGATTATGAATATGCAAGAAATGGCGTGGCAAATATTTTTATGGTCAATGAGCCATTAAAAGGCAAACGTTATACAAAGGTCTTAACAAGCAAAACGAAAAAGGACTGGGCACAGGTTATCAAAAAAATAGCGGATAAGTATTATCCTAATGCTGAAAAAATCCGGTTGGTAATGGATAACTTGAATACGCATAAACCATCAGCATTGTATGAAACATTCCCTCCACAGGAGGCAAAGCGTATTTGGGATCGGTTTGAATTTATTTATACTCCTAAGCATGGAAGCTGGTTAAATATGGCGGAAATAGAATTAAATGTACTAATGGGCCAATGTCTGAACCGGAGGATAGATAATATGGTAACTATAAATCGTGAGGTAAAGGCTTGGGAGCAAAATAGAAACAACAAAAGAGCTAAAATAAATTGGCAATTTAAAACCGATGATGCACGGATAAAACTAAAAAGGCTTTATCCGACAATAACGGCTTGACATGACACTAGTCGTATTACAAAGAACTGATAACTAAATAATTAGAAAAACAGGATTTTTAGAAATTAAAATTAGATTTTAAAGATAACTATTTTCTTACGGAGGACTTGTTAAAGGTTAAACCTTCTCGTAAAACTTCTTCATAAAATCTCTTGAAAACAGAAAAAATGCTGAGAACCATATAATAGAAAGTAGGAGTATTGAGATACAAAGCACTATATAGTTATCACCGAATTGTTCATTAATTATCCTATTCAATTCAAAACATTCCAATAACCATAAGATGGGAATAGTTCTTAGAAAGAATAATCTTGATTTGCTGACTCTAAAAATCATGGACCAAGTCAATATAACCACCCAAATACTCATAACAAGATAAAGGATCCATGATGTCAGATTAATATATGCTGGGATAAAGAATACTTTAGTATATAGTGTCTCTGAAAACTTTCCACTTGAATTTAATAACCATTCAATTTTATCATATGAACTACTGAAATAGAAAAGGAATATACATACGACAAGAATTGGATTAATAATCTTAGCCGATTTATTCTTCTCTTTATCTAGTTTATAATTTCTTAATAATCCAAGAATATAAATTATAATAATTATTGCGAGGAAAAAATACTTCATCTATTCTCTTCAATTTTAGTAAAATTCTAATATTTAGATGATATCAATTATTCATTTTCATTCTTTTCTTTATTTTCCTCCTCTTTGCTTTCTTCTCTTCTTTCCCTCTTCACCTCTTTCTTATTTACTTCTTCTGAATTTTCTTCTGTTTTTGATTCCACGTTATCTTGATTCTTTTTTTGTGAATAGGTATCCATTATTTCTGGGCCAAAGTTTTTGATAAAAGAAGAAACAAACTTAATAAGAGCATTATATTTACCATGCGGTTCTTCTGGGGATGTTTCTCCAGCCGCCATAAACCAACCTGTGATTCCAGAAGCAATTGCACCAATAAGATTTGGATACTTTGTAGAAAGATATAATAGAACTTCATCCGTTAATCCAAGAGCTAGTAACGATTCAGTTGCTCCTTCCGCAACAATGGTGCTGGTTCCTAAAAGAGCACCACCTGCAAATAATGATAAACCACCAGCCGATATCATTGCCATATCCTTGGCTAATTTATCATTTGATCTATATTTATGCTGGTGGGCCCAAAAACCAACAATTGCAGGATTTCCTGGACCTTCTCCATTTTCATCAATAAATCTTATTGGATCGTTGCCTGCATACAAATAAGGAGACCAATAATAATAAATTTCAGCTTTTTGATCCAATGAATTAAACCTTCCGAGCTCTGGATCGTAATACCTAGCCCCGTAATCATACCAGCATTAATTCAAAGAACTCTGGTACAGACAATTAGAAAATCAGGATTTTTTGCAAAAATGAATCACTAAATAAAGATACAGGAATTTAGTTTAAGGAAAAAATCCGGCCTGGGACCGAATTTCATTTAAATTGAACAGGAAATTTGAATATCTACCAAAGTAACTGTTACTACTGATGTAAAATAGCATTCTTTTGAGATTCAACGTCATGTTAGAACAATACTGGACTGAACCACCAGTAGTTAAAAGAATCTAATCAGTTTTTCATAATGGTTAAAGAATCGCCTAAACATTTATTTGGAGGTGCCTCATAAAACTCATGATGATGAAATATTTGACAATCCCTAGGAACTAAACATTTTATCTTGTCTATAACCTCAGGAGAGAAAGGATTATCCATAATGACCATTTTCTCTAACTTGGTGAGATACTTTATCTCATCTGGAAAATCTTCAATTAAGTTACTTTTTAGCCATAGTTCCTTTAAATTATTCAACTTTTCAATATCCTTTGGGATATTGGAGATACCTGTCCTATTTAATTTAAGCACTTCAAGCTCATTAAGGTCAAGTATGCATACTGGAAAATCCGAAAGTAAATTATCACTTAGATCCAATTCTCTCAAATTGGCAAATTGTCTTTCATCAATGTTAAAGGATGATAATTGTTGATTTGATAAATCTAGAATGACAACTTTATCTGGCTTTTTAATCGCTCGTTTTAATTTTGTGAAAGTTTTCTGTGCTTCTATATTATAGCTATAGCAAACTAAAATTAAAACTACTAATAGTAAACTCTTTAAAGTTCCTCCTTCAATTTTCATTTGAAATTAATTTTCATTAGTAAAAACTCAGGATGTGTACCTTTCATTTTCATATTTTTATAGCCTGGCTCGGTTTTAGGGTGATTATACCATTCAACAGCTTTATTGAAGTAATTATTTACACTTTGATTTCCTTTACTTAGTTCTGAACCATACTCTTCCATAATTCTATCTGTAGTCTTACTAAATTGCATACCTGCATTATTCAACACAATACCATTTAGTGCTTTAACTTCAGCTTCAAAATCGGCAAGCCCAGGTAAATCATCATAGTTTTGACCATATTTATGAACATAGAAGTCATATTGTTCTGCATGTAAAGTCTCTTCTAGTATTCCATGACTTAAAAATTCACCTATCTCTGAGTCACTGGCATCAGCTTCTCTCAATGGTGTTGCAGCAAGATATATTGTACCACCTGGCCCCTCTAGACTTGTTGGCATATCAAATGATTTACCTTTACCATCTTCTCCTGGAATGGCCACATTAAAATTTCCATCAAAAGCTGCTAATCTTCCATCTGGTGCCATAGATGATTTTAAAGTGTAAGTATAGTCAGACTTCCTAAGGTTTCTCCAAGAGGTTTTAAAATCTTTTGAACTTTTCTTCCAACTGCGAATTTCATTTTTTAACAGCTTTTTATCCTCTTTGGACATATCTCCCCACTTAATTCTCATTCCATCAGGATCAATAAAGACAATCGGATTATTAGCACAATATGCAAACGGGGAACAAGAATTGTATTTCTCAGCTAATGGATCCACTGCAAACCACCTACAAACCGCTGGATCGTAGAACCGTGCCCCGTAATCATACCAATGAATTTTCAAAGAACTCAGGTACAGATAATTAGAGAATCGGGGTTTTTGAAAAATTGAACCACTTAATAAAGATACTGGAATTTAGCATAAAGAAAAAATCCGGCCAGGGACCGGATTAAACTTGGCATACCAGTGTAATTTCAGAAAGTAAACAATCAATAATTCATAAATGCTTGCTTATGTAAAAATGAAACACATATTAAAATTCCGAAATTTTCTAACTTATTGTATAAGAACATTTTGTTGTTGATGAAATGTTCAAATAGTACTTACATCTAAAGATTAATTACAAAAAAAGAGAACTCAATCTGCAATTAATATAGAAAAATCTCGAATGATATCTTTGTGTTCCTCAAAAAAATATTCCAAATACTTTTTAACATGAAACGAATCCAAATCACTGTCATCTATCTCTATAAATCCTTCTAAGTAGTCTTTATCATGCCCACCCCCAAACAGAAGCTTTTCTTTCTCTATATAAATAATAAAATCATTCCAAAATTGTGATTGTTCATCCTCATTTAAGTCTCTGGAGAATTCCACTTTTAAGCTAATGCCATTTCCTTGATTATCCATAGTATTATTTATTTTATAGACTTTAAAGCATCTTCAATTTGTTTCTTAATACCGTGTAGAGTACCTGTTTTTAATGTTTTTGCCCCATGTAATGGAACTGTTACTTTTTTGCCTACACCCAAAAACTTTAGCTGAACATGACTACCTTCTCTTCCAACTTCTTTGAATCCAACCTTTTTAAGCATTTTTAAAACATCTTTTCCCTTCATGACCTTGCTCCACTGCAATGATCTGAGAGCTTGGGTTGCTGCAATCCTAGGAACTGGTGGTATCCCAGTAATATATATCGGTCCCTCACCTTCGGCAATCTCATATCCTTTATAATATGTTTTAGCATCCTCTGTAACTGCGACTTCTAAATCTCCAATTTCCTCGAAATGATCAAAACCACCATCACTTTCAGATAATTGAGGATTAGTGTAAACAGCTGATATAGTATTTGCAAATGAATCCTCACCATCTTCTTCCTCAGAAGCTGCTTCCAATGCATCATAAACACTTCCCATCGAACTGGATCCTTGTTGAACATTTTTCATCATAGCAATGAGTGTGTAAACATCATCTCCAGTAACAGTGTAGCTACTATCAGTTTTTGTAACTGTCATCCCATACGGATCAATATACCTAATTGGATTATTGTAGGTATATTGATATGGTGTCCAACTTCTTGAAATTTCAGTTAAGGGATCTGGCACAAACCACCTTCCAAGCTCCGGATCGTACATCCGGGCACCATAATCATACTACTCTTTTTTCAAAGAACTCTGACACAAATAATTAGAGAATCATAGTTTTTAAAAAAGTGAACCACTTACAGTAGAAAAAGAATTATACTAAGCTTAATCCGTGGCGAGATTATCCTAATTAAATTTAAATATTAATAAAATTATTGAGAATGTAAGCAATGTGAGAATTGAAAAGAACAGATTTATTCTAAAAGAATTTTTTACAAAATAACTATTTGCTATGTTCCAGTTCCTATTTCTGAAGCAAAGAGCTATCGCTATTATATAAAAAAAATATATGGCATTAAGCAGCAATATTATAAGTAAAGTTAGAACAACCGTAAAATAATTTATTAGACTCGGGCTAATAATATAAACAATAGATAAAAAGAGTATTGTAGAAGTTATTAATAAAATATTAAAAATAGAATATTTTTTAAACAACGACTTTACAATCTGTTCTTTTGAATTTTCATTTGGTACTGAAAGTAATCTCTTTATTAAATTTTCCATAATCTTATTAAAACTACTTATTCTTTAGAATAAAGCTAATTGCATTATTTGTTTTAACAACGTAGTGATAACCTTTAAGAATTGCATTTTGATCTTCTGGTGAATCTTTAAATCCCTCATTTAATTCTGAAACAAATTTTGCAGTAGAATAATCAAATCCCAGTCTTTTCATCCCTTGTCCCCAAAGCCAATTGCCTGCATCCATGGCATTGTAAGCTAAACGTTGATCGCCAAATAGAAAAAATCCACCCTGAGTATCGTTTCCCCCTCCACCAGGTTGTCCTCCAAGATACTTAGGCCCAAAATCCATTTCATTCCCTTTTCCAAAGTCTCTATCACTTCCGGATTCAGTTCCAGCAAAAAAATGGCGGACCAAAAAGCCTTTGGCTTCTATATTTGATTCGTTCATAATATCATTAATATTCTCTTCGGTTACTATCTGTAATCCTTGTTCCCCAACTTCCATTAAATTCAATTGTTCTTTATCAACCGATGGATCATTAAAATTAAAATTCACTTCCGTAATAAACATACTTTGTTCATTGCCGTCTTTATCTTCATAAGTCTTGTTTCTACCCATAGATCCTCTTATGCCTTGTTGATCCAAATCAAACATTCCTAAATAAATGCCATTATTGTCAAATCTATATGTTGTATCTCCGTTTATATCAACATTTATAATAGAATTATTAAGTGCATAATTGTATGGGGTATTTGTATGAAATTTCTCAGTAAACCTATCCATCACAAACCACCTGCAAACCGCTGGATCGTAGAACCTTGCTCCGTAATCATACCAATCCAATCCTAGGTCATCCTGAAACTCTTTCCCATTATAAAGATAGTAATTATCATTATTTTGATAGGCAGTTTCTGATTCAAATTTCAAACCGAAAGGATAATAGTCTGTTTCCTGTAAAATTTCAAGCCCACTTGTTCCATCTTGTAATACAATCCTTGTATTACCTAAATGATCTCTCAAGAAATATTCATAATTGTAATTACTACTTGTATTGGTAATCCTTCCTTCTTCCGTCAAAATAAAATCCAATTCCTCATCCATATAAACTAAATCTCCAATGTAGTATATACAATATTGTTCAATATCATTATCATACTTAATTTTCGCAAGTTTATTTCCATTTGCATCATATATGAATTCAAGGTAATCATTATTCCCAAAATCAATTAATTCTGGAAGATTTAAATGATTGTAAGATATACTTTCGATAGATTTATTCGCATCAGAGATTAAGTTACCGTTATCATCATATTCATATTCAATACTTCCCCCACTAGTACTTCCATCAGAGAATCCGGTATTGACTTCAGAAGTGTCAATAACATACTTTAATTGATTACTATTAGAATAGTATTCATAAATCAAAGAATCTATTAACCCATCATCTCCATATCTGGTTAATGAGTCAATATTACCATTGAAATCATATGCGATTCCTTTGACAGTATAATCTTCTTCTTCATGCCAACCACTATCATATGATCCATATTGAGCTTTTAATAAACGATTTAAAGGATCATAAGCAAAACAGTAAGCTTGCGGGCCTCTTTCAGAGCTTTTCCATATCATCCCAGATATATTCCCATTATATTGTTCAATTGGGCTTAAGGAATTTATATCTGAGGGATCATTATACATCAATTTCATGGCAAACTGATCATCACCAATGTTGTCCGGATCGTTAATATTGGTTAACCACCCTCTTATATTATAAGAATAGTCAATTGTTTCAAGAAAATTATTTGTTGTCTTTTCATGCAATTCTTTTTTTTCTAATTGGCCAAGCTCATCATATTCCATTTTTGCCAAAGTGACTTTGCCGTTTTCCGTATCACCTTCTATTTCGAGTTCAACTTTGGTTAATCTTCCGACTGGATCATAAGTAAAGTATTTCCATAATATTACATCAGTCTCAGTCTCATCAATTTCAGTAATGTGGTCAATTTTAACTTTGTCCAATTTCCCTGTAAAATCCAACTGATTTGTAACTATATCTGATCCATCTGGATAGGTTTCTTTATTGATTTGAATGATTCTTCCATACTTATCGTAAAAAAACACTTCTTTTAACATTTCTTCATCTCCCAAAACCTTTGTAAGAGTTCCAACAATTCTTCCATTATTATAAGTAGATACTTCATTATCAGGGAAACCAGTCTCATCATCAGTATAAGATTCCCAAGTTCCACTAAAAAAACAATAACCTTCGTTTTGGTCGTCATCAATATATTTATCATCATAGTATGTAATAGTATACTCTTCACTTGATCCAAGAGGTGGAAATGCCTGATCTGTATAACCAGTATTAGTAGTATTATCCCTATCTTCATAATAGAATGTAGTGGAGTTATTAACATATTGTTCTAATTCTGCTTCGATTCCATCACGAGTAGTTATTGTATGATTTGTATAAATACCTGTCATAATCGGCCTGCCAAATACATCGTATTTTGTAAAAAGCCATTGATCTTCATCTCTTAGATTACCATCTTGAGTTAAAACCAACCTGTCAGTTTTATCGTAAACCATATTTATTGGTTTTGCTCCAGGAATCTTCTTAATAATCATCCTGTTCCTGACATCATATGTGTAGCTATATATTAGACTATCCTCTACGCCGTCAGAGATTATATCATTGTTCTCTTTAATTTTTATAAAAGCCTCAGGTGGAATTACAAATCTTAATAATCCTTTATCGTCGTATACATAATGAATTTCAAGAGAATCGCCATAATGAAATGATTTCTTTAGTACCACCTGCTTCTGCTTATTTTTGTATTCAATTGTTGTATCGCCGTTTTCATTAAAAGTAATACTCTCAAAAAGTTCCCCAAGTGAGTAATACCCATCCTTTTCACAATCTCCAGAATTGATTTTCCATTTATACACTTCATTAGCATGAATCGATGCGTATGAAAACTTTATAGGATAAGGTAGTGGATTTTGACTTTGAGTTATTTGCCATTCCTCTCCAGGAGCCCCTTGCTCAATTACCCTGTTTAAAGGTGAACTTTCAAACTTCTTCTCAGCAAATGCATATTCGGATTCACCAGGAAATAATTCCCCATAAAATGATTGCTGTTTTGTGATCTGATTACCAACATAGTTGCCTGGATTCTCAAACATAGTAAAGGGTAAATAGGATTTTGCTAATCTATTGTGAGTATCGTATGAAATTGGAGTAACTATATCATTTCCTAATGGACTTGATTGAAGCTGAATTGTTTGAATTAGACGCCCAATTCCATCAAAAAATTCGGTTGTTACTAATACATCCTCTGGGTCTGTACTAAGATTTGAAGTGTCTGTTTCAGGCTCTTGTGGAGTTTGTATGACAACGTAATTCTTATTTGCTTCAGGAAATGGATATGAGTCAGATACATTTACAGGTACTTCTTTAGCATCACTCCAAACATTTGGTGACGTATTCTTTCTTGATCTTAAATACCGAGTTGTACTTTCTGTGAATAGTTTCGTAATAGAAGCGTCTGAAGTACTTGTTCCAGAACTTGAAGTCTGCCAATAGATAGTTTCACCTGGTGGTGAAGCTTCTCTTGTTACTTCTGTTGATCCTTTCTCAAAGATTACCGTAGGATTTTCAGGAGTCGATGGGCAATCATAAACATTCTCAGATATATTGACACAAGATGTACTCCAGCATTCAGATGCATCATTCTGGGCCCTTAGATATATTGTACTTTGGGAAGTAATATTGTAGGTAGTTGAAGAGTTTGATGTGCTAGTTTCACAAGATGTCCCTTGCCAATACCAAGTAATACCTGACGGCGGTGTCTCTCTTATTAAATCTGTATTATTACAATTGTATATTACACTTGGAGTAGAAGGAGTAGCTGGTAATTCATTTACATCCACAATAACATTTGCACAAGAAGTACTCCAGCAACCAGATGTGTTATTTCTAGCTCTCAAATAATAAGTCCCATCTGAGTTGGCAGTATAAGTTGCTGAGGAGTTGGATGTACTCGTACCACAAGATGTCCCTTGCCAATACCAGGTAATCCCCGATGGAGGGGTGCCTCTGGTTAAAACCGAGTTCCCACAATTATTTTGCACAGTTGGAGTTGAAGGACTTGTTGGTATTTCATTCACATCAACTGAAATACTCCTACAGGAACTCCAGCAGCCTGTTGTATTATTCCTGGCCCTTAAATAGTAGGTGCCATCCGAGTTGGCAGTATAAGTGGTTGACGAGTTAGAGGTACTTGTTCCACAGGATGTCCCCTGCCAGTACCATGTTATTCCCGAAGGTGGTGTTCCCCTGGTTAACACTGTGTTCCCACAGTTATGGTCTTGAGAAGGGGATGAAGGCATGGACGGGACTTCGTATACATCAACTGAAATACTCCTGCAGGAACTCCAGCAGCCTGTTGT
>Ga0315547_1002870_pt1 | contig 11660 bp, 14 predicted proteins | sample SalMarSW160240MG_2_FD_202542 | JGI IMG/M metagenome (GOLD analysis project Ga0315547, IMG submission 202542) | Salt marsh sediment microbial communities from the Plum Island Ecosystem LTER, Massachusetts, United States - Salt Marsh Sediment SW1601-240 ... | reverse complement strand
ATAAAATTAACGAATATCGAATTATTGGAATTGAAAAAGCATGTTGAATTTACACAAAAGATTTATCTTTTAGATCACAAAACATTTCTTCCAGGAAAAATCGGAGGTGACAGAAAATTAATAATCCCATACATTGAAGCTGCACTCATTTTTATGAACAAAAATTATGGTACGCAAATTAATTTTCCAGAAGGAGATTATGAAAAATTAAATTTTAATAAAACAGAATCTAAAATCAAATTGGGATTTAATTATTATTCGCAAGGTTTCAAAAAAATACAGAATGAGATGCATAATAGAATAGGTTATTAATTTCCCGTCAATAAAATCAAATTTACTTAATTGTCCAAACAAGAGGTAACAGATTATAGAAATGCTGTTCTAAGGTGTTACTTACACTTAGTGTAATTATAAAATTAATATTTCATGTTGTCACCATAAAGTTTATAAATGAAAATTGATGTAGAAATATCGTAGAAAAACAATGTTTTTCTGCAAAACTAAATAAATAAAATGGTAACAAAAATGAATACAAAGAAGCTTTTAGTTTCTTTAAGTCTTGCAGTTCTTGCAATCTTTTTGGTTGCTACAGTAAGTGCTTCTGGTTTGGTTTATGACCTTAATAACAACTATAATGTTAGTTATTCTACAGGCCAGTTAGCATTAGATGACGAATCTGTAATTGAAATTGATGGTATCAATGTTCTTGACGCTCCATCTCTTGTTGGTGGCGACTATGTTGCAGTTGTTGTTGAATTTACAGCGGCAATCAATGCAACAGATGTTGAAATTGAAATTGAACTCGGGGACAATAAAGTTGTTTCAAAATCTTTTGATGTTGAAGCAGACCACACTTACAGAAAAGCTTTGAAAATTGAAGTTCCAACAGACGATCTTGATGATGAAATCTCTGATGAAGTAGCTCTTGAAGTTACAATTTCTGGAGAAGATTGGGATAATGATGATGTTGAATCTTCATGGAAAGTAAGTGTTAATACCCAAAGAGAATCATACAACCCAGAAGTTAAGTCAATAACTGTTGCTCAATCTGTTGAAGCTGGTGAAACATTCCCTGTTTCAATTGTTTTGAAAAACATGGGTTATAATGACTTAGAAGATACTTATGTAACTGTAGCTATCTCTGAATTAGGTGTTTACAAAACACGATACTTTGGAGATTTAGTTAATCTTGAAGATGTATGCGACAGCGATGACGAAGACTGTGACGACACTGTAAATGGGGTCTTTTATTTGACAGTTCCTTATGGTGTTGAAGCTGGTGTTTACACACTTGAAGTTGTTGTTGAAAATGACGATGTAGAATATTCTGTAGCTAAGCAATTAGTTATTGAGAATGATTTTGCAAGTAATGTTATTGTAACAACTTCTGGTAAAACAGTTTCTGTTGGTGACAAAGTTGAATACACTTTGTTGTTGGTTAATCCAACAAACGATTTAAGAGTGTATACTCTTGTGGTTGAATCTGCAGGTGAAGTTTCAACAAGCACAGAGACAGTTGTTCCGGTTTCTGCTGGTTCAAGTAAGACAGTAACTTTGACTGCTGAAGCATCTGAAGCAGGACAATACAACATTGTTGTAAATGTTCTTTCAGGAAGCGACGCTGAAAAAGTTGAACTTAACTTGAATGTAGAAGAGAAATCTATAGCAAACCCAGTAATTGTACTTACAGTTATTTTGGCAATTATCTTCTTGGTACTTTTAGTTGTTCTAATCGTACTTTTAGGAAGAAAGCCTGCTAAGACTGAAGAATTCGGGGAAAGTTATTACTAAGATTAATTTTTTATTTTTATTTTTATTTTCTTAACTTTCCCATTTTTTATTAGAGAAAATGCGAAAACATCTCTGCGAGATTTTCGCGTCGTCCGCCGAGGCGTCGTCGAACGATAGAGTGTGATAAAGAATAAAAACTTGAAAAGTGAAATAAGAAGATGATAAAAAACGAAAGTCAATACGAGAATGCAAAAAGACAATATAAAGGGTTAACTAAACATGTTATTCCTTCATGGGAAAAAATAAAGGATACAAGTTGTGAAAATAAAGAACAATATGATATTTTTGTTGGACAAAAAGATGAATTCAAACAAGAAATTGAAGAATATGAAAGTTTGGTTTCAGGAAAAATAAAAACTATTGAGATAAATTCAATTAGAGATTTTCCAGAGGCGATTGTTAAATACAGAATAATAAATGGAATTTCTTATAAAGACCTTGCAAAAAGAACAGGCATTTCTGAAAAACAAATAAAATTCTATGAAGTTGAACATGCTTCAGATTGTTACGGAAAGATGAGTTTAGAAAGAATTGTTCAAATTATTAATTCAATAGGTGGAGATATTTCTATTAAATTAGGGAAGAAGGAATAAAATGGCTGGCGGAACAACAGACGGAAATTTGAATGAAAGAGAAAAAGGATTTAGTAAAGAGAAGAATTTTAGGGATGAATTTTTAGATGGAATTAAATATGTTGGAAAAAATTCTTGGAAAGCTTTACCCTTTATTGGATTTGTTAATTTTTTTGGAAAAGAAGCAAATAAAATAATAAAAGAATACAATAAAAAAGACAAATCTTGGGGAAAAGAAATTGCATTAAAATCATTATACCATGGAGGAATTTCTTTCACTACAGGATTATATACTATTATGGCTCTTTTATATGGCACATTAAAACCTTTTGAAGCTTTTGCAAATAATATGAAAGAGACCCAATTACAAGAACAAAAACATCAAAGACATATTGATTCAACTTACAATTCAATTGTAAATGAAAATGTTGATGATACTACTTTTGTAAATATATTGAATAAATATACACCTTTTGTTGAAAAAGAAAAAGTTGTAAATCAAAATTCTCTTGAAGAAGGACTTATTGATATTGGAAGTTATGAAAAAGATTCACTTGATTGGGAAACTATAGAACCTTTGACAAAAAAAGAAATTAGGAAATATAAAAGAGAATTTAGAAAAGACAAAAAATAAAATGCCATCACCACCAAAAAAAGGATTTAGTAAAAATAAAGGTTTCAAATATGCCTTAAAAAATTCATGGGATATTCTTCCTGGAATAAATGAATTTCAAGCAACTAAAACTTTTTTACACAACATCTCTGGAAAAAAAGAAACTCCTTTTGTCAAATTTATTGGTCGGCTTTTTTTAACTGCAGGATATATTATTTATGGAACTGCTTCTTGGGCTACTGGTTCGCTAAATCCAAAAGTTTGGAGTGAAAAAGTGAAAGAAGGCAATGAGAAAATGCAATTAAAACAACAATATGAAAACAAAGTTGACTCAACTTACAATTCCCTTTTCCAAGACACAAAAACTTTTCAAGATAGTTTGGAAATTTATCAAAAATATGGTTTGCCAATAAAATTAGAACCTGTAAGTTTTGAAGAAAAAGAAAAAATAGTTAATGAAAATTCTCTTGAGGGGAGTTTGGAATAAAATGACAAAAATGGAATATTTGTGGGATGTTGCAAAAAGTTACTCTCGTGTAGCTTTTGCATATGTTGCTATGTCAGCAGGGATTGCATTGTTTGTAGGAGGATGTGATCATGCAATAAGAGAATATTGTAAAAGAACTCCAGAAATAAAATTAATGATTCCACATTCAAAGTCTAATGAAAAGATTCAAGAACAAAAAGAAAAAATCGTGAAACAAAATTCTCTTGAAGGAAAAACTCTTGGAGAAGAAATTAAAATTGATGCTAAATAATTAATTATAATAACTTTTCAAATTCTTCTCTTGAAATTCCAATATCTTTTTTCAGAATTTTATTAAGCAAACTTCTATCTACTTTTTCTCCAGGATGGTTTGGAACAGTTGTTGTTCTTCCGTCAGAATTTTTAAGAAATATATGGCTCCCTTTTTGTCTTATCATAGTAAACCCAATTTTCTCAAGAATTTTTATTAAATCATTTGCAGTCAGTTGAGGGAGTTTAGGCATTTAAACCTCTATTTTCTGAAAACCCAAAAAATTACTTTTTACTTTTGGAATTCCTTCAACTTCCAAATAAAGTTCAATTGCTTCCTTAATTCTGCTAATTAATTCGTCCATAGTTTTTGCCTGAGTATGGCAACCAGGAAGTTCTGCTACTTCTGCGATAAAATAGTCGTCTTCTCCTTTTTCAATAATTAAATTAAAATCCATATTTTGTTAAATAGATTTGAATATTTAAATCTTCTTATCCAACAAAACTCAAAATCAAGATTTTGGTTAGTTGTTTTCATTTCATTCAAACAAAAGGCACAAAAACAAAACCAGGAATTTTTTTGATAGTAATAAAATTTTTTCCTGTGCGTTTTACTGAAGTTAATGTCTGCATTGATTTTGAACCAAGTGGCGCAACAATTATTCCGTTCTCTTTTAATTGATTGAGAACTTCTTCTGGGATTTTTTCAAGAGCAGCGCTTATTAAAATTCTGTCAAATGGTGCTTTTTCAGACAAGCCATTTTTTCCGTTTTTATTAAAAATTTCTACATTCCCATATTCTTTTAGATTTTCTTTTGAAGTTTCTGCAAGTTCTTTTACAACTTCAATTCCGAAAACTTTTCCTTTCTCTCCAACAATTTCAGAAAGTAAAGCAAGAACATATCCACATCCAGAACCTATTTCCAAAACTTTTTGGTTTTTTTCTAATTGAAGAAGCAAAAGCATTGTTGCGATTGTTGATGGCTGGGAAATTGTTGCAGAATTTCCAATTGGAAGAGCTATATTTTCATATGCTAATTTCTTTGCATTTTCTGGAACAAAATTTTCACGCTGAACTTTTTCAAAAGCATTTGCTATTTTTTCTGGGAATTTATGTTTAAAGAATTCAATTAATTGTTCTTTGTTCATTAAATTTAATAGTTAATTTAGTAAATAAATGTTTATAATTTAAATTCTCAAACTCGTTACCTTACTAACTCCGTCATGCATTGAAACTCCGTAAAGATTTGTTGCACGTGTTATGACTTCATCATTGTGGGTTATAATTATATATTGTCCTTTTTGCATATATTTTTTCAAAAGGTTTGCGAGACGTTCAGAATTTCTTTTGTCCAAAGCAGCGTCGATTTCATCAAGAATATAAAAACAATAAGGATTTAATTCCTGGATTGCAAAAATCAGCGAGAGTGCAACCATTGTTTGTTCTCCGCCTGAAAGTGAAGTTACATCAAAATATTTTCCATGTCCTGTTTTAACAATTACCTGAACACCAGAGCCGTCTTCAAAAGGGTCTTTTTTATTTTCAAGTTCCAGAAACACATGTCCTTTTGTTGAAATCTGCGCAAAGTTCCTTGAGAAAATTTCATTTAATTCATTAAATGTTTTCATAAATACCTTTTTCTTTTTTATGTCAATTTCTTTTATGATTTTTAAAATTCCCTGTTTTTCTTTTTCAATTGTTTCAACCTTGTCTTTAATTGAATCATATTCTCTTTTCACGTCGTCATAAACTTCAAGAGAACGCATATTTACAGAACCAATTGAAGAAATTATATTTTGGGTTTTGTTCAGACGTTCAACTAAAATATTTCTGTCACGGATTTTTATTATTTCAACATTTGAAAATTCCAAAAGTTCTACTTCGTAATTTTCTATTTCAGCATTCAAACGCGCTTTTTCAATTTTGATATTGTTAATTAAATTTTCAATATTATGGATGTGAGTTTTTTTCTCAGCCAAATCAATTTCATTTTCACGAATTTTTGAACTAAAAGAATCACGTTCAGAAATCAGTTTATTGAATTTTTCAGTAAGTTCTTGTTCTTGTTTTCTTTTTTTCTCAAGAGAAAATTCTTTTTCTTTTATTGATTCTTTAAGTGAATGTGATTCTTCTTTTAAATCAGATTCTTCACGAATTAACTGCTTTAAGGAAATTTTTGAACGTTCAAGTTCACGCTGCTTAAAGGAAATTTCTGAATTAACATTTTCTTCTGTAACAAGGGAAATTTCCTGAAATTCAACCCTAAGAGTTTCGTATTTTTGTTCAATATTTGAAAACTGATTAAAATCCATTTCAAGTTTGTTTTTAATTTTTTCCAGTTCAGTTAATTCGCTTTTTGAAATTTTAATTTTTTCATGCAGAATTTTTATCTGCTCTTTTTTTTCTTCAATTGAGTTTATTCTCATTAAATCATTTTCACGACGGGAAACTTCCAAAGTTAATTGTTCAATCTGCTGTTTTAAAAGTTCTTTTTTGTTGTAAATTTCTGTTAATTGCCTGTCTGAATTTTCAATTTCTTTATTAAGAGAATTAATCTGCGGAAGAGTTTCCTGTTGTATTGAATGAATATGAGATTCTGTAATACGATTTTTACAAACAGGGCAAATATCCATTTTTGAAATTTTTTCTATAAGTTTATTTTGCTTGTCAATTTCATATTCATTTGTGTAAGCAATTTTTTCAAGTTCTTTTTCTCTTTTAGAAAGTGATTCAATCATTTCTTTTTTTTGATCTAAAGAAAGTTTTAATTCTTCCAGTTTTTCAGAAGTTGTATTTTTATCATACAAATCTTTTGAAATAGAGTCAATTTGTTTTACAAGAAATTCTGATTCAGAGTTTTGATTTTGCAAAAGTTCTTTTTTGTCCTGGAATCTTCCCTGAATTGATTTTAATTCTGATTTAATCATATAGAATTTTTTTCTTTGCTCTTCAATTTTTTCAAGTTCCTTTTTTTTCTCATCTATATTCTTTTGTTTTTTAGCGACGGTTGGCGAGGATTTATCAAGTTCTTTTATTAAAACTTCATTCTCGCGTATTGAATTTTCAAGTTCTAATTTTTGCTTTGAAATGTTTAATAATTTTGATTCATAATTTTCCCTTTTCACATTCATTCCTGCTAAGTCCGCACGAAAGTTTGCAATTTCCTGATTAAGTTTTTCCTGTTCCAAACCAGTTGATTCACGGATTTTGGAATTTATTGAATTTATTTTGGTTTCAAAATTTTTTATTTCAGAATTAATTTCAACAATCTTCTTTTTTATTTTATCAATTTCTGAATTCTTTTTTGATATTTGCTCTTCAATTTCTGATTTTTCTTTTTGCTTTTTTGTCAAATCAAAATAAATTATGCTTGCTTTGAATTTTCTTATGTCCTGTTCAAGTTTTTTGTATCTTAATGCCTGCTGTCTTTCTTTTTCAAGATTATTCAGGTAAGCTGTCCGTTCACGCAAAATTGCCAGAACTTCTTTTAATTTTTCTTCTGTTTTATTTAATTCTCTCAGAGATTTTTCTTTTCGTGATTCATAAACAGAAATTCCGGAAACTTCTTCTATTATTTTTCTTCTTTCTTCGTTGTGCATTTTTACGAAGTTTTGAATTTCGCCCTGAAGAATTATATTAAATCCGTTAGGATCGATTCCTGCCTGAGCCAGCAAAGTCAAAACTTCCTGACGTGTTTTTGTTTCATTGTTAATTTTGTAAATGCTTTGTCCGTTTTTTCGCACAATTCTTTTTATAGAGATTTCTTTTTTGTTTATTGCAAATGTTTTGTCTTCATTATCAAATACGAGTTCGACAATTGCTTCTTTTGCCGGGCCTGCGATTTTTGTTCCCATGAAAATCAGGTTTTTTGATTTTGCAGCACGCATTGATTTTGCACTTAAACGCCCGAGAACAAAACACAAAGCATCAGTTACATTTGATTTTCCAGAACCATTTGGTCCGAGGACAACATTAATTTCCGGTGTAAAAGGCATTTCTGTTTTTTTTGCAAAACTTTTGAAACCGTGCATCACCAATCTTTTTATGTGAGCCATTGAAGAGATAATTAAAGATTATTTTTAAAGATTCGTGTGTGGGTTTAATTAAGTAATTCGGATAAATAATTTCTTTTATTTCCTGTAATATTATATCTTGTCATTGAAGCAGTTCCATCATTTTTTAAATTTACAATTCCATAATCTCCTTCTTTTGCAGGACCAGGATTTGCAAATAATTGTTTTGAATATTGTCCTTCTTTAATTGGATTTCCATTTATATCAACAATTGAAGCAGCTTCGTGAATGTCTCCTGAAAAAAACTTTTGAATTCCAATTTCTTTTAAGATTTTAGTTAAATCTTCATTTCCTTCGTGGCTTTTAATGGGTGTTGCTTGTTTTGATTTTATTAATTGGTGTGCATATGGTCCAACAACTGGTTGGGGTTCTCCGGGGTAATTTGCATGAACTGCCAAATCAATTGAATTATCTCCTTCAATTTTGCAGGGGTTATGCGCAAAAACAATTGTTTTGTCAGGGTTTTGTACAATTTGCTTTAAATCATTTGGATTAAAATTGTATATTAGTATGCCTTCTTGAGTTTTATAATTCCCAGTTTTAATTTGATTATTAACATGAAAACCTCTTGTATATTTTTTTGCGCCAGGGACAAATACAAAATTGTGTCCTTCAAATTCAACGGAATTATTTTCAGAACAATCATAAACCCAATTCAATTTATCATCTAATTCTTGAAAAGCTACTTTGTATGCTTGGAAATCTTCATAATTTCCAGGTATCCAGAAAATAGGCACTCCAATTTCATCAAAATTTTGTAGTGCTTTTGCAATTTCATTAAAATGTTCTTGAGGATGTGCATTCATGTTACTTGGAGTGTCTCCTAAATAAGTAATAGCTTCAAGATTATGTTTTTTTAAAGCTTCAACTATTTTTGTATCATATCCATTTGAATGTGTGTCTGTAACAATTCCGACATTGATATCTTTCATAAAATATACAGAATTCTAAAGTATTTAAATATTACTATTTGTTACTATTACCACATTACAATTAACTTACACAACATTTAAATAAGATATGTGCATTATGTTTTTATGCCAACAATTACCTTAGCAGTTCCAGAAGATTTGAAAAAAGCAATGGATAGTTCAAAAATGATAAATTGGTCTGAAGTAGCTAGGAGGGCTTTTATAGAACAATTGAAAGATTTGCTTGAATTAGAAAGAATGAGAAAAGTAAGAGAAATTTCTGAAATAGGGATTGATGATAATAGGGATTTTAATTCTAAATATAAAAAAGAATTAATTGAGATTACAAATGGTTCTCATGAAAAAATGAGTTTAAATCAATTAAATAAATTGTTGGGATTATAATGCCTTTTGAATTTTCTTTTTCTAAGAAATTAAGTGAATCAATAAATAAACTCGCTAAAAAAGATAAAAAACTTGCAGAATCTTTAAGTAAAAAAATTAATCAAATAATTAATTTGGATGAAGAATCAATTAATCATTTTAAAAATTTAAAAAAACCTTTGAACAATTTAAAAAGAGTTCATGTTGGGAGTTTTGTTTTGACGTTTCAAATTAAAAATAATTTAATTCTCTTTGAAGATTTTGTTCATCATGATAAAGCATATTAAACTAACTTTCTCTGTCCTAATTTTTCAAATGCTTTTTTCCAGGTTTCCCATGTTTTTCTGAAAATGCCTGCATTTTCATGTTTGATTGCGTGTTTTTCAAGAAAGCGAATTGTTGAAGGGTCAGAAGTGTAGCCGGAACCGATTTGTTCGCCGTATTTTTCTTTTAATTTATTCATTTCTTTTTCTCTTGTGGATTTTGCAAGAATTGAAGCAGCAGATACAGCGATATGGTTTTTATCTGCCTTGTGTTCGCATGAGACTTCAAGATTTGATAAGTTTTCAATTTTTGTTTTTAGATAATCAGTCCATTTTAGAATTCCTGTAGAAGGACAATCTACAATGACTTTTATTTTTCCATAACCTTTGTTTATTTTATTTATTATTTCTGCTGTTTTTTTTGCTTCAAGTTTGTTTAAGTTTGAGCCGTTGTTAAAGTTGTCATCGATTTCAATTGGTTTTGACAAAACAACTTCAAATGTTTCTGCAATTTTTCGGATTTTTTCTGCAAACATTTCTCTTCTTCTTGGAGTGAGCTGTTTTGAATCTTTTACACCAAGTTTTTTTAATTCTCTTTCAGAAGTTTTTGTAATCAAACAACCTGCAAGAACCATTGGTCCAATCACAGGACCTCTGCCTGCATCATCTATTCCCAAGATTAACTCTGTCATAAGGAGGAAAAATAAAGAGTGTTTTTAAGGATTGCTGTATTAAAATTTCTTATATTCGCTGTCTTCTTTTACGAAAAGCAAAAGAATTATAGAAACCAATGCGGCTGCTGAAATATACAAGAACATTGTTTTCATGCTTATGTCCCAAAGAATTCCGGCTATGATTCCGGCGGGAATGTTAACAACTCCAATAACAGAATGGAATAAACCCATTGCAGTTCCTTTCATATCTCCTGATAAATCTGATGCAAGTGCTTTTGAATTTGAATAAGTTATTGCATAAACCAAACCATAAACAGCAAATAAAATTATCAAACTAATTAAACTTTTACAGGACAATAAAAATAACGCTATTCCAAAAAACAAAACATAACCAATAATCAAAACTTTTTTTCTTCCGATTTTATCAGACCATTTTCCGAAGGGAATTACAAAAATTGCATAGCACAAATTAAAAAGTATGTAAAGTGCAATTGGAATAACTATGCTGTTTGTGATTTGTTTTGCCAAAAGCAGCATAAACATATAAAGCCCGAAATTGCCGAGGGTAAAAACTGAAACAACAAAAATAAAATACTTTAATTTCTTGTTTAATCTTTTTATTCCTTTTAGCAAACTTCTTTTTGTTGCTTTTATCTTTTTTTCTTTTAAAAAAATTAAAGGGATTAAAGAAACTGCAGTAATCAATGCTGCAATTAAGATTATTGTTTTAAAATTCATATTTAATTTCCAGAATAAAATTAAAACCAAAATCGCTCCGACAATGCCGCCTGAACTGTCCATCATCTGATGAATTCCAAACCACTTTCCGCGATGGTGTGTTGATTCTGCAATTATTGCATCACGCGGCGGGTCTCTTAATTTTCCAAATCTTTCAAGTGAAACAAATGCAAGAATTGCCTGCCATGAATTTGCAAGAAAAAGAAGAAATTTTGAAATCGCTGAAAATAAATAACCTAAAAAAACAAAAATTTTTCTTTTGCCTTTTGCATCAGAAAGCCATCCGCCAAAAATTTTAAACAAACTTGAAAGTCCTTCTCTTAAACCACTCAATGCTCCGATAGCAATTCCTGTTCCGCCCAAAGCAATTATGTAAAAAGGAAGTATCGGAGTAATCATCTCGCTTCCGACGTCGTTGAAAAAACTTGAACCTCCGAGGAGATAAATATTTTTATGCCGTTGCTTTTTGTCCATTTCAACCTCTTCCTAAATAATAAAATCATATAATTTAATAAGGTTTCTTTATTGAATTTTTTATGCCTGTATCGCATAGTGGTATTGCACCAGCTTGGAGTGCTGGGTCCTTTGGGACACCGAGGTTCGATTCCTCGTGCAGGCGTTCAATAAAATGACAGAGAAAATAATTACTTTAAGACCACACCATGTAGATCGTTTTGTTAGTTATTACCATAAATTTCAAAATATGTTTGACAAACCCAAAATCTTGGAAGAGAGATACAAAAAGAAAATGACAAAACAACTTAAAGATTTTTTTGATGATTTGGCATTGGGTGGAACAGGCAAAGAATATATTTTGATAAAAAATGGTCTTGATTCAATTTGTAAAATGTGTCCGATAAAAAAAGAAAATTGTTCAGAACGAGATTCTTTGAATAAATGGAAT
>Ga0315547_1002866_pt1 | contig 11667 bp, 10 predicted proteins | sample SalMarSW160240MG_2_FD_202542 | JGI IMG/M metagenome (GOLD analysis project Ga0315547, IMG submission 202542) | Salt marsh sediment microbial communities from the Plum Island Ecosystem LTER, Massachusetts, United States - Salt Marsh Sediment SW1601-240 ... | reverse complement strand
TGGTGCATAAAAGCCTCCGTTTTGGGCTAAGGGTTCTTTTGATAAAATCCCCTCCATTATAGAGGCTTTTTCTTATTTAAGCAACTGTTTTTACAGGATATTTATACAATTGTTGCAACACCTTTCTCTATTATCTAAAAAATTAGCCAAGTCTCTTTAAGTCATCTACAAGCCCCTGAACGGCCTGAGCCGACCTCTGAAGGGCCTCATTCTCCTCATCTGTAAGTTTTATCTCCACTATCTCCTCTGCCCCGGTTGAACCAAGTTTTACCGGTACACCTATAAATAGATTATGTATCCCATATTCACCCTGTAGGTAGGTAACACAGGGAAGGATCTTCTTTTTATCCTTTAAAATTGCCTCAGCCATTTCCGTGGCCGCAGATGCAGGAGCATAAAAGGCACTTCCTGTTTTTAATAAACCAACAATCTCACCCCCACCATTTCTCGTCCTTTCAATAATTGCCTCAATCCTTTCAGCCGAGATAAGCTCAGTGATAGGTATGCCTGCTACCGTAGAATACCTGGGAAGAGGAACCATGGTATCCCCATGGGCACCGAGAACAAAGGCATGAGTATTCTCAACAGAAACATTTAGCTCCATGGCAATAAATGCCCTGAACCTCGCAGAATCCAGTACCCCTGCCATTCCAATGACCCTTTTTTTATCAAAACCACTTGTATCAAAGGCAACATGGCACATTGCATCTAAAGGATTGCTTACAATAATGAGAATAGCATCAGGTGCAACAGTTGCAATCTCCTTAATAACTGATTTCATAATACCTGCATTGGTTGAAAGCAGATCATCCCTGCTCATTCCTGGTTTTCTGGGAATACCTGCTGTTACAATGACTATTTCTGACCCCTTTGCGAGAGAGTAGTCATTAGTTACACCAGTAATCTTTGAATCATGGGCCTCGATCGAAGCAGCCTCAGTAAGATCAAGTGCCTTTCCAGCCGGCACACCATCCAAGATATCAATCAATGCAACATCCGCCAATTCTTTCTCAGCAATCCTCATAGCGATAGTTGCGCCTACATTTCCGGCCCCAATAACAGTTACTTTTTCTCTCATTTCATTTACTCCTTTCTAAATTTAGTTGATCATTTATTTTACGCTATCTATCTTTTTTTTTATTGTCAAGAAGCATAATTACACAGGAAATCCTGTATTTTAAGTTGCTCCAATCATTTTAAAATAGTATTAAAAATTCATGTCATTTTTACCTATCATAAAAAGCTATCGTCTTCAGCCGAATCAGACAGTAGGCGTTATAGCGCCAGCAAGTCCTGTCAACCAATCCGAGATATCAGAAGGCTTAAAGCTTTTAGAATCTTTTCCTCTAAAAATAAAGTTAGGCGAACATATCTTCGATCGTCTGAATTATCTGGCTGGCTCTGATAATGATAGAGTAGCCGATTTTCATCAGATGTTTTCCGATCCTGAGGTAAAGGCGATTCTATCCACACGAGGAGGATATGGCTCAGCAAGGCTTCTTAATAAAATCGACTTTAACCTGATACGAAAAAATCCCAAGATAATTGTAGGTTTCAGTGATTTAACAGCTCTTTTGCTCGCAATATATAATAAAAGTGGTTTAATCACTATTCATGGCCCCACCCTATCGGATCTTCCAAAAAGCATAAACTGGGAGCATTTATCAAGGCTCATTACTGCCTCTCATAGGCCTCAAATCTTCTTTAAGCAGGGAAGAATAATAAATAAGGGTAAGGCCAAAGGAATACTTTTGGGTGGCAATCTTTCAACTATATGCTCCCTTTTGGATACCCCTTTTTTGCCATCCTTTGAAGGTGTAATACTTTTTTTGGAAGAGAAAGGAGAATCTCCTTATAAGATGGACCGAATGCTTACCCAGCTTCTACTTAGTGGCCGGTTAGAGGGGTTATCGGCACTTATTATCGGTCAAATTGAGGATTGTGGGGAAATGGAGATTATCAACAGTATGCTGCAGGGACGACTCGGGAGGCTCACCATACCAGTAATAACAGGCTTGCCTGTTGGACATGGAAATGAAAATATATCTTTACCCCTTGGTCTTCCTGCTGTGCTTGATACTGAAAGGATGCTTCTTAAAATAGAAGAATCAGCGGTATCATAGAGTTTCTTGGGTTTTTATGTTTGTTGTGTTGTTACTAATCAGCCACAGACCCGCCTGCCAGACGGCGGGCAAGTTTACGCTGATTATCGCTGATATGTTTTTATCATATACAAGTTTTTTGAATTATGGTTTTGTGCCAAAATTCAATAATAAGCCAGCTTCAATATTTGTTGCCTACCCACCATCGTCCCGAACTACGGGACTCAGGCGAGGCGGGCGGGCCTTCAACTAATTGATTAAACTCTAAGAATAATATTTGTTATTTCTTTATATTTAAACCTATCTGCGTTCATCTGTGTGAACCTGCCCGCCATACGGCAGGCGGGTCTGTGGCTGTTACGTTGTGTTTGTTGTGTTAAATGGCAAATGACGAATGACAAATAAAATAACCGAGATTTTAAAAAGAGGATTGAAGGGAAAGGTTTACCCAGGTGCTGTTCTTTTAATAGCAAGAGAAGAAGATATCGTATTTTTCCATAATGTGGGCAATAGAACATTACGTCCTCAATCCCTCCCCATGGAAAAGAAAACGATATTTGATTTAGCCTCTTTGACAAAACCGCTCGCAACCACAGTAACTGCCATGAAACTCGAAGAGGAAAACCTCCTGGATCTCGATAAACCTATTTCATCGCTGATAGAACCGTTTCCATGGAGAGACAAAGTTTATATAACACCCCGGCTTCTGTTAAACCACTCTTCGGGACTGCCTGACTGGAAACCATATTATCTTGAACTGATAAAATTACCAATAAAAGAGAGAAAATCAGCAGTAAGGCGTATGATCATGGAAGAGCCCTTAATGGAGGAGCCTAAAACCGTATCGTTATACAGCGATTTGGGATTTATGATCCTGGAGTGGATCATAGAGGTAATTACTGGCAGAGATTTATCATCGTTTCTTGATGCTACTTTTTACAGACCCTTGGGGCTAAAAACCCTTTATCTTGATCACACAAATAGAGATGTAGTGAATGAAAAAGAGTTATACGCAGCTACAGAGGATTGCCCGTGGAGAAAGGAAATTATTCAGGGCCATGTCCATGATGAAAATGCCTATGCCCTTGGAGGGTATTCCGGTCATGCTGGGCTCTTTGGAACAGCACAAGATATCTTCACCTTAACCACCGCATTAGTCAACATCTATCATGGTTACAACTCAGACCTGCTTAAGAGCAAAACTGTCAGAACATTTCTTTCACGGCAAGGCATTGTCCCGGGTTCTACCTGGGCCCTTGGATGGGATACACCATCAAAAAACAATTCCAGTTCAGGGAATTGGTTTAGCTTTCAAAGTATAGGCCATACTGGATTTACAGGCACCTCAATATGGATAGATTTAGAAAAAAATATAACAGTAATATTTCTGACAAACCGGATTCATCCAAGTAGATCAAATGAAAAAATAAGGAATTTCCGCCCTGAACTTCACAATCTCATTATGCGAGAATTTGGATATGGATTATAATACCCACATTTTGCCACAAAATGCCCACATTCATTTAATGGGTATCTGCGGAGTAGGGATGTCATCCCTGGCGGGGATGCTTAAGGAGAAGGGCTATACCGTCACGGGTTCGGATCACAATATCTATCCCCCGATAAGTACCTTCTTGGAGAGCCTCTCCATATCCGTTAAAAAGGGTTACTCCCCTTCTAACCTTCACCCCCTGCCTGATCTCGTTATCGTAGGAAACGTAATCACCAGGAATAATCCTGAATCAGAAGAATTACCTAAACTCGATATACCGTATCTCTCCATGCCACAGGCCCTAAAAAAATTTGCTATGAATAAAAAGAAATCCATTGTCATTGCCGGAACACATGGAAAGACAACGGTATCTGCTTTAACTGCATGGATTTTAGAGGTAGCCGGCATGAATCCATCATTTATGATAGGAGGTATTGCTAAAAATTTTAACCGTAATTTTAAATTATCCGATGGCCCATACTTCGTGATCGAAGGCGATGAATATGATACAGCCTTTTTCGACAAAGGACCTAAATTCCTGCACTATAATCCTTACCTGGCTGCTATCACCAGTATCGAGTTTGACCATGCAGACATCTATAAGGGGATCGAGGAGATAAAGAATTCCTTCACAAGGTTTATTGAAATAGTACCTAAAGAAGGAACCGTGTGTGTAAACAGTGACGATCCACTCGTAGTAGATGTGATCAAGGGAGCCCGATGCCCCATTTTGAGTTTTGCAATGCGAGGCGATGCGGACCTCACTGTTGGGGATGTGACATCTCAGGATGGTAAGACAAGGTTCACTATATTCAAAAAAAATATGGAGTTTGCAAGGGTTACCACTGATCTTTTCGGAAACTACAACATATCTAATATTCTTGCTGCAACTGCAATCTCATCCTTAATAGGAATACCCCATGAAACCATCGTTAGAGCCATCGGGACATTTAAAGGAGTAAAGCGAAGGCTTGAGGTTCTTGGAGAGTATCAAGGCGTAATGGTAATAGATGATTTCGCCCACCACCCAACGGCAGTAAGCGAAACGATAAAAGCAGTCAAGGGCCATTACCGAAACCGCCGCCTTGTTGCCGTTTTTGAACCACGATCAAATTCAAGTCGAAGGAATATCTTTCAAAATGCTTACGCCGACTCCTTCACTGATGCTGATTTAGTTATCCTTCCAGAACCTCCAATGATGGATAAAATTCCATTAAATGAAAGGTTCTCTTCTCCCAAACTAATAGCTGACCTAAAAAAGAGGGGTATTGAAGCTCACTACTTTCCAGATAACCACGCCCTTCTTGATGGACTCCTTGCCCATATTAAACCAGGCGATGCAATCCTTGTAATGTCCAACGGGGCCTTTGATAATATTCAGGGGCGCCTTGTCGATCACCTCAAAGAAAAACCTGATCCTCAAAACTAAAAGCGATTAATAACAGCGCCCTGTAATCCTCTTGATTTTTTCATTACTTCATTCTATCAATAGTATACTTTTATATTTTTTTGAACTCTATGCAAAACAACTCCAACAATTCAATAGGTGTGTTTGATTCGGGTGTAGGCGGGCTTACCGTAGTCAAGGCCCTCATAGAACAGTTCCCTTTCGAGAACATCATCTATTTCGGGGACACGGCCAGGGTACCCTACGGGGTGAAATCGGTTGAAACGATTAACCGGTATGCGATGCAAATTACAGAATTCTTGCTTGACCGAAAGGTTAAACTACTCATTATTGCATGTAATACTATGTCAGCTGTAGCCTATCGAAACATAAAACATCTATCACCTGTTGCAGTATTGGATGTTGTTGATGCAGGTGCCCGGAGTGCAGTAGCTGAAACACATAATAAATGTGTCGGTGTGATTGGGACGCCAACAACTATCAACAGTAACGCCTATCAAAAAGCAATAAAAAGGTTTGATCCGGATATCAGGGTCTTCTCTCAAGCGTGCCCCTTATTTGTACCACTGGTAGAAGAAGGCTGGCTGGATCATCAGGTAACCAGACTCACAGCCCAGGAATACCTTAAATATATTATAATCCAAAATATTGATACCCTCGTTCTGGGGTGTACTCACTATCCCTTACTAAAACCCCTGCTTCAGGAAATTCTGGGAAATCAAATAACTCTGGTAGACTCTGCCCGGGCAATAACAGAAAAAGCAGGTGAATTGCTCAAAAAAAATAATCTTCTAAATGGGCAACGGAAAGACCCTGAATACCGGTTTTATGTCACGGATGTACCCATCAGATTTACGAGCATTGGGGAGCGGATTTTAGGAAGAACGCTTTCCAATATTAACGTTGTCAAATGGTAAGATCATGCATGAGATTACCTCTGAGATAGTTCCCACTGTCGATTTTAAAGGGATTCGCTGTATAAAAGATTATAGCGAAATATGCCAGGATTATAGTCCCTATCTCTGTGACGAGTCAAAACTTGCTCACCAGGGAGCCCAATACCTTTTTTTTCCAACCAACGAAGGCGAGCTCTCAGCCATCTTTAAAGAAATGTCCAAAACAAATGCCACTGTAACTATATCCGGTGCCAGAACTGGCCTCGTTGGTGGGGCTGTCCCTTATGGAGGGGCAATAGTGTCACTCGAAAGATTCGATAAGATTCTAGGACTCAGATATGATACTCACTCAAAAGAATGGCTTGTGAAGGCCGAATGTGGTGTTACGATACGTGATCTTAACAATTGGGCAATGAAAAAAACCTTTCCTCGCCTTTCCGAAAGTGGTTCCGCTGAAACTAAGGCATTTCTTGAAAAATACAAAGAAAGTAAAACTATCTACTTTTATCCCCCTGACCCAACAGAGATGGGAGCAGCTCTGGGCGGAACCGTCTCTACCAATGCATCCGGTGCCAGAACCTACAGATACGGGGCCACGCGAAACTGGGTGAGATGGATAAGGGTTATGTTAGCCTCAGGGGAGGTCCTTGAAATCCCTCGCGGTAAATATTTTGCAACACCCGCCGGTGAGTTTACTATCATCGACAGCAGGGGAAATCAAACAATAGTAACGATGCCAAGGTATACTATGCCTCTCACGAAAAATGCAGCGGGTATCTTCTCAGCACCCAATATGGATCTTATTGACCTATTTATAGGCAGTGAAGGTATTTTCGGTGCAATTACTGAGATTGAAGTAGCGCTCCAAAGATGGCAAAATCCCATTTCAATTGTCCAGTTTTTCCCTTCTGATGATAAGGCAATCGATTTTGTCATTAGACTGCGGAATGAAAAAAGTATCCGGCCAGAGTTTATAGAGTTTTATAGTTCTCATTCACTTGACCTTCTCAGAAATAAACAGAATGAAGACCCTAAAGTAGTAGGAATGCCTCCAATACCGGATTATGCAAGATCTGCGGTCTTCTTTGATCTACAGTTCGACCTTGAAAGTAAAGATAATGACTACTCAAAACTTGATGAAATAGTTTGTGGGTGTGGATCAAACCCTGGAATGTCCTGGGCTGGATACGAACAAAGAGATCTTGATCGATTCAAAAACTTCAGGCATGTCCTTCCTGAAACTGTCAACACTATCATAGCCGAGAGAAAAAAGAAGATACCCAAACTTTATAAGCTTGGAACTGACCTCGCTGTTCCAGATCATGCCTTAGAAGAAATCTGGGCATTTTATAGATCCACATTAGAAAATGCAGGCCTTGAATGGCTTGCATTTGGACATATTGGCAATAATCACCTTCATATCAACATCATTCCAAAATCTGTTAAAGATATAAAAGAAGGCCTTTCTATATACAGAGAATTTGCGAAAAAGGCAGTAGGCCTTGGTGGAACAATATCTGCTGAACACGGCGTTGGAAAAATTAAAAGGGAATTTTTTTCTATAATGTTCTCAGATAAGGTGCTGAAAGAGATGAAGGCAGTGAAAAACGCACTTGATCCTGGTCTTATGTTAAACCCAGGAAACATGCTGGATATGTAAGGGAATTAGCCACAGACCCGCCTGCCGGATGGCGGGCAGGTTCACACAGATGAACACAGATAGGTTTAAAAAAAATCAGCGTTAATCTGCGGCGAGGTAATTGCACATGAAGATACTCATTTGCGTAAAACAGGTTCCAGAAATTACGGATGTAAAGATAAATCCTGAAACAGGGACCCTTATGAGAGAAGGGATAGATTCAATACTAAATCCATTCTGTGAATATGCTGTAGAGATAGGCTTAGAGCTTAAACGGCGTTATAGTGATATAGAGACAGTAGCTATCTCCATGGGGCCTCCACAGGCAAGAACAGCCTTGATGAGGTGCCTTGAGATGGGTATTGACAGAGCAATTCTTTTGGCAGATATGAAATTTGCAGGATCTGACACATGGGCTACAGCGCTTACCCTGGCTGAGGCTATAAAGACACTGGAAGGTGATTTTGACCTTATTCTTGTTGGAAAGCAGGCAATAGATGGTGACACGGCCCAGGTAGGACCCGAGCTTTCAGAAATGCTTAGCATTCCTCAGATAATGTATGCAGTAGGAGTTGACCTTATTGGTAATAAAAAAAAGGTCAGGGTAAAAAGAGAGATAGAAACAGGTAATGAAATTGTAGAGGTAAAACTTCCAGGCCTTATTTCTATGAGTAAAGGCCCCATGATACGGAGTGTATCGTCTTTTAAAGAAATTCTTGATGCACGGAAAAAAGAGCTCCGGGTTGTTACTGCCTCTGAGCTTTATATAGACGAGAACGAGCTTGGTCTGAAAGGCTCATTTACTCAGGTTGTAAAGATATTTCCGCCACAGCTAAAAAAAACGGGGATGCTTATCGACGGCAGTGAGCCACAGGGAGCAGCAAAAAAATTGATCGAATTCCTTAAAGAAAGGAAGTTTGTTTAAGGGTAACTGTTCAAGTGGCCACCAAGGCACCAGGACACAAAGGGTATTAAATGGTAAATGAAAAATTATCAATTATCAATTTTAAATTGCTGATTATCTAACCTTAGTGACTTCATGTCTTAGTGGCTAAATAGTTATGTTTAAAGGAATACATGCTCAAGATCGATACTGAAAAATGTACTGGGTGCAAGATCTGTGAGAAAGTGTGTCCATTTGGCGCTATTGTTGTTATTGATAAGATAGCCCAGGTGCAAGACAATTGCACACTCTGCGGGGCATGTGTAAATAGTTGCCCAGTAGAGGCCCTTTCAATTGAACGAAAACCAGTTCCAAAAGAAGAGCTGGATAAATTTTCAGGTATCTTTATCTGGGGAGAATGTGAAGAAAAAGATAAAGGAATTGCCCCAAAAAAAGTGGTGAGAGAGCTTCTTGCCCGGGGTCGAAAACTTGCCGATAGTCTTGACCAAGCCCTAACAGTAGTAGTTTTAGGTGATGATAAACTACAAGGCCTTAAGGCACTCATTACCTATGGCGCAGACAGGGTAATGAGGTGTCAACATAAACTTCTCGGAAGCTTCACAACTGAGAGCTTCACCAATGTGATATCTGCCATTATCTCTAAGGAGAAACCCTCTATTTTTCTCTTTGGCGCAACACCACATGGAAGGGAACTTGCCCCGAGGGTTGCTGCGAGATTACATCTTGGACTTACTGCGGATTGTACTGGTCTGGAAATAAATGAAAAGGGAGAACTCATCCAGACAAGACCTGCCTTTGGTGGAAACATCATGGCATCAATAGTCTCACCCTACACAAGACCCCAGATGGCAACTGTGAGACCAAATGTCTTTTCTTTTGGAGATCCTGACAACTCAAGAAAGGGTGAAATCGTAGAGTTTAAGGTAGCGCTTTCCCCAGCTACAATCAAAACAAAGGTAGTAGCTATTGAAAGGCTCAGAGATGAAAAAGAAGTTGGTATTGAAGATGCTGACATAATTGTATCAGCAGGGAGAGGATGCCAGAAAAAAGAAAACCTGAAACTTATCCAAGAGTTAGCAGACACTCTTGGAGGCGTAACGGCCGGCTCAAGGGCTATTGTTGAACTCGACTGGATATCCCACACCAAGCAGGTAGGACAATCAGGACTAACTGTGGGACCACAACTATACATAGCTGTTGGAATCAGCGGGGCTATTCAGCACCTTGTTGGAATGAGTTCAGCAAAAACCATCATTGCAATAAATAAAGACCCAGATGCACCCATATTCAAGGTTGCAGACCTTGGTATTGTTGGTAATGCAATGGAGATTTTGCCAGTCCTTATCAGGGGACTTAAGAAATCCAAATAACTATACAGTAACTTATGAAAATCCTTACAGTTAGTGATAAGATTGAGAGATCTTTTTTCAAGGAACACCTTATTAGAGAAAAATGCCAGGGAATCCATTTGATCCTTGCCTGTGGTGACCTGCCGCCTTATTATCTTGAATATCTGGTGACGAGCCTTAATGTTCCCCTTTACTATGTACCGGGAAATCATGATGAACAACCTCACCAGCCCTATTCAACAAAAAAACCCTTTGCGAAAGGGTGTATAAATATTGACCAGAGGGTAATAGTTTTTAAGAACCTGCTTATCGGAGGGCTGGCAGGGGCCTTTCGGTATAAGAAAGGAAAATATTTATATACCGAAGCACAGATGCATCGAAAGGTTTTCAGCATGATTCCCTGCCTTTTAGTTAATAAGATCAAATACAAACGTTATATTGACATCTTGATAACCCATGCGACCCCTTTTGGCATAAATGATGAGAAAGATTTAGCTCATCGGGGATTTAAAGAATTCCTAAAGTTTATGAAAACATATAAACCTGCCTATCTCATTCATGGCCATACTCCCCTTCAGGGAGGTGAAGGGGGAGCAATGAGTTGCTATCAATCCACATGTGTCATAAATAGCAATCCATATAGAATTTTGGAAATAGATGATGCCTATATTCGACGACAGCACAACCAAAAGGGCAGAAAAGAAACATCGACTTGATGTAGATTTCAGTCAGGCAATGCAAAAAGCCTTCTGGGAGGAGCTAAAAGGATTCATCCTGCGAAGGTCTACCCGGCTTCTTCCTTTTGATGAGGTGAAGGATAAACTGGAAATCTGGTTTGTTCGAGATTTAGGAATACAGACTGTTTTCATTGATAGTATTGTGGGAAGTGAGAGCAGATATCGAAGTTTTACTAGGCACTTCTTACCGATAGAGGAAGATTTGCGGGACCGCTGGAAAAAGGTAGCCCAGGCACATTATTTCCGGCATGATCTTCCGCCAGTGGAATTGTATAAGGTTCGGAATGTTTATTTTGTTAAGGATGGTCATCACAGGGTCTCAGTAGCTCGGGCAAAGGGGGTTAGAAATATTGAAGCCCGAGTCTACGAATATGAATGTGATGTTCCCCTGGATGAGGGAATAGACCTGGAAAAGCTGGCCATCCAGGAGACATATCATCAGTTTCTCAGGGACACCCAATTAGGCAAGAACCGTCCCCAACTGAAGCTACAGTTAACACTTTTGGGCGGATATCCCGTTCTTATGGATCATATTCAGACCCATAAATATTATCTGGAAAAGGAAAAGGGGGAAGAAATACCCCTATCTGAAGCCACCTGTTCCTGGTACGATAATGTGTATACACCGTTAGCATCAATCATTCGGAAAAATCGCATCATGAGACAGTTCCCCCATAGGACAGAGACGGATTTCTATCTGTGGATGATCCAGCATAGGCACCAATTAATCAATGAACATGGGTGGAAAGTGGAGCCTGAAAGTATAGTAGAGGCTTATACCAAGAAATACGGTGGGCTTTTTCGAAAAATTTTAGGGACCGTTAGGCGATTTTTTGGGTTGGTTCGGTATTGATAAAAAGTACTTAAAGTGCATAAAATTGTAAGTACTTCATTGCAACAACTTTAGCTCAAAACCATTCGAGGAAAAAAGGCGAGCAATAAAAGTGTACGACATCATAGAGAAACTTCGAAATTCGACTATACAACACGGTCCCCATAATAATCGTATTTATGTAATAGCTCAATAAATAGGGGCGAACTTGATATATGTGATGCGCCACTGTGTGTGGAACGTTTTCCAGATTGAGGATATAAAAAGAGATTAACAGAAGGTGGAGGTATTTTCAAAGGGATTTTATG
>Ga0315547_1002864_pt1 | contig 11668 bp, 10 predicted proteins | sample SalMarSW160240MG_2_FD_202542 | JGI IMG/M metagenome (GOLD analysis project Ga0315547, IMG submission 202542) | Salt marsh sediment microbial communities from the Plum Island Ecosystem LTER, Massachusetts, United States - Salt Marsh Sediment SW1601-240 ... | reverse complement strand
AAAATGATACCCTGCAGGCGCTCCTTTCCGATGCCGGCGTCGAAACCCATGCCGACCTCAGCCATATTGAGCTTTATGTTCCCCGGGAAGGCGAAGAACAATCTTTTCAGAAGATAGACATCAACCGGGCCGAGCCCTGGCTTCTCGAAGCCCTACCGGGCATAGGTGAGGCATTAGCTCAAAGAATTGTAGATTACCGCAGTGAAAACGGCCCTTTCAAAAGAATCGAGGACTTGCTCAAGGCCAGCGGCATCGGCGAAGCGACATTTGAAAAGATAAAGGATTACATAACCGTGTCAGATTAGGAAACCCTCGTTTTTTTCACTCTATTAAGCAACGTTGCTATCTTAATTCCTTCTTTCCGTATCAAGACCGTATCATCGTGAGAATCATCTTGAAATTCCTTATTGCTCTCAGAGCATGTGGTTGATTAGCTGGCATTATGACCATCTCACCATCTTTCAGGCAAACAGGTTTGCCGGAGATAACAATTTCTGCTTCACCCTCAAGAAGATAAACTAAGGCATCAAATGGCGCCGTATGTTCACTTAAGCCTTGTCCCTCGACAAAGGCGAAAAAGGTAACTGTGCCCATCATTTTATCAATTATCGTTCGGCTCACCACAGAACCTTCTTGATAATCAGCTAAATCAATTAATCTTATGGCTTGCCCTACAAGCTTCTCTAGCCTCTTTTGCTCCATTCATTTCACCTCCACTGTTCTTTTAGGCAATGTTGCCTTACTCTTTCATGATAACCGGAAAGCCCTCTTCAAATCCGCTGGCTGGACTTGCTGCTATTCGCCTTTAGGCTGAGCAAGCCTCACCCTGATTGCATGGAGGTGACCGTTGGGGTCTCGTGTAACCTCAAATTCCACTTCTTGCCCTTCTCTAAGGGAACCATAGTCCACCCCTTGAAGCTGGTTGCGGCCAAAGAAGAGCTCTTCTTCCCGCTCTGTCTTGATGAACCCAAAACCACGGTCTGTAATTAGCCGTTTTATTGTGCCCTTTTGCATGACCCTCTCCAAATTCACTGGCTGGGCTACGTTCACTTTATTCCCTTGCTATCTGTAGAGCAAGAATGAAACAGAATCCGCTCAAGATTGCAAATAAATCGACTCTTATCTCATCGCTTCTTCGGGCCCTTCCGAAGATATTCAGAGGCGTTCTTCCGCGCTTTCTTTCCTGTCTTTTTGGCTGCTTTCTTCTGAGCCATCCGTCTCCTAGTAAACGCAATTCCCTTTGCGCCATTATAGCAGCCTGGTAGACGATACACAAGAAACACAAGGTTTGAGGATAACTCGAGGCTTTGTCTCCAAATCCGCTGGCTGGGCTATCTAATCCAAATGATACACTCACTCAGCATTAAGGTCTAAATAAGCTTATTCGTTTTTAATGGCTTATCTTATACGTACGGGCCACTATGTTTCGCAAGGTATTCTCTATGTCCCCCAGTTCAGCGGCTATCTTCTCCAATACCTTTATCAACTTCTCCGCTTGTTCTTGTGTCATTTATTACCACCTTAACCTCGCTCCAAATTCGCTGGCTGGGCTGGTGATCGGGTAGAGATGGAGCTCACCAAGTGAGTGTGATGTAACAAGCTGCAGAGCTCACAGACTCTTGAAAACAGGCGTTCTTTTCTCCTTAAAGGGTCTAGCCGCTTCCTTGCAAATTTCGCTGGCTTGAGATCACCTTGAGCCCCTCTCGCAGGCGATTCTTGTAATCAGTGCTAAAGAAATCTTGTCTTAACATGCGTTTGCTGTATTTCAGCAACAATGGTGCAACTTTCGTAATTTGCTCTGCTATGTCCACTGCCGCTGGCATGAGTTGTTCACGAGGCGCCACCTTATTTACCAAGCCTATTCTATAAGCCTCCTCAGCACTTATTTGACTGCAAGTAAAAAGCAATTCATTGGCTTTGCCTCTACCCACCACTTGGGGAAGAATTGAGAAGGCACTATAACACAGTCCTCCAACTAAAGGCCCAATAAAGCCAAGAACAGTGTCATCTGCAGCCACCCTGATATCACACAACAATGCCTGCTGAAGCCCATCCCCCAAAGTGTAGCCATGTATCGCTGCTATTGTAGGCTTATCAAGGTTCAACAACTTCTCCTCCTCCTTGAGACTCATAAACTCCTCCAGTTCAGACTCGGGAGCGGTTATGTCATAGCCACTTGAGAAGGCACGTCCGGCTCCAGTCATGATGACAACTCTCACATCATCGTCAGCCTCCAATTCGATTAGAGCTTGAGATACCTCTCGCTTTACCTGTACATTTATAGCATTGAGTTTCTCCGGCCTATTAAAACTGAGAATGGCTAAATGGTCTTTCTTTTCTACCAGAATAGTTTTGTACATTTATCATCTCCTCCTATTATATTTCGGAACTCTTTAATTGATGATTTGTCGATAGCTTGCGGGGCCATCATATATTCGCGATAGGCTGGACCATGATTGAAGGCTAGTTTGGGGTTATTAATATAAGATAAATTTTATTCCATGTTCCAAAGCGAAAGGCCGGTTACCTCATCGTATTTTCGCTCGAGGCTCGGACCTTCCAGCTGACGCAAGTGGACTTCAGCAGCAAAAACGATTCCCTCCAACAAATGGCCGGCCTTAGTATTTCCCGTTTCATCGGCAAGTACCACGTGCGCATGAATAAAGGGCTCTCCATCCTTTAACGAGACGTTCCCTATACAACTTACCATCTCATGAGGTGAATCAATTTTCATCTCCCGGTATTCATGATTTTTCTGGTCATAATAGCCGAGCTTGGCACGCCTTAAGGCACCGATTGCCGTAAAGCTTCCTGCCTCAACTCCCTTGTTCCTGGCAAGTTCAGTTATGGACTGGATTAGGTCAACATCATAATTGAGGCGCACAATAAGTTCTTTACTGGCATCATACTCAAAAAGACCCATCGGATTATAACCAACCTTCATAACTTCTTACCTTCCTTTCTATATCAGGTAATGGTTTATAAAGAATCTCACCTCCTATAACAATTCCGCAGGCGTTATGATTCCTATCAATTACAGCATTTGCTGCATTTTCAATGTAGTTTTATTTTATCACAGGGATGAGCTCATTATGCCTACCCTTCATGCAAGGCAAACTGGTAAACTAGGTCACAACATAGTCGTACGGGATTGGGGGCTCTTACATGTGGCTTCTCTATGTTAGCTGTGCTTGGGTGGCTGGTATATTCCTGGGTTCAAAGATTAGCCCGCCGCTGCTTGCACTCGCCTTGGGACTTATCCCTTTCGCGCTTATACCCTTCCTCCCCGGCAGCAAGAAGACCTTAATAGTAGCCGGGTTATGCCTCTTTGCCCTCTTCGGCGGCGGGCTTCACTTCCCATCAAGCTTGCCTCCGGTAGACGAGCATTCTCTCTGCTTCTACAACGACACGGGAATTATAGAGATTCAAGGCATGGTGGCAGAGGAGCCTGGCATCCGGGATAGATATTGCCTGCTGACATTCTCCGCCAGCGAAATAATTGTAAACGGCGAAAAAGAAGAGGTATCGGGAACCGCCTTAATTCGAGTACCTCGATACCCCGCCTACCATTATGGGGATGTGCTCAAGGTAACTGGAGAGTTGGAGACCCCTCTCCAGTTTGAAGATTTTGACTATAAAAGCTACCTGGCTCGCCAGGGAATTTATTCGGTCATTTATTATCCCGGGGTGGAAGTTCTAGACCGTGGCCAGGGCTTGAAACCTTTGCAGTGGATTTACTCTCTGAGGGAACGCCTTTCTGCTTCCTTAGCCAGAGCCTTGCCTGAACCCCAAGGTTCATTGGCTCAAGCCATTTTGCTGGGCTTGAGAGGCAACATACCTGATTCCCTTTACGAAGCCTTTTCCAGGACGGGGGCAGCACACCTGCTGGCTATTTCTGGCTTACATATCAGCATCATTATCGCCATGTTCCTCAGCTTGGGCATTCTGGCCTTTGGCAGGCAGCGTTCCATATATATCTGGCTGACCCTCGCGATTACCTGGCTTTATGCCATGCTTGCCGGGATGCATTCTCCCATAATTCGGGCAGCAATTATGGGAAGCCTGTTTTTAATAGCTGAATATCTCGGGCGGCAGCGAAGCGCCATTATTGCCCTGGCTTTCGCTGCCGCTGTGATGGTGGGAATCCAACCGCCTGTCTTGTGGAGCGTATCTTTTCAACTCAGCTTTCTGGCCATGGCCGGGCTTATTCTCCTCTATCCTTACTTCCAGGTATGGGGAAGAAAGGGCATCGCCTCCTTATTTGGAGCCAAGGAAAGGATTGCGGCCGCAGGCAGCATGATAACCGACGGCTTTGCCGCAACCCTGGCGGCTATCGTGGCAGTCGGGCCGCTTATAGCTTATAACTTTGGCGTAGTCTCCCTGGTTGCCCTGCCAGCAACCTTCTTCTCCCTGCCGGCTTTGCCCTTCATCATAGTCACGGCAGCATTAGTCGCCTTCGCAGGACTCTTCGCTCTGTTTACCGCTCAAATACTGGGCTGGCTGGCCTAGCTTTTTCTCAGCTATCTCGTTTTGGTGGTTAAAGGCTTTGATGCCTTGCCACACTCATCATTAGAGGTGTCCACTGTTTCCACCTGGCACATCTGGGGGTACTATGCTATATTGGCCGGAGTTATAGCATTCCTTAACAGTCGAAAACAGTTGGCTGATTTTTCCTCCAGGTTGACTTCAGGAATAAAGAAGGTCGTGGAAGGCATTCCCAAACCTCGTCTCGGCTTTTCTATTAAATGGCTTATCCTCCCCCTTTTGGTAGTAGCTATCCTGGTATGGTCTGTGGCTCTGACCACGCCTGATGACAAGCTTCATGTGAGTTTTCTTGATGTGGGACAGGGAGATGCTATCCTGATTCAGACGCCCGGTGGCCAGGACATACTCATTGATGGCGGTCCTGACCCCCAGAAAATTAATTTGGAGCTGAGTAAGAAGCTCCCTTTCTGGGACAGGACGATAGACCTCGTGGTTTGTACTCAACCTCACGCCGACCATGTCACAGGCCTGGTAGAGGTTCTTCAGAGGTACAAAGTGAATCAAGTGCTTGAGCCCGGAGTATCTTATAACTCTTCTATCTATCAAGAATGGTGCAATCTTGTTGAAAATAAAGGCATCGAATATAACATAGCCCGGGCCGGACATGAAATTGATTTGGGCAGCGGAATCAAGATGGAGGTGTTAAATCCGCCAGAAGGCTTATTTGAAGGGACCAGCCATGATGTAGATAACAATGGAGTGGTGCTGAGGTTGACTTGGGACAAAGTTAGTTTCTTATTTACTGCCGACATCAGAGAAGAGGCTGAATTCGAGCTTATCGGGCAGCGAGCCAATTTAAAAAGCACTGTGCTTAAGGTAGCCCATCATGGCAGCAAGACCTCCTCCTCCCAGCAGTTTCTGGCCGCGGTTGACCCCGAAGTGGCGGTGATTTCGGCGGGAGCAGATAACCCCTTTGGCCATCCCAGCCCTGAGGTGGTGGAGAGACTGATTGACAGGCTCGGTAAGGACAATGTTTATCGTACAGACCAGGATGGCAGTGTCGAGCTCATTACCGATGGGGAAAGGTTGTGGGCGAGGGTGAGCGATTAAGAAAAGCTCACCAAAGCAACCGTGGCACAGCTTAGCGAGTTGCCTGAATTACTCAATTGGAGTATTCTTCTAAACGGGAACCATAGCTCAGCCGATTAGGGCACAGGTAGCAAGATATCAAGGGTCAACCATGGTTAATTTAGATAATGCCTCAGTTTACCAACAATTTGATAAGTCAGGAATGCTTAATCACCTGCAAGGATTTCCCGAGCAATGCCAGAAGGCCTGGGAAAAGGTGCTGAAGTTTGACCTACCCCCCGAATACACCAAAATATCTAATGTCGTTATCGTGGGGATGGGTGGCTCTGCTATCGGCGGCGATATTGCGCGGCGGCTTGCTCTGGCTGAAAGTAAATTGCCTATCTGGGTACACCGTGACTATGGACTGCCGGCATTTGTTGACGAGAGCACCCTGGTCATCGCCTCAAGCTATTCGGGGAATACCGAAGAGACTCTGTCTGCGTTCACCGAATCGCTAGGAACCCCGGCCAAAAAGCTGGTCATCACTTCAGGCGGCAAACTTAAACATTTAGCCGAAAATGAAGGCATTCCTGCTTTCGTGATAGACTACCAGGCACCTCCCAGGGCTGCCTTCCCCAGCAATTTTGTTCCCCTGGTGGGCATTTTTCAGAAGCTTGGTCTGCTTGGAGACAAGTCGACAGATTTTCGAGAGGCGGTGGACATCCTGAACAAACTGTCAAGAGATCTTATTGAAACCAGGCCACTTGTTTCCAATCCAGCAAAACAACTGGCAGCCAAGCTGTGGGGGCATATAGCAGTTATTTATGGGGCAGAGATACTTTCAGAAGTAGCGCGGCGCTGGAAGACTCAATTTAACGAGAACAGCAAGGCTTGGGCCTTCTTCGAAAGTTTCCCTGAACTCAACCATAATGCTGTGGCAGGCTACGAATTCCCCCTCGAGGCGAAGGAAAGGTTGTTCGTGATTTTGCTGCACTCCGCTTCGCTCCGTCCCCGGAGCCTGCATCGCTACGAGGCTACCGCAAAATTGCTATCCAAAATGGGAATCGCTTACGAGTTTGCAGAAGCCAGAGGGGAAAGCGCCTTAGCTCAGGTGATGAGTTTGATCCTCCTGGGCGATTATTCCAGTTTCTATCTGGCAATGCTAAACGAAGTTGACCCAACATCTATAAATGCGATAAACTTTGTGAAGCAGTACCTTGCCCAGTCCGCTATTTCGAGTAATCTAGATTTCTTGAAAGGGTCTGAAACTAAATAAAAGGGGGCTTATCCCCGATTGTCGGCTTGGCGAGGAGAGCTTCGCTGTTGCGCGATTCTTTTATATATGGGTAATGCTAAACAGGGTTGACCCGACCCATATATATGCAATAAACTTTATAAAGCAGTACCTCACACGTTCCAATATCTCGAGTGATTAATTTAGAGCTGAAAGGGCATAGCTGGTCGGGAAAATGTGCGGGCAAGCCAACAGGCACAGCAGCGGGGTGGCTGGGTGAAAGCTTTAGTTCTAGCTGCCGGCAAAGGCACAAGACTTAAGCCACTAACTAACACCGTCCCGAAGCACCTCCTGCCAGTGGGCAATAAGCCGATTTTATTTCATGTACTGGACTATATAAAAGAAACTGGCATCAAAGATATCGGCATCGTTGTATCTCCAGATTCCGGCTCTTACATAGAGGAAGCCATCGGTACTGGCTCAGAGTGGGGAGGGAAGATTACTTTCATAGTCCAGCCTGAACCCCTGGGGCTGGCGCACGCTGTCCAGGTAGCCCAGGGCTTCCTCGGCGATTCACCTTTTCTCATGCTCCTGGGCGACAACCTCATCCAGGAAGGCGTCAAAGATTTCCTAGACGAGTTCCGCGCTTCCAACTCCGATGCCAGCATTCTCCTCAAGGAAGTGCCCGACCCCAGGGCTTTTGGCGTAGCTGAGCTCGACTCTTCAGAAAGAGTGGTACACCTGGTAGAAAAGCCCAAGAAACCCAAGAGCAACCTGGCCATAATCGGAGTCTACCTTTTCACCGCTGTGATCCACGAAGCTATAGCTCAGATAAAGCCTTCCTGGCGGGGTGAGCTGGAGATTACCGACGCTATCCAGAAGCTTCTGGAAATGGGAAAGAGGATTAAAAGCCACCTTCTCCGGGGTTGGTGGCTTGACATCGGCAACAATGATGGGCTCATTGAGGCTAATCGCGTTGTTCTTGATGCCTTCTTGAAGCGGGACATTGAAGGGGAAGTGGATTCGCAAAGCCGCGTCGTCGGCAGAGTCCAAATCGGGGAGGGAACAAAATTAGAAAGCAGCCGTGTTCGAGGTCCGGTATTTATCGGGGCAAATTGCCGGATAAAAAATTCCCTCATCGAACCTTTCACCAACATCAGGGCTGGGACGGTGGTCGAGGATTCATCCCTGGAGCATTCGGTAATACTAGAAAATTGCCAAATTTTGAAAATCAAGCACCTGGCTGATAGCGTCATTGGTAGAAATACGATATTAGCTGGACAGGGGAAAAGCCCTGAGAAGCTAAGGCTGTTCATAGGCGATGATTGCAAAGTGGAATTGGAGTAGAAAATCATGCAGAGGTTGTTAATTGTTTCAAATAGGCTACCTATCACTATTCAGGAGAGGAAAGGCGAGCTGCACGTTGAGCCCAGTGTTGGTGGCCTGGCTACAGGTCTAAGGTCCTGGTACAAATCCCGCACCAGCATCTGGATAGGATGGGCAGGGATGGGCCGGAAAAAAATAAAAGGGGAAAAAGACATCATGGCGAGATTGCTATCTGAAAACTGTCACCCGGTTGCTCTCTCACAGCACGATGTTGAAGCCTACTACCACGGGTTCTGTAACAGAACCATCTGGCCCCTTTTTCACTACTTCCCCATCTACGCAGAATATAGCGAAGATTTCTGGCAGGCTTATGAACAAGTCAACACAGCCTTCGCCAACGTAGTTGCGGGAATTGCCAAACCTAACGATATTATCTGGATACACGATTATCACTTGATGTTGCTTCCCAGGCTCCTGAGAGAAAGGTTGCCAAAGGCAACAGTAGGTTTCTTCCTCCACATCCCCTTTCCGGCTTTTGAAATATTTCGCTTGTTACCACGGCGTAGACAAATTCTGGAAGGACTTTTAGGCGCAGACCTCGTAGGTTTTCATACCTATGACTACACCGGGCACTTCCTGGACAGCGTGCATCATCTATTGGGTTACGAAGTGGCCATGGGGCAAATCACCGTGGCCGATCGGACAGTGAGGGCAGACACATTTCCCATGGGAATAAACTATGAACAATTCTCCAGCGTTGCCCAGGACCAAAAAGCGCAAGCAGAGAGAAAAAGGTTTCACAGAAAACTAGGAGATTGTCAGGTAATCCTTTCGGTGGACCGTCTGGATTACACCAAAGGCATCCCCCAGCGATTGGAAGCTTTCAGTGTGTTTCTGGACAGGAATCCGAAGTTCAAGAGGAAGGTGATTTTGGTTTTGGTGGTAGTCCCTTCACGGACAAGAGTGGAACACTATATGCAGTTGAAGAAACAGCTAGATGGACTTGTGGGCGAAATCAACGGAAAACATGGGACTATAGGCTGGATACCAATTTGGTACTTATACCGCTTTTTACCCTTCTACTCCCTCGCCGCCCTTTACAGCCTGGCTGATGTTGCCCTTATTACCCCTCTCAGAGACGGGATGAATCTTGTAGCCAAAGAATACACGGCAACTCAGACGGATGGGAAAGGGGTTTTAATACTTAGTGAGACTGCCGGAGCTGCTCAAGAGCTCGGGGAGGCGATTATAATAAATGCCAATAACCAGGAAGAGATTACCCAGGCATTGACAAAAGCCTTGGAAATGCCAGAACAAGAGCAAATAGAGCGCAACAGCATAATGCAGAAACGCCTGCGCCGTTACGACGTGGAGCGATGGGCAAATGAATTTATGGATAAACTGCTCTACACCAAGAAACTTCAACGGGAGATGGAAGAAAAGGCATTGACTTATGAGATGCAGAGGAAATTAGCCAGCGATTTCCAGGAGAGCAATAAAGCATTACTCCTATTGGATTATGATGGCACACTTGTCCCTTTTTCACCCAAACCATTGGACGCAATGCCAGGAGCCAACCTCTTAAGATTGCTTGAAAAGTTTACCAGGAATCCTCGAACCGAAGTAGTGCTCATAAGTGGACGCGATAAAGATACCCTGGAGAGCTGGTTCGGCGGTCTCAATGTGGGATTGGTGGCTGAACATGGCGTGTGGATTAAAGAAAAGGGTGGAGGAGGATGGGAGACGATAGAGACCTTGACAAGTGAGTGGAAGGAAGAGGTGTATCCGATACTTGAGTCATGGGTGGACAGAACCCCGGGCTCCTTCATTGAAGAAAAAGAATTCTCCCTTGTCTGGCATTATAGAAAAACTGACACCAAGCTAGGTGAGCTTCGAGCCCGGGAGCTGATAAACAATCTCTCAAATATAACTGCCAATTTAAACCTTCAGGTGTTGGAAGGAAGTAAGGTAGTGGAGGTGAAAAACACCGGCATAAACAAGGGGCGCACGGCTTTAATATGGATTTCGAGAGAGGAATGGGACTTTATATTGGCGATAGGCGATGATTGGACCGATGAGGATACTTTCAAGGTTCTCCCTTCTACAGCGTGGTCTATAAAGGTGGGGTTTGGTGCTTCGGCAGCTAGATTCAGCCTTAGTTCCCCGAGCAAAGCGACTTCCCTGTTAAGAAAAATGGTGGGACAAAAAATGCAGTTGTCTGGTTTATTGGGCGATTTTCCCTGATGAACCAAGCAACTAAAAAAACTGGACTCCCCTCCGCTTGCTCAGCTTGAACCAAGGAGAAAAGCTGATTATGCATTCAGTACAGACTTTCTTATTGACAGCCCCATTTATAATCATGTTTATGGCCATGAGATAATCGGCAATCCGATCGGGAAGGAGAAAGCGCTGCTTTACATACTCTCTGCCCCTTTTGCCCATCGCCTCGGAAGCCTCGGGTTTCTCTAGGAAATAGATTACCTTTTTTGCCGTTTTGCGTGCTGTCTGGTAAAAGTATCCGGTATCGCCGTCCATGATCTGGAGAGGTATAGCACCCACATCAGCTCCTATTACCGGTTTGCCCTTCCACAATGCCTCAGTAATCACCAACCCGAAGCCTTCTCTGGTAGATGGCTGCATTATCACTCTGGCGGCCCGCTGGAGGGCATTCACCTCCCTATGATTCTCCAGACGGTCGTCCAGCGACAGATTCAGTACGTGGATGTCTTCATCGTCCTTTGTGTCTTCATAAACTCGGGCTAGAATTCTCTCTCCTTCCGGGTCATCGGCAGCCAAGCCGCCCGCCAATATAAGCTGGCATTCTTTTTCCTTCCTCACCCGGCGGTAGGTAGCAATAGTCCTGTCTATTCCCTTCCAGGGGTCAAATCTCCCAATCTGCGCAACGATTGGGACCTTGGGGTCTATGTGGTATTTGGTGAGAACCCTGTCTATCTCCTCCTGGCTCAATTCCCTATTTTTCTCAGAAAGAGGGTCAATGAAGGGGGGAATTATGAACTTGGGCAGTGGCCACCGTGAGAGAATATACTGAGCGGCTGAAAATATGGCGGCATCATAGGGCTCAGCCGACTCAGTTAGGAAATCCCACAAATCAGGGTTAGCCTCTATAATCTCTCTATCAATATCTATGTGGCATCTCCAGAGCCAGGTTTGCCCTGGTCTTCTGAGATAGTGACCCAAGCCCAGCGGCTGCGGGTCATGCACATCTATCACGTCAGGTTCGTAGTCAATAAGATTCTGATTGGCACATTCCTCGAGGGTATCAAAGTAATTCTGCCGGCACGTTGGACTGAAGGAGCCTATCTTGCCCTGTAGTAAGTTGTGTAGCTCCTTCGTGCACTCGAAGTACTCCCTGGAACCACGGATTATCTTCCATTCACTTTCTATGCCCAGTATATTCAGGAATGGGACAGCGCTGTAAAGCATCTCAGCGACACCACCACCTTGGGCGGTAGCATTCAGGGTTAGTATTTTTAATCCTTTCACCCGCTGAGCTATCTTCTGCAGTTTCTCCATTCTCTCCTCCCCCACGAT
>Ga0315547_1002860_pt1 | contig 11685 bp, 7 predicted proteins | sample SalMarSW160240MG_2_FD_202542 | JGI IMG/M metagenome (GOLD analysis project Ga0315547, IMG submission 202542) | Salt marsh sediment microbial communities from the Plum Island Ecosystem LTER, Massachusetts, United States - Salt Marsh Sediment SW1601-240 ... | reverse complement strand
GTGTACACCGGGTGAAGTGCACAAGGGTGATCGAAGCTGCCACGACCACACGTCGCTGTCCAGTAGTAAGTCAGCATGTCACCATCCGGATCGGAGGCAGAGCAGGTCAACTGAATGCTCGCACACTCGTCCATAACCAGATCCCTGCCCGCGTCCGCAATAGGCAGATGGTTCACATTGTTGATGTGAAGGATAAGCTGGTCAACTCCTTTTGCACAGCAGCTATCGACCGCCGTCAGGACGATGCAGACGTCCTCTCCCCCGCAAAGGTTTGTCATCGGTGCGTAGTAGACGGGATCGAAGGAAGTTGGATCATCGAATCTGCCCTTGTCTGCTGTCCAATAGAAACTAGCGAGGTTACAATCAGAATCCCACACCTTGCCGTGAAGCTGAATCGATCCGCCTTCATCGACGGATTTTGCCGCGCACGGAGTTATGCACGGTGGAGATGGAGGCGTTGGAACGCATGGGACAGGCATCGGAGGACGAGAGGGGGGAACCGATGTGCACGGCGGGATTGGAACGCATGGAGGAGGTACGGCAGGCGGACACGGAGGAACCGATGTGACCCAGCACGGGACCGGCGGGGTTGGCCGACATCTTTCCACGGGTGGACAACAGATTGTGTCGCAGACACGCACAACCATCTTATCCCTTGCACTTACTCCCTGCTCGTTGGTTACAGTAAGAGTGAGGATGATATTTTCTCCACCGCGACCTACCGCAGGAGCCGTATACACAGGATGCAGTAGGTAAGCGTTGTCGAAGCTTCCTCGTCCACCTGCAGCGGTCCAATGGTAGGTTACTCGCCCACCATTTGGATCATATCCTTCACATGTCAGTCGAACACTGCTACACTCGTTGATAACTAAGTTCGTCCTTGCATCTACGTATGGCAGCACTACGTTAGTCCCCATATCTACGTATGGCAGGACTTCGGATTCTGGAGGTTCTGGGCTTGCTCCCGAAAGCAAAAGGACAGCTGCGCCAACCACCGCAATTCCGACAAGCCACAACCAGTTCGAGTCATTCACACCGAAACACCCCCTTAAGAATAGAGCCCCTTTGGAACATGTCCAACTCTTCGCCTATCTTTGCCCCCTTCAAGCTTTTTCAATCCAGCATAGCACAAAAAGAGGAGAATGCCAAAAACGCCATGACCTCTTTCCCACTCACTTCACAGGAAAGACGATTTGTGCTATGCTTAGAAGAGGCCGCCATTTGCGGTGGTTGCCAACTATAATGACGACATGCGCAGAGGATAGAAGGGCGAGCTTCGTTCTAAAGGAGGGCATATGAACAGGAGAGCGGCGAAGTTTCTCATCATAGGGGGCATTCTAGCAATTGGGCTACTGGGGGGACTGTTTATCGGGCACTCGCCTGCGGAGGGGCCGTGCGTTGAGAACGTGAGCAACAGCTTTTCTTTGATGGTGCCGGCTTTTGCCCAAGGGGTTCCCGCGGATCAGTTTCCCATGAACGAGGCAGGAATCTCGGCTTATGTCAATGCGAATCAAGGAATCGACCTGGGAAAGGCTAGAACCCTTTTCAAAGGGGTTGAAGCAGATACCGGAAGTTACATCGTGGGAACGGTCGAACTGCCAGGGCATACAGAGGAGATGTGGCCGCACGTCTACATCGATAAGAGCGGATGGATCTTGGCTTATTACCCGAAGACCGAACCGACAAGCCGAATCATGCAGTGGTATGGTTATCAGCGAGATGTGATTGCCACGACCACGCTCAGGGACACCCTGATACAGATCTGCCAAAACCTGGCTATTAACCTACCCACCTTCGACACCGAGATGCACTATTACCATTTTCAGTATCCAGAGGCAACCAAGATACTCATTGCAGTAGACACTACGTCAGGGAGCGACACGTTCAAGTTTACGGTCTCTTACGGTATCACGCTCTATGATGCTGCTTGGTCACATTATGGGGCAGGTATTAGCGGTGGCTACTCATCTGACCGTTGGTCAGAGTCCAAGATCGATGGTGCCCGTCTATACCGAGCAGGAAGCGGTACTTACATCGCCTGTGGCACTGTGGAAGGACAGTACCTGACACCGGGCACACCTCATACTGTCTATATCGGGCGTGGTAGAGGCTGGGCCGGCATCGCGATCATTTTCATCTATCGGTAAATGGGGCGTTGAAATGCGCACAAGAGGGTCGTTCTCAATTGGCGTCCTGATGACTTTGTTTCTGTTCTCCCTCGCTAGCCTTACGATATTCGCTCAGGAGGAGCCACTGGAGGAACAAGCATCGTCTGAGACTGACGGTATCATAATTGAGGGTGCTAAGGCTACTTGGGAAACTGAAATGACGGTATCAGAAGAGCTAACCACTGCTACGGACAAGGTGCTACCACGATTGCTCATTGAACAGGCTGCAATCCTGTGGAGAGCAGACCTTGAAGCCTCACAAGAACTGGTCAGTATCGCAGAGAAGGTAACTGATCGACTGCTGATTGAACAAGTGGCCATCACAACTATTCTGGAGCTGAGTGGATCGGACGCTTTGATCGAGGCAACGAGCAAGATGATACCCCGAATCCTGGTAGAACACGCTGCTACAACCGGTTTGATTCAGGCTTTGCAAGGATCTTCCGCCTTACGCGAAGCAACTAGTGGAATGTCGCCGAGGATTCTCATCGAACATGCCGAGACGATGCAATGTTACGAGTTGAGTCCATTCCATCCTGTTCCCCCTCCGTTTCCCCCTCCGCCGGACGGGAATGGCGTTCCTGTATGGTGGATTATCCTGGGTTTGGTTGCAGGTATTGCCTTGGTCATTGCCTTGGTGAAGGCACCATGATAGTTTTGTAATTGCCTAGTAAAAGGAATTTGAGTTGGCCTCGCAAGCTGAAGGGGATCAAGCGAAAGTTTATTACATCCTTCATTTTGCTGATGGAAGCTAGGGACAAGAGGATAAAGATGTTCTCGTCAAGGAGAAAGGCCAATGGAAGATTGGGTTAAGCTTCTGAACAGAACGAAAAGAAAACCGGAAGTGGATACAAAGAAAGCACATACCGAGAGGTCTAACAGGAGCATTGAGGGAGTTGCATCTAAGCAGCGTTTCTTTGCAAAGGTATTCGGCGTATGCCTTGTTCTTGCAGTCTGCCTCACCGTGCAGGTCGCTGCCAGAGACATCCTTCTGAAAGTACCCCTATTGAGTCAGAACGACCCACAATGGAGAAACGAGCAACTAGGTACTTGCAGAGGAACGTACCTCGGGTATCCAAACCCAGCCAACAAGGCAAATGCAGCAGCGGGCTGTGCTGTTACAAGCCTCGCAATGGTTTACAACTATTATCATCCTGGATACACGGACCCCGGCAAGCTCAACGTGGCATTAAGGATCAAGGGTGGTTACACAGGCACGTATCCCGATCTATGCCTGCTATATTGGTCGAAGCTAAATTCTATAGGCGTGAATGCACCTAATGTACGCTATCAAGACTATCTACCTTCAGAGAGGAAAAATGATTTCTTTGTCAATATCGATCGTGAATTAGCAAATGGGGATCCTGTAATTGCCTGTGTTAGATGTTCAGTGACAGATATGCACTTTGTGGCCATAGTTGGAAAAGATCGCTTGGGCAACTACATCATCAACGACCCTTGGGGAGACGTACGTTGTACTCTCGATAAGAGCCCGTTCCGTGGGCATCCTCCCTATGAACTCAAGTCCCTGATACTATTTGACCGCACTACAACGAGCCAACCATATCCATCCCCATCGCCTCTTCCCCCTCTCCCTCCCACAGCAACCGTTCTGGTCATGGACGTGTCTGGCAGCATGGGGTGGCGCTGGAAGGGCGGGGTCAAGATCGAGTCCGCTAAGAAGGCAGCGTTGGAGTTCATCGAACAGGTTACTCACGAGGCTCAAACACGCGGAGGTCAACACAAGATAGGGGTTGTTTCTTTCAGTGATAGCGCCCGGTTGCTTCTGCCGCTCACTAGCGACTACGAACGTGCCAAACAAGTAATCATTTCACTATCAGCAACTAACTGGACTAACGTAGGAGCTGGTTTGGTTACAGCTTTGGAAGAGTTTAAAAAAACCCCAGCTACAACTCAGCGTTTCATCATCCTGCTTAGCGATGGAAAGACAAACAGAGGCCTAAGCCGCGATCAGATCTTGAACGGACCGGTGGTCGACGCACGGCGGAAGAAGATCTGCATTCACGCTGTTGCCTTTGGCGATCCCGGAGATGTAGATGCTGATTTCCTGCGAAAGATTGGCATTGGATCAGGATGCGGTAGCTACAGCCACGCCGAAACTGCCTTTGAACTGTTCAGTACCTACCTCAAGCTCCGGCACAAATCCTTAGGGAAGGTCGTCGGCGAGTATTCTTCAATCGGGAAGCGGGTGACGATCCTGCCGGGAGTGCCCATCTCCTTGGGAACGGTGCTGATCGGTAGTGGAAAACGTGAGCTTCACTATACCCTGGCGTGGTCGGAACAGGGCCGTCTACAGATCAGGCTGAAAGATCCATCTGGTAGGCTAGTCAGCACTTCCTACCCAAGAGTCCAGATTTACACGACCGATCAGTTTGCACACCTGACGCTATTATCGCCCAAGTCTGGAGCTTGGACCGTGGAAGCCGCTGCAGGGACCAGCATGCCGAATGGCACAGAGTACTACGCCGTGTTGTCGACACGGCCCGGTGGGATAGCGATTCCGTTACCGTTACCCGTTTTCACTGTTGGGGATAGAACCTTCGGACTGCCGTCAGGGTTGCCAACATGGCTGCTGGTAACGATTTCCGTCACGCTGATCGCGCTTGTGCTGTATAAGGAGTTTATCAAGTAAATCTTACAAGGAGGGAAGCAATGAGAAGGTTAGTAGTTATTACCACAGCAGTCGCAATAGTCACGCTAGGGTTTCTACTGCCTGCTTACGGAGACACCGTTGAAAGTCGAATAGCGAAACTGGAAGCGCAGGTTGCAACATTGCAGTCACAGGTACAATTGCTTACCCTGACTACGAAAAGAGCACTTGAGACAGTGGTTGCCCTTGAAAGTCAGATGGCTGATCTAAAGGTAGCACCAACCTTGCCTCTGAAGATCGCCTACCTCAACGCCGAGGACGCGTTCAGTGTTTTCACCGATGCGGTCAAGGACCTGCGCCAGAAGGCGGTGGACAAACAGTCGGAGATTGTGTCGCTCCAGCAACAGTTCCTGGCCAGCGCTATCTCCAAGGAGGAATTCGATACCCAAAACAACCAACTTCAGGTTGAACTCCTACAAGCGCAGCTCAACATTGACATCGGGACGATCGACAGGATGATCGCTTCCCCCGGCTTCTTCGATATCCGCAACGACCTGGAACGCCTGCGTGAAGAGGCGCAACCGATAATCGACGAGATGAAGAAGCTGGTGTCAACGGTGCGGGTAGGAATAATCGATCCACAGGAGTTCCAAAATCGCTATAACCAGGTGAAGGCCGCATTCACCCAACTCGATCAACTCCTCACGCAGGCGGCAACCTCGAAGATTGTGAAGGCAGCGGAGAAGATCGCGGTGGAGAACGGCTACGACCTTGTTTTGCGATCAAAGAATGTCATCATCTACCGCAACACGGCGAAGCTCGTTGATATTACGGATGTGGTCAAGGCTGAACTCGCGTCATACCTATAGTGACTAATACCGCAGGGAGTCTGAAGAAATAGAAGGGTTACGCATGGGGCATGAAAACAGAGCGGGACCCGGTCTGCATAATGGGTCCCGCTTTCGGCCCTTGAATGCCCCCTTGTCTTTATTCAGGAGTCACGAGGTAGACCTCCAACGTTCCTGACGGCATCAGCGCAAGCACGTCAAGAAAGTCGTTTCCGTCAACATCGGCTAGCCGCAGTGCCGCTGGTTTCGAATAACACGAAACTGTCTGCTCTTCCATGAGTGCTTCTCCGTCACGGCTGAGGAGGTAGATGACCTTACCAGAGTCATAGTAGATCAGATCTGGGATATTATCGCCGTTGAGATCCCCAATGCGCGCTGTCTTCTCCATACCGGTTGGCGGCAAGGGGAAGGGCTCCTGCGCATCCAGGGAATCCCACGTCGTGATCCCATTGTACCAGTCAGTGACGTCACTGGTACGCGATGCCGGGCATTCCCCCTTGTCCTGCAACCCTCCGTTTATCAGGAAATAGACATGCACAAAGCTTTCGCCATCACCGTGAACCACGAAAACGGGTCCATCCGCAGTCTCCACACGGAAGACGGAGAACGACGACGCCTTAGCCGTCATCGATGGATCGTCCTCTAGGAGAGGATAGAAGATAGACACCGTGCCCGCAGCACTGACAAGGAAGAGACCATTTACCGCATTGCCAGAGTCTGAAACTGGCACAGCTGCAGCCGGCCTAAACGGAAGATCGAAGCTTGGTCCTTCGGTAAAGACACCATTCCCGATTCCACTGAAGCCGTATCCTGTACTCAACCTGGAGTTCAAGGCGAGGACATCAATAACCCCGTCTTGGTTGTAGTCGCACGGGACGAAGTCAGTAAGCCGAACGAACTTCAGTAAATCAACCACCGCTCGTGTGAAGGCGATCTCACGCGCTGTAGCAGGTAGAGAACCGTCCTCTGCAAGGGGAATAGGTTCCTTACTGATATCCTCCATAGCCTCTTCTTCAGGCTGTTGTGCTGGTCCTTCCTCTACTACTTGTGGAGGCTCTGTTCTCTCTACGCTAGAATAAGTTGGCACAACAGCCTCAGTCTCCGGTGCCGCCTCATGCTCATCCGGAGATGATCTCGCGGGTTGATCGTTCTCTGCTGAGGTCTTCTCCTCAACCTCAGTTACCAGCCCCTCCTTTGAGGGGCTTACGGATTTTTTGTCTCACCCTCCGTTTGGATCTCGGCTTCTGGAGGAACGTTCTCCTTGCAGGGCTCTACCTTGCAAGACTTACACTCTTGTGGCTCGTACTGCGGATTAATTTGGTGAAGCTGCTGGTCTGGCTGCTTGCCACATGCCACGTCGAAGATCACCTCGATGCATGAGGTGTTCTGAGGGCAGATCTCCTCCGTGGCAGAATAGAGAGTGATTGCCATGTCCATCTTACCGTTCCGATCGAAGTCCCCAGAAGCGATGCCGGTGGGGTAGTAACCACACTGGAGCTCATATTTGAATTTCGGCACGGTCGTGATATCAACTACTTTGGGCTCTAGGCAGACGATATCCCGCGTATTCCTGGCGTAGTCCGGCTGCCCACTCGCATTCCCCGGCTGCGTAAGGAAAATGGTTATCGTGTGGCTGCCGAAGTTGGCGACAGCGAAATCCGGCCAGCCGTTCCCATCCGCATCGAACGCTTCGACAAAGCGGGCATTGAGACCCCATGTGGGCTGGGGGGGGAGAAGTCGGAATCCTCGGGGCAGAACGGTGTTCAGTAGAACTTGCGCAAAGCCATTGCCAACGTTGTTGTTCCCCACCACGACGATATCGGGGAATCCGTCGTTGTTGAAGTCAGCGACATCCATACCTGTTGGTGAGATTGCACCTAACGCAATCGGGGAGATCCCTATTGGTGCTCCACCCACAACATAGTAGATGGTTACTGTATTGGCCGTATCAGAGACGGCAACATCGTCCCATCCGTCCTGATTGAAATCGGCGACGACAACGAAGGTCGGTTGGAAAGGAGGGAGGAGGATGGCCCATGGAACAACTGCGCTTACAAAACCCGCACTCGTGTAGAAGTACAAAGCCGGCGGTGTGCCCAAAGATGGGATACCCGCGTCCAGGACAACCACGTCCGACAGGCCATCTGCCCGGTCAAAATCTCCCACAGCCATATGGACGGGGGGCGCAGGCAAAGGATTCGGTGCATTCCAAAGACTCGGGATTGGTTGAGGTGGTGGAGTTGCACCGAAGTTTGCTCCGGTCACTTGTTGCGATACGCTCGAAAGAACGCCAAGATCCGGATATCCATCTACACCAACTATCTGATCCCCCTTGTTAATCGCACCTTTCGTCTTGTCTGCAATGAGACCAAATCTCCCGCTAACAAGCGCAACAGGACCGAGCGGGACATTAATCGGGCCACCAAGGCTGCTGTGATTGACCAGAAAGGCCCCTGGCACGCTTGGTAGTTTAGGTCCGGTTTTCGGAACTGGCGGAACAGCCAGATTTCGATAGATCCAGACCTGGCTACTGCCAAAACATGAAACGCTCAAATCGAGCCATCCATCGCTGTCCAGATCTTCTGCGATGATATAGTTGGGAAGGATGCAAGTTAGGTAGCACGCGTAGGTCGAATTAACAACTGCTGGTGTAATCTCAGGAGGAGGGGTGGTTGCGTTACTCCCCAACCCTTGGACACCGAGCAGCCCGATGAGCAACAATAGCCAAAGCAATACTACGACCAACCTTTTCACGAGACACCATCTCCTTTTGTCTTAGCCCTCCCTCGCTATCGAGAGACGCACTCCTTGAATGCCTCCAGTATAGCGGCATCCTGGGGTTAAAGTCTGTAATGCATATCACGTTAATACAACAGCGCATTGGCTCCTACTTCTTGAAAATTTTTGAGGGAATCCAGGAATCCGGGACACAACACCTATTTCTTCCTAAGTTTTCGTCTCGGACGCCGTCTTTTCACCGGTCCCCTGTCAGCTTCTCACTTGAAGGAATGTAGTGAGACCCTCTTAAGGATATCACATCTCTCAGGACATGGTACCGTTCTGAAGAAAGAATGAAGACTTTTCAAGGAAAAGCATTAAGAAAAGAGGAAACAATCCTACTGAATAGCAAAATAAGTATCATGCCCCCGGAAAACCTGCAGATTCGCTTTTCTCAACCTGACGCCAAGGCAATTTCAGAGTAGAACGACTTGACAGCATCGGGATAACCGTTATCTGAGAGGTTCTGCCGAGCGAGGTATGCTCCTAGAAAGCATTCCTGAATGACCTTGAAAGCAAATGTGACGTCAAGCCTGGAACCGCGCCGCGTCGATACTGGAACCAGCACAGAGTTCAGCAGAACAGGAAGAACAAGGTCACTCGGCACGCTAAACAGCTGTGACGCTTTCTCAGCGATTATGTCTGAACTGATTGATTCGGTAAGGTTGTAAGCTTTCTCTGTCGTGGATATCATCGAGCCTGCAATATTTTCCATCAATCTGATCATTCGGGCCACAAAATCCTCCATGTCAATAGAGCGTTCTGGTGAGATTCGTTCAGCTGAAGCTCTATCACGCCTAATCTTGCGCTCAACCCAAGATCGTATGAGTAGAGACCGATCTACCTTTCGAACTCCGTGCTCAACTACATCTTCCAGGATGAATTGGAGAAAGAGCGGACTACGCGGAAGCTGGCCATATAGAGATTCATACTGGTTTTCCTTGACAAGATCAAGGAACTCTTGCAGCATACTCTTGGCTGCTCCCATGGTTTTCGACTCAGCCTCACTAGCAAGCTGAATTACCTGTTCCTTCTCCCATACCCCTAACTCAAGCAATCGTGCATCACGCCCTGGACCATTCTTTGTTGAGAATTCGTAGAATGCTGAACTGAAGTCCCCGAACATTGAGCTTAGGTGCTCCATACGCGTAGTCAGAACGATAGGACAAGTTAGCTCAGCTAACTGATTGCTCAGGAGCTGAAGACCACCAAGACTGCTGTATACCCTGTTCTCGTCTAAGCCATCAAGGATCACCGCATACGGAGAGTTAGGATTACGCAACAGAGTCGCGAGCGTAGGGCCCGCAAGCTCACATAGTAGATCTTGATATTCAGATTCCTTAAAAAAATCTAGAGATTTTACTATTCCTTCCAACAACATATTTGTGCTCGTCATTAGAGGAGAGACCGGAAGAATAGCGCAACGTACAAAGATCGCCACTCTATCAGAGGAGGTAGCAGCATGCAGAACGGCCGTCGACTTACCAGAGCCGAACATGCCTGCTAGCAGTGTCCAGCGCGTCTCGGATGCTGAAAGAAGAAGCTTGCCCACTTCCAGAGATTCGACCTCATGGATCTTCTTAACGGAACAGGGCTCACCCCTCTTGAAGACCAACCGCCGTTCCGCAACGGGAACCGTCGGTACATAATAGTTGCCATACCTGAACAGGCTTTGGAAATACCTAAGTAACTCCTCGGAATACTTGTGGAGCTTAGCATCCAATGTAGTTTTCATGCAATTGAAGGCTCGATTTAGCAAAGTCTGCCGATCCAAGAGATGAGCCTCCCTAGCCTTGCCCATGGAGACCACTTGATCCAGTCGTTGTCTGATTCTTGTATTGAACTTTCCGTGTCTACCATCGCGATTGTGTACGAGTAGGTATGTGTCGCAGGTCACATCGGACGCAAGGAACTTGTCAATTGACTCCTCCGCTTGGCGTACCTGGTCATGGCTAAGATTCTGAACATGAAACCCTTTGCACTGAACACAGCAAGGAAACGGGCCCTGATCTTCCCATACGAGCAAATCAATCCCCTTTTCATCCCAGGTCTTCCTATTTGGGGTTTGAACAAGAGACGGCCAGCAAAGCCTTAGCACTGGAATTACCTTCTTTTGAAAGTCCAGTTCTGTTGCAACCGCCAGAGAATATGATAACTTTGTCCAAGGGGTTGATCTGCGCACGTTTCTCTCCTAGGTGTAGTGATCGTGGTACAGTTCTGCTATTTCGTATTCAGAAGCAAGGGCGTTCACGATATCCGAGTCGATCCCAGGTTCTGAGATCAAACCGGTTGCGATCGCCACGGCGGACAGCAAGAGAAGACACATAATAGGATCGCTTACCTGGTCAGGCATGCTGTTCATGCCCCAGAAGTTGACTGGATATCCATCCGCTAGGAGAACAACCTCGCGATTCCGTTTCCGCAGTACAAAAGTTGTACCTGCTTGTCGGTCATCGGGAGCAAGAAATAGCCTATGATCTTTGGATAGGTGCTTGAGTTCATCGATAGCGAACTCTCTTAGCTCTGAAGAAGCGCTTGCGAGCATTGCACCGTGTTGCAGCGCCAGAATCTCACTCCGGCCAAGCGATCCTCTACCCGAACACCCCACTACAAGCTGGACACCGGAAACAGCATCAAGAGCCGAATCCGCTGTATTGTAGCCCTGATTATCTGCCTCGAGTATCCGATTGCTGTCTGTGTCATAGACAGTCACTTTTGCTCCGCGCCCAGTGAGCTTAGCCACAACTTGCTTTCCAATGGCACCATAACCGATCACAGCAACGCGCATACCAGCGAGGGTGCTGTCCGGAATCCATGACTCTATATTCTTGATAACCGCCTCCGCAACATGAGGGGGTTCAAAGAATCCCTTCAGCTTTGCCTCCGCAACCGAAGCTATTGGTATCTTTAAATCAGTTCCATCATTCTTCACTTCTCTGTCGTTCCAAATGCCGCGCATTGTCTGTTCAACAGCGCCGATGGTATTGTCCAGTACATTCTGGTACTTCTTATGGATTAGTGGGACTACGTAACCACCATCTTCGATGACTAGGACGCGCCCAAGTGTTTCCTTCTGCTCTTTGTTGAGGTCTAATAGAAAAGGATCTAATTCATCGAGATCCCGAACGTCAGTGCTCTTTTCCCTAAGCCAGGTTGCCACTGTGTCTCGCTGTGGGTAGCGATAGTGTTTGTAGAAAAAGTGAGCTGCGGAAGGATCCAATCCAAGGTTAATCATTGCCTCAGTAAAAGGCACGAGGTCTCGAAGGAAGTGCAGGACAAC
>Ga0315547_1002859_pt1 | contig 11693 bp, 9 predicted proteins | sample SalMarSW160240MG_2_FD_202542 | JGI IMG/M metagenome (GOLD analysis project Ga0315547, IMG submission 202542) | Salt marsh sediment microbial communities from the Plum Island Ecosystem LTER, Massachusetts, United States - Salt Marsh Sediment SW1601-240 ... | reverse complement strand
GCCGAGCAGGAGAGCCTGCTACAGGGCTGAATAAAGGTCGAACAAAATTAAATTAAGAGTTAATAAAACAATGGCTACAAAAAAACAAACGACACAATACATTTCCAAATACCTCAATCTTAAGTTGGTTAACAAAGCTTCCTATTCTAAAGAGGTGGACGGCAGAGTAGTGGTTGTGTCAGGAAGCTCTGTTCAGTTTGAGAACGGCGTGTATGAGACCGACAATAAAGACGAGATTGCTTTTTTAGATAACCATCCAAACTGCGGGAATGTTTTTATTAAGGTTGAAAAGAATGCAGCAAAAGAAAAAGCAAAGATGCTGGAAACATTAGAAGAGAGAGAAGCAAAAGTAAAAGCCAAAGAGGAAGCAATAGCGAAAAAAGAGATGAAGCTGAAAGGACAAGGCAAAGAGGAAGGAGCAAAGGCCTCTGCTAAAGGAATTAGAGGCACAAAATCAACTAAAGAAACTAAAAAGCCCAAGTTCTAAGTGATTAGAGTTGGACTTTTTATTAAAGGTCGATAAACCAGAACGGTTTATTAAAATCGTTCTGATTAATCTAATTAAACAAAACAAAGATGCCAATAGCAAGCAGACCAAATTTTACTACAGGCGAAAAGGACTGCGCAGCTGCCATGACCGACTGGACTCAATACTATCCATTAGCAGAAGCCCAAAGAGTCGGGAATGCCTGCGAAATAGTAGTTAAAGCCAGGAAAGCAAACTCAGGCAAGATTTATATAGCAGCCGATGCCTACGTTTCAAAGATTCACCCATTCAGATTAGAGCCGAATGAATCGATCAATCTTCGTGTTGATTCGCCAGACAAAATTCTCGTCGGAGCAGAAGTAGCAGGAGAAGGCGTGGAATTCATAATGGAGTTATAAAACTATGGCTAAATTTATTCCATCAAGCCAAGACCTGCGAAGGTTCTTTCAGCGCTTGCATATCATTTTAAATAGCGATGACGGTGAAGAGGACTACGATACAACTTGGTATGAGAACGGTTATACAGGAAATGGAATCAGTGTAGGACACGACGGCACAGGCAGTTGTGATGCAGGGCTGCGGTTTTTGAGACCAAATATTCCTAATAACTGCGAAATTGTTTCAGCAAAGTTAAGAGTCAGAGCAAACGCCAATGCAAGTTTTACTCCAGTCAATTTGAAAATTAAGGGAATTAAAGAATCCAGCTCAAATACATTCGCTTCGGGTGGAGCTGACAGACCCTCAATCAGAGATAAAACTACAGCAGTGGTGGATTGGGACATTACTGGAGCTTGGGCAGAAGGTGACTGGTTCGAATCCCCAGACATTAAAGACATTGTCAAAGAAATCATAGAGCAGCCAGAATACGATGGCAAAGCAATTGCATTAGTCGTTGAAGACGATGCCAGTGCAAGCGGGAAATACAAAATCATTTCTGACAGTAGCGCAGGAGCAGGTAAAGAAGTTCAATTGATTTTGAAATTAAAACCAATAATCTAATATGCCAAAATATCAGGTTTTAAAATTCAAAGCCGTTATTAAACAAAACAATGATGACGGCAGAGAAGTGAATAACGAGACCTGGCATTCAGAGGGCAACGCAGGGAATACCATAACATTCGGCAAATACGATGCAGTAGTCCAGCACGCTGCCTTCAGATTTAGAGATGTCAATATTCCCAAAGACGCAAAAATAATGCTGGCACGATTGAAATTGAAACCAGCTTACACCGACAGCGTAGACCCGGATGTGAAGCTAATCATTAAAGGAATTAAAGAAGCAGATACAAAGCCGTTCAGCCAAGCCAGCAGATCTTCTCAAAGAACCAAAACTGCAAACAGCAAGGCATGGCACATTATTAAGAAATGGGAAGTTCATGAATGGACGCAGACGCCGAATCTCCAACTGATCGTAGAAGAAATTGTTGCCCAAGCCGACTGGAAACCAGGAAACGCTATGGCTTTTGTCATTGAAGATAATGGCTCGGTGGATGGGCAAACCGAAACCTGCTGGGACAAAAGCAAAGGCGAAGGATATCAGGCAGAATTAGAGGTCTGGTATTTTGACCAAGAAGTAACAATTGGTTATTTGGCAGCGAACGACAGAGACGGCGAAGAGGATTATAAAACCACTTGGTATCCAGATGGATTTGGAAACGCAATCACCATTGGAAACGACGGGAGCGGTTCTTGCGACGGCGGATTTATTTTCAGCGGGATAAACATTCCCAAAGGAGCGAGAATTATTTCAGCGGTATTATTATTAACTCAATCAAACCAGAACAACGCCTATCCAAATTTACTCATTAAGGGATTTGCCGAAGACGATACTACACCATTCCAATCAGATGGTTCAAACAGGCCGTCAACGAGGGCAAAAACAGCAGCTCAAGTAGAATGGTTTATTGGATACGAAGAATCAGGAGTAATAGTGGGCGAACACTGGTCGGCCGAAAGCGTCTATGAATCACCAGACCTAAAAGAAATCATTCAAGAAATCGTAGATAGAGATGATTGGGCAAAAAACAATAAGATTGGACTGGTGATAGAAGATTGGAAGAGTCACGGCGGGAATTTCAAACTGCCCTGGGATCACAACAAAAATACCGGAGAATTCCCAGCCAAGTTAATTATTGCCTGGCAAAGGAAAAGAACGGTTCAGACCACGAAAAAAGATGTAGAGGATTGGGAAAAAGCGAACTATCCAGAATTTATTATTGTTCATCACTCAGCTACGGCCAGAGATACTACTCAGTTTGAAACCATCAAGAATAATCATATTGGCTATGGCTGGGGGGATATTGGATACCATAAATGGATTGCGGGAGCAGCAGACGGGGACGGATTACTAATAGAAGGAAGACCAGAGAATAAAATCGGAGCTCAATGCAATGATAATAAAATGAATTACCGAAGTATTGGAATCTGTCTCAGCGGAGATTTCCAAAGCACAGGATTAAATGAGATGCCATCGTCCGCTCAATTGACAACCCTGCAGACACTATTAGCTGACCTTTGCAAGAAAAAAGGCATCCCAAAAGAAAAGGTTTTTGGACATGGGGAAGTGCCAGAGGCGGCAACTGATTGCCCTGGCGATAATCTGCTGCCTTATATCCAGCAATACAGGAGAACGGGCAGCTTAACCTAATATGCAACTACAAGAATTTTTACAAGATTTAAATGCCAGAATGTCGGCTTCAAAAACGACAGGATTTTGGAGTGAAGAAGATAAAAAGAGATGGATAAACAAAGCCATCGTCAGAGCATGTAATTTTGCCAGATGGAAATTCCTAAGAAAGCCATCCACCATTAATACCGAGAAAGACAAAAAAGCTTACTACTTACCATTTGATTATAAGTCAATGATTTCTCTGAAAGTAGACGGCGAGATTTATCATCCAACAGACCCAGAAGACTATCAGAGCGGAAATTATGCTTGGGAAAAAGTTTATACGATTATGGGAGACCAGTTTCTAATCAATCCAACCATAGGAGAAGACGGCAAAACCATAGACATTTATCACATTAGAAGACCAGTGAGATTGGTAGACCTGACTAATGAGCCAATTACGCCAGAAGAAATGGATGAGCCAATCGTAAAATTTGCCTTAGCTGTTTGTCTGAAAAAAGAACCAGGGCGAAAAAATGACGCAAAAGAGGAAATCCTGGAAGCCAATTCTATACTTCAAGAGATAAAAAACAGAGAAGACGAAGAGCCGTCCAGCGTCTATAAGGGTCGAGCAATAAGTTCAAGGCAGCTTTAAAATCTATGCCGTTAAACGCTTATAAAATTCAAGGATTTAGAGGCGGAATTGCCGATGATGCCTATAAAGGAGTAAAAGGATCATTCAGGTTTGGCTATGGATTAGATATCCGTTCGGGCGGAGATACCTTGAAATGCAACCAAGCACTGGAAAAAGATTCAGCAGATATAGTAACTGATTTGATTTTATTCTTCGTGCCGGCCACAAACGGCAAGCTCTACGGATTTGGGGACTCAGGGAAGATTTATTGCAAGGATACACCAGCTTCAGCTTGGGAATTAAAATACACTGACGCAAACGGCAAGATAACAGGAGCGGGTGAATATACGAACAATGATGGAGCAACTAACTACATATCCTATTTATATTGGGCAACCGAGACCAAAGTAAGCAGGATTCCATTAGCTGGAACTTGGGCAACTGACGTAGAACACAACTGGGGAAATCTTAATGGCGATGTATCTTGGCATACAATGAGAATAGCGGTTGGAGTGCTGATGATTTGCGACGGCAGATATATCGCAATGGTAGATTACGAGGGAAACTTTAACAATCAGGCCTTAGATATTATTCCGAGCAACCGAGCAAAATGTTTATTAGACATAGACCAATTGGCTGTCATCGGTTCAACCAAAGGCGACAAGGTAGAAGAGGGATGGCTCTGGACTTGGGACAAGATAGAACCGTCTTGGATTCAGAAGAGAATGATAGCTGAGAAGGGAATCAACGCAATGCTGGATGCAGAATTCGTCATCATTCAGGCAGGAGTCAATGGCGGGCTTTATTTCTGGGATATGGCAAGTCTGCTTCGGATTAAGCAGCTTCCGGGCGGGGGCTGGGTTAATCCGCAGGGCATAGCCAATATGAAAGGTCTTCCAATTCTCGGACTAATTGGTTCAGACAAATGTGGAGTTTATTCCTACGGCAGATTAAACAAGAATGATCCCTACGCTTTAAATTTAGAATACATACCATCACACGGAAAAATAATAGATGTCAAGATAGGAGCAATGGTGATGTATAGCGATAAACCCTATATTTCGTGGAAGGACGGCACAGATTATGGAGTGGATACCATAGATGAAGACAATAAAGCAGAAGCCAGATATGAAGGGTTAGTATTCGATGCTGACGAGCCATTCGTTCAGAAGGGATTCCGACACATTAAACTTTTGACCAAATCTTTGCCTAAAAATTGTAGCATAGAGGTTTATTACCGATTAAACGAACAAGAAAGTTGGAAAAAAGCAACCATGCAAGACGGAGCAGAACAATTTGATAAAGAGGGAATGACCAAAGCGGTCTTCACTATTGAGACAGGAGATGAAGAAGGAGAAGAAAAAGGCAAAGGCGAAGAATACGAAATTGCTTTGAATCTTCACCCGGCAGGAAACGAGACCCCAGAAGTAATAGCTATTGCCAATTATTTTGAATCATTAGGAATTCTCTAATATGTTAAAAAAACTAATTGAAAAAATTTTCATAAATAAGGAGATAGATGACCAGCCATTTCCAGAAACAATTCCACATACTCACGACGGTAAGAATTCGCCAATGCTCGCTCCGTCGTCAATAAGAAGTATTCAAATAGCTCCAGGGGCAGTAGGAACTGCGAAGATAGAAGATGAGGCGGTCTGGACACAGCATCTTAAATCATTAGCGGTGACCGAACAAAAGTTAGCCGATGCGGCCGTAGCCACTCAGAAAATTAAAGATGGGTCAGTGAATGCTCAGAAGCTGATTCAGAGCGAAGCAGTAATTACATTATCAATCCAGGTAGACGATGCAGTAATTCAATCAGCCCATATCGGTAATGCTCAGATTCTCGAAGCTCACATAGGCAATCTTCAAGTAACTAATGCCAAGATTAATGATTTGAGTGCCGATAAAATCACTGCTGGGATTCTAACAGGAAGAACGGTTAGGACATCTTCTACTTTGCCGATGGTCATATTAGACAGCACAAACTTTCTGCAATGCTACGATGCTAATTACCTGCGGGTAAAATTGACCACTGAAGCCCTGCATTTCTATGACGCCAACGGCGTGACCAGAGCCATAATCTATGGTGATTCAGTGGGAAGCGTATTTAAGATAGATGCGGCAGACCTTAGGCTGGGAATAAATATTAATTCATCCGCTACATTTGAAGGAGAGGTATTATCCTTAGGCGGCGGCAATAATTCAATCGGGGCTGACGGCACTCATATTTATATTAATGGCCTATCTAATGCGCATTTTGTCCCAGACAGCAGTTTAAGTAATTCAGCCCAATTAGGCATAAGCAGCAACTACTGGTATTCCGTTCACTATGGCACGGGCGGATTGGTTCAACACTCCCAACCCTTAATGGATGCAATGAAAGCAATGGGTATCATTAGAAAGCTGAAGAATGAACCAGATAATGTCAGGATTAGCCCGAGTAGCATGGCAGCCGAGCTCAAAGACGGGAAGGGTCAAAAACAAGGAATAAGAATGGATACATTAATTTTGGCCTCTGTCGGGGCAATCAAAGATTTAGACGAACGGCTGTCAAAAATAGAAAGGTCGATAGCTTAAAAAATCAAAACAATGTTTTCAAAAAAATTAGACAAAACAGATTTAGAGGAATTAAGAAAACGGGTTGAACTAATCAATCAGTATCTCTTAATTGCTCAAGCTCTGGAAACCCAGAGGCAAACTTTCTTTTTGAATAAATATTCAAAATACAGATTGGATGCCAGCAAAATTTACGATATTGACTTAACCACTGGCAGAATCAAAGAAGTAAAACCATCAAAGGTCGAGGAAAAACAATAAAACCATGCCAACAAATTACACACCAATTTCACAATTGCCAATGACTTTAGGAGAAGTATTCAAACCAAAAGCAAAGGCAAAGCCAAAGCAGAAATCCTATATTAAATATCAGGGAAGTCCTCATGTATTTGAGAAAGCGACAGGCAGATATATTCCTTATGCAGAAGCCCAATCAGGAAACATCTGGGGACAAATTGAAGATGCTCCGGGAGCAATGCCTGCAGAATACCAGGCCAAAGTGCCAAGCGGATGGAATAAAGCAGCCGAGAGCGAACCAGCCGAGAAAAAACCTGTGAGTTATGATGATTTCGTGAGCCAGTATGGGGCGGTAAAAGGAACAACCATAGAGCCAGAGACCAGCGTCGCAGGCGGTGCTTATGATATCCCTAAATTACAGACAGATATAGAGACCACCAAGAGCCAATTAGAATCAGCTCAAGGTGCTTTGACAGGATATCAGACAAAGCGATACGAAGAAGAATATAGCAGCAAAGGACTGACAGATATCAAAGACAAGATTGCTAAAATAGACAGCCAGATAGCAGATGAGAAAAATGTCAGAGATGTTTCGGTTAGCAAGGTCAGAAGGAATCCTTATTATTCAGCAGCCACTATTACAGGAGAAGTATCAGAGATGGAAAGGTTAGCCAATGCCAAAATCAATAATTTAATAAATCAGAGAAACGGATTGGCAGATTCCTACAATACCACCTTAGATGAAGTAACTAAAAAGATGGCAATAGAGACTTCGGACAAACAGCAAGAAGTTCAGAATATGCAATACAATCTGAGCTGGCTGACTAATCAATTAGCTGCTTATCAAGGCATTAGAAGCGAAGAATTAACAAGGGAAACAGAACAGGAAAGATGGGAGATGGATTTTGCCCGAAGATTAACTGAGGCAGAAGAAGCAGGAAAAAGATGGGAAGCCGAACAGAAATTAGATTGGCATAAAGCCCAGCAAGAAGAAGGGGGCGGGGGCTATAAGCCGCCTACTTCTTATCAGGAATGGCAATTAGCAGGCGGAGAAGCCGGCACAGGAATGACTTATATGAAATGGCTGACAGCGAAAGAAGAGGGACGCACTCCTACTCAAGAAAGAGCTTCGGACAGAGAGAAGAAGCTTCTAAGCGATTACGTTAGTAAATATAAAGAGACATGGGCAAAGGAAGGCGATGAAGGAGCAGGGACAAGAGAAGAATTCGTAATAGAAATGATTGGAAAGCTGGGAGGTCTTACTCCAGAAGAAGTTAGCAATGCAGTGTATACAGAAGTTCCAGATGAGTGGCTGACAGCAAATGAGCCAAAATCGTGGTGGGCTCGTCTTTGGGGTAAATAACCCCAAAGACCGCTAATCCTGCCTAATCTGCCTCAAAATGACGCTGCAGAATCGTCTGTGTGCGATGCTTTGATGGCAAGCCAATCCATTACACATCTATTCTATCATGCCAGGTTTTTGGGAAACAATTATATCTCCATTCAAGAGCGTGGGCAAAACCGTTGGCGAATGGTTCAAGCCGAAGCCTAAAAAAAAGGCGATGACTTTTGAAGTGGGAGCAGGACTGACGCCAGAGCAAAGAGTAACAGCCGAGAAAAAGATAGAAGAGATGACCAAACCGATTGCGCCTCTGAAGCACGAAACCGCCAAGCAATTATTTGGAGTTGGGGAACGAGTAAGCCCAATACCAGAAGCAACCACTGGAGCGTTAAAGGGAATGGCTACGGGCGTAGCCAAAGGTTTAACATTGGGCTATTGGTTTCCCAAGTTCAAAAAAACAGAGATTGAAGAAAAAGCAGCCAAAATCACCAGACCGATTGGCGAGATGGAATCATGGCTGATTCCTTTCGGAGCAGCAGAGAAAGCATTGGGCTGGGCAGGGAAGTTGGCGCTTAAAGCGCCCAAGATAGCTAAGATGGCAAAAATAGGAACGAAAGTTACCCCGGGCCTGATTAAAAAAATGGCAAAGGTAGCACTACCATTTGCTGCCATCAGCGCATTGGAAAGACCAGCCGAAGGACAAAACAGAGAAGAAGCAGCAATACACGGAGCGCTATTTGGAGCGGCCTTCCCATTGGCAGGGGCAGCTTTGAAGCCAATCACCAAACCAATGATGAAAGTGGCAGGCAAAGCCCTGAAAAGATTAGCCAAGAAGCCGGCCACAATCATAATAAAGGAACTGCCCAAAGAAGAGCAGGAAATTCTAAAGACATTAGGGATAAAAGGAGAAGCATTAGCTAAAGATATTTACGAGAGAGCATTACGGGTGACCGCTGGAATAAAAGAGGTAGCCAAAAAGGCAAAACCAAAAGCGGTAGTTTCTCCAATTAAAAAAGAAGCTAAAAGAGCAATCAATCCAGAAATTGCAAAAATAGTAAGAGGGAAGGGGGAAGTGATAACTATTCCAAGCAAGATTTCTTTAGGGGTAGGAGAAAAAGCAACCATCATCGACGAAGTGGAAAAAACAATCGAACCCTATATGAAGATAGAAGGTGGCTACGGATTTATTAATCAGGGCAAAAGAGAAGGCACAATTAAATTAGCTAAAGAGATTGCTGACTTGGGTTACAAGCCCCAAATTGTTCCTCATCCAGCAATTAAGGTTACTTACACAGTCAGACCATACAAATTAGGATATGGATGTGACGGCTCAACTTCGGGCAATGTTGTTTTGCTGGCAAAGGACATGGCAAAAAAGAAGGGCTTGGATTTTGAAGCTATAGTCAAAAAAGTTTATCCAGACGAACCCCAACTTAAATTTATAAGAGATTTAGAAAAGAATTTTACAAAAGAAACTATCATTCCAGAGACATGGGGCAAAAAGGAAATAGAGATGGTTATTAGAGACCTGCATGAGATAAATTACCACAGCCTTGCAGACGCATTAAAAGAAGCAGTCGGGAAAGCGCCAAAAATAAAGCCACCAACAAAACCAGGCGTTAAATCTGTCACATACACGCCCGGCGGCATTCCTGTTTATACTGGCGAGCCGAAGATAAAGCCAAAAGTAAAACCAGTAGAGAAATATATTCATTCCAAGAAATTAGAGAAAGAACTGGAAAAAGCGTATAGAACATTTGAGCGGGTCGATATCACGCCACAAGATGTTATCAATGCTGGTAAAATTGGGAAATTTATTACTGACCCAAAAGTTAGAAAACAATATAAAGACGTTTTAGATACCACGCTATATATTAAGCCGCAGCATCAGATGGGGAAGAATGTGCATGCAACTTTCTCTATCGATCCTAAAGGAAAGCCAGCAATAGTATTAAGTGATGGAATAGTAGCAACTGATTTAGACAGAACATTAATAGAAGAACTTACTCATGCCAAACAATACAAAAAAGGCGTTAGGCCTACAAAAGGTGTTTCTTATAAAGAAATACCAGAAGAGATAAGAGCCAAAAAAGCCGCTAAACACTTCGCTCCGAGAACAACAATAGAAGATGTCATAGAAGCCAAGCCGAAACCAAAGCCAAAAGGCGACTTCATAGAATCGCTTAAAGAAATAATGAAGCCTGATGAATTCACAAAGGCAGCTAAAAAAGAGCCAATGACAATGGGCAAGATTTTCAAAGGCGAGAAAGCAGTCAAGCTAAAGCCAATGGACATTTCAATAAAGAAACTATCTCGTGATGTTGAAGCTCTTGGCGGACTGAAAGAAATAGACCTTAAAGAATTAAACGAGCTTGGCGGCTATAATTTCAGGAACATAAAAGAATTAAAACGGGCTTTAGGCAAGACAACAGAAAAAATTGGCAAAAAAGCAATGAAAGAGCCAGAACAGCTAACAGCAACAGAGGAAAGAATAATGGAAAAAATGTTTGAGAAAGAATTTCAGAAAGTCAAAAAAACGGCCGAAGGAGAATTGTTTAGCAGTATTAAAGCATTAGGCGGAATCAAACCGTATAAAAAGGGTTTTATGGCGGAAGAAATGTCAGGTATTCCGCCAGAACTGCTCAATAAAAAAGGCGGCGGGTCTGCCATTGATGAATTAGTAACAGAGCTTAATGAGGTCGGCGGATATAATTTTGCCAGTGAGGCAGAATTAATAGAAGCCATTAAGGGCATCAAAACAGTTGCAGAAAAAGTCAGCACAAAAGCCAAAGAGAAAACATTGAGATTGATCGGCAAGGCGTTGCCCAAGAAAGAAAAAGCAGCCAAGATATCGCAGTGGCTTTTGAATAAGCTGCACAGGGCAAAATACAAATACATACCTGCCGAAGCAAAAGGTATTCGTAGGGCAATGGAAGCAGGAAAGTATAAACCAGTGAGAGAATGGCTGCCCCGGCCGACCAAGCTATACCGAGAAGAGAAAACCCCGCCTGCTATAGCCAAATATGTTTCTGGCAAAATTGCCGAAACACTAAAGCCAAAAGCCAGATTCATTAAAGTATTCAAAGACCAAAAAGAGACACTCAAGTTCCGCCCCGACACAATTAAAAGTGCGATTGGCAGATACGGCAACATTATTCCAGAGAGCGAGCTGTATGATTACGAAATGGCTTATGCCCAAAAACGGCTCGGAAAAGTCAGGGGATACACTTCCGAAATAATCGTCAGTTTGAAAAACGCAGGCGTGCGGGATGAAATTGTCAATCAGCTAAAGGTGGAAAACAGATACCTGAAGGATTTGGTGAAAGTAAAGAGAGAAGCAACAGGCGAGATTAGTGCCACCATCTCGCAGAAGGCATTGGATTACATTAAGAAAACCAGGCAATTTAAAGTATCAAATAAAGAATGGATCAAAAGAATCAGCCTTAAAAACATCGGCAAGGAAACAAAAGATATTATTCAGGGATACGAAACTGGCAAGAGATTTTTCAGGAGATTAGGAAAGGGATTTGAAGAGCTAATCTTCAATCCAGTCAGAAGAGGAGAAAGATTGGCTAAAGAGCGAGAGTATTCTTTGAAAAATGTAAAATTAAAATCTGTTTTTGACTTGTCTAAAAAAGAAGCCAAAGAATTATTCGCTTTTACAGCTAACAAGCAGGGAAAAAAGATTGAAGCTAAATCCTGGTCTGAACTGAGTCCGAAGATTAGAAAGGCCTACACAGACATTAGGAGAACAACCGAAGAATTGTATCCAGAGGTCAAAAGAGTGACTATTCTGCGGGGCAGAGAAATTGGCGAGGTTAAGAAT
>Ga0315547_1002857_pt1 | contig 11696 bp, 14 predicted proteins | sample SalMarSW160240MG_2_FD_202542 | JGI IMG/M metagenome (GOLD analysis project Ga0315547, IMG submission 202542) | Salt marsh sediment microbial communities from the Plum Island Ecosystem LTER, Massachusetts, United States - Salt Marsh Sediment SW1601-240 ... | reverse complement strand
TGCCTTCGTGGAAATGGCATCAAAGTCTGAGGCTGAAGCCGCTATCACGGGGCTTAACGGTAAAACATTGAAAGACCGGACTATTGTGGTTAATGAGTCGCGTCCTCGCGCTGACAACAGGGGTGGCGGTTCCTATGGTAGCCGGAGGAGTGGCGGCTATGGCAGCGGTGGTTACGGTAGTGGTAGAGGCAGCCGCCCGGGTGGTGGCAGGCAGCGAAGATATTAGGCAACCTGGCTACTTGAATTCGTACTGACGTCGCATAGCCTTTGCTGACTCACCCGTCACAAATCGGGGCAGCGCAACCGGTTTGGTAAAAGGGGGGTACCATGAATATCTATGTGGGCAACCTATCACTCGAAACGACCGAAGACGAACTGCGCAAAGAGTTCACAGAATTTGGGGAGGTAATATCCGTAACCATTATGAACGACAAGTATATCGGCAGCGGCCAACCGAGGGGCTACGGATATGTTGAAATGGCCTCGAAATCCGAAGGCGCCACCGCGATTGCCAATCTCGAAGGGAAAAAACTGAGGAACCGGATTGTTAATATCGTTGAAGCCCTTCCTCTCTCAGATAAGCGCGGAACGGTTCCCTTCAATATCAGAAGTAATAGCCGACTTAATAAAAAAAGAGAAAGAAGAGACATAGTTAATTAAACACCTGTAATGCAGGTGCTTAATCAGCATTTTTTCCAAGGAGTTAAATGAATTTCGAAACCTTTAGTTTTCATCCGAGCATCATGGCCGGTGTACGTGCGCTCGGTTATTCCATACCTACACCAATACAATTACAGGCCATCCCACCGATTATGCAGGGGCGCGATATCATTGGGCTGGCACAGACCGGCACTGGCAAGACGGCCGCGTTCGTGCTGCCGATCTTACAGCACTTACGGCAAAACCCGCGAGGCTGCATTCGGGCTCTGATAGTCTCGCCCACACGCGAGCTGGCCGAGCAGACCTGCGAGGTTATCAGCAAACTGGGGAGTAAAACCAGCTTGCAAAGTGTTGCTATCTATGGCGGGGTGAGCATGGAACAGCAAAATCGGGGGCTGCGCAGCGGCGCGGAAATCGTCGTAGCCTGCCCGGGCCGCCTGCTTGACCACCTGTGGAAGGGTACGATAAGTTTGTCAGAACTGGAAATCCTCGTCATAGACGAGGCCGACCGTATGTTCGATATGGGTTTCTTACCCAATATTCGGAATATTTTAGCGTGTATCATGAACAGGCGACAGACTTTGCTCTTTTCAGCAACCATGCCCGCAGGTATCCGGCGCCTGGTGCGTGAAATCCTGCATGACCCGGTCACAGTGCAAATCGACCGCCAGCTACCGGCAAAAACAGTGTCACACGCTCTGTACCCGGTACAACAGCACCTCAAAACAACTTTGCTGAAGGAAATTCTAAATAAAACCAAAACGGATTCGGTGCTTGTCTTCACCCGCACCAAACACCGCGCCGAACGCGTAGCGCAGCAACTGGTAAGGGCAGGCTATCGGGTGACTTCATTGCAAGGGAACTTGTCCCAGAACCAGAGACAGGCTGCGCTTACAGGCTTCCGTAACGGCTCGATTAAGATTCTGGTAGCGACAGATATCGCTGCCCGCGGTATCGATGTTTTGAGTATTTCCCACGTCATCAATTACGATATGCCCAAAAGTACGGATGACTACATCCACCGAATCGGCCGTACCGGCCGGGTCAATAAAAGCGGAGACGCATTGACCTTCGTAACCAGCGCCGATGCGGATAAGATACGCGCTCTTGAACAGCTTCTTGACGCGCCGCTGGAGCGTCTGATGCTTCAAGGATTTGATTACACCAAGCCTGCGCCGGAAAATACCACTGCCCGCCAGAATCGCAGACTACCTCGCAGACAGGGCACTCGAAACAGAATGGCAGCCTTTGCCAATATAACAAAAAAATAAGAAGGGGATAATAAGAAAATATTACTTGTATATCCTCAGTATCCGGACACTTTCTGGAGCTTCAAGCATGCTTTGAGATTCGTCTCCAGGAAAGCCGCATTCCCCCCACTGGGCTTGCTGACGGTGGCGGCGATGCTACCTGGAGATTGGGAGAAAAAGTTGGTGGATATGAATGTCACTTGGCTTACCGATAGATGGGAAGAAGAATAGAACGTCGGTAAATATGTTTCTGGATTCAGTGGTTAGGGGGTACCCCTCCTCCTATGCGTACAGTTAGCGTATAACTGCAATTACACGCTGCAATGATTAGTGCCTCTCCAGCTTCACAGTATTGCTGCACACTACGTCAGCTTATTACATTGATGTATTGCCATATTTTGTCTGACAGATATATCATTAGTGGAAGCATCGTTAATAGCTATGTGGATGATATGGGGGAAAATGGGGGATAAAAAACAATCATCGCCAGAAAAGATATCAGAGCTAGAAAACTCATACTTTGAAGTGCAAGCCTATTGGGGCATGACCAAACACATGGGGGGGTTAAAGGCCACAGAACAACTAGTTGAGTTATGCCACATAAACCGAGATAAATATGTATTGGTGGTCGGTTGTGGTGTGGGAGTGACCCCTTGTTACCTTGCTAAAAAGTATGGCTGCAGAGTGGTCGGTGTTGACCTTTCGGAAAAGATGATCGGCCGGTCGAGGGAAAGGGCAAAAAGGGAGGGCGTTGAGAACAAGGTGGAATTTAGGATGGCCGACGCACAAAACCTTACTTACGAAGATGCCACCTTCGACACGGTCATTTGCGAGTCCGTAAACGCATTCATAGAAAACAAACCAGGAGCACTAAGCGAACATGTGCGAGTGACAAAGCCGGGAGGATATGTCGGGATTAACGAGGTAACTTGGTTAAAGACACCGCCTCAGGAGTTAGTTGCATATCTATACCGGATTATGGGTGCGGAATTCCTGACCTGTAACAATGGCTGGAAAGAGTTACTGGAAGGCTCCGGACTGAAGGAGATAGTAGCGAAAGTCTATAAAACCAATGCCTTGAGTCAATGGATTAACGAAGTCAAGCAATTTGAATTTTTGGACTTCATAAAAGCATGGTGTAGATATTTCTACTTGTTTATCAAGAGTCCAGCGTGTAGGGGGTTCACGAAAGAAGCTTTGTCTTTTCCCAGAAGCATTTTCAGTTTGTTCAAATACTTCGGATACGGACTATATGCCGGAAGGAGATAAGAGACTAGACAAAAAACCAAATTGTGTAAATGACCCGGGTTGTCAAGTTAGACTCCCTCGGGCACTTATAAACCTACCCGATTTCACATCTATAAAGCGTTTCGGGAACATACGGCACAATGTATACCAACCGTACTGATCATTCGGGTCCAATCCTAAACTGGATGCCAACGCTTTATATGCCTTGTTTCGAGATGGATAGTTTATTCCCGTGACTGAGTCCCGTGTCGCACTGCCTCGTTTAAATATGGGGGAATACTCCCTCCTGCATACCTGAGATGAATTAGATTCTTCTGTAAAAGAACTCACGGGGAAGAGGGGGACCTCCCCTTACCCCTAAGCGATAGCCATAACCAATGATAGCAAAAGCGTCTAGCAACGATTCCATTGCTTCACTATCCACAACAAGCATCCACAATACAACCACCGTATTCAATTCTATACTCGGCAACATATGCTGTGGAACCGTTGTAGCTAATCCTTCGTTTTTTACTACCAATTCTTCGATTGGGACTAGGAAGATCAAGGCGATCTATGGGTGAATAAAGCTCGTGTTTCTTCGCGACGTCCGCTTCGACTAGATGCATGTACATCTTCACCGTTGACAAGTCTTCATGCCCCAGAATTTTCTGCAGTGAGAAGACGTCACCACCATTTCTTAAATAGTTTGTCCCAAACGTATGCCTACACAAGTGAGCGTGCAGCCGTGGTATTGACCTGCCCCCCGAAAACTGGTCCAGTTTCATGTTAGAAAAACGAAACCAGTAAAAAGGGGGATAGATGGTCAAAAAAGGGTACACTACAAAGCAAATCATCAACAAGCTGCGTGAGGCAGAGATACTGCTCAATCAGGGTAATACCCTCGCTGTAAGTCTGGAAGAAGATTGGTGTCACCGAACAGACCTACTACCGCTGGCGCAAAGAATATGGCGGCAACGTGGTGAGCAACATGTTACTGGCTGCCCCGGGAGGGAGATGGGGTGTATTTGCCTTGATTATGTTTATAATCTTCATCCTGGGGATGTTCATTGACTGGATAGGTATTTTATTTATCATGGTTCCCCTGATTACGCCCATAGGTGATATACTGGGCTTCGACCCGCTCTGGTTCGCCATGATGGTATGCGTTAATCTCCAGATGTCCTTCATGACGCCTCCCTTCGCCTACTCTATCTTCTATTTGAAGGGCATTGCCAAACCGGAATGGGAGCTAAGCACAGCCCATATTATCAGGGGTGTAATCCCGTTTGTCGTGCTTATAATGGTCGGGCTGGGCTTAACTTAAGTTTGAAGTGATTAAGTCCTTTACCTTGAGGTCTTTAAATGTGCTTTAACAGATGGATGTGCCTCCGTCTGCGAATAGTATCTGGCCGGTAACAAAATCGGACTCATCCGATGCTAGGAATAAGGCGGCACTTACACAATCCGATGGATAGCCTGGCCTTCCCTTGGGTATAGACTTGACTATCTCAGCTAACTCATCTGGATGCTCTTCAAAATGCTTCCGGTTAAATTCCGTAATGATAGTGCCAGGGGCGATGGCATTGACCGTGATATTGTGTTTTGCCCATTCATAAGCAAAAACTCGAGTCAGATTGGATACCCCTGCCTTTGATATGGCATAGACAGATCGGCTTGATGCCATTTTTTGAGATCGTAAAGAGGAAATATTGATTATTCTTCCTTTTTTCTGTCGAATCATCTCTCGGCCAGCAATCTGGCAGCAAAAGAAAAGCCCTTTTAAATTTGTATTCATAACATATTCCCAGTCCCCTTCGGTGATATCTTCTATGGGCTTTCTTACCATAGCACCGGCACTATTAACCAGGATATCTATTCGTTTAAAGTCACTTATGACTTGAGAAATCAGGGATTCCACTGAAGATTTATCGGTGATGTCAGTGGGAATAGCTACAGCTTTAAATCCCTCTTTCTTTAAAGACTCAGCTGCTCTCTGCCCATTCCCAATTTTACGGTTGGCAATTATGATGGTAGCTCCGGCATTCGCGAGGCCTTTAGCTATAGCAAAGCCAATCCCTTGACTACCACCTATAATTAGGGCTATTTTTTCAGATAAATCAAAAACTTTCATTTCTAAATCCTCCTTATCAAATAAAACTGATGGGGTAAATTGGTTTTATAATTTTTATTCCACTATACCTTAATCCTTTCACTGATTTCCATTCAATGATTTAAGAAATGGTATCACTATTGGGGGCAGGTCACGGCGACTTAACAGTCACCAACCACTCTACATCCCCTTCACCACTTGCAGACCAGAAAACGGCGGTCACGCCAAAGTCCTCCGCTTCGGGAAAAGCCACCTCATAACCCTCTTGGGCTTGACCACCCCACAACTCCACCCGCTGCTTCATCTTACTATCGCCCGCTGCGTTGCTTATGTTATATTCAGGTGTTATACAGGGGAACTACTGTTTTCTTGAAAAAACGTTTTTCACTCGTGCTAGGTACCCGAGGCCGAAGATGAAGAGAGCGCCGAGGATAGCCAGTATAATTGTGGCCCACGCCGGGAAAGGAGCATAAATGTTGAACGTTCCAGGATATGTCCACCTGCCCTCGTTTGAGGCGGCATCTAGGTAGAAAAAGAGGCTCACTGGAGCAATAAACGGAACCCCGCTAAAGAAAAGATAAGGAGGTACAAAAAATTTTGGGGAAAGAAGCAAATGTTACCTGGTCACATAATTCATCTTGTATATTATTCTGAAGCTAGCAGATAGCATTCGAGTTTACAAATGGGTAAGATAAGCCTACGGGTTCCGGTGAGGTGCACAATTCATTGGGGAGTCTATGACTGTCCCGCCAAAAAGATTGCCTGCCGGCCCTCAGGTGGCCCGATTAAGGAAATTGGGGTGTCATTGAGGACTAGCCCCGCATCAAGTGACAAGGATGGGCAGAGGGTTCCGGCGATGTTTACCGAGCCCGAATATCCGAACAGGAGGAACGGATGATCAAAAGTGTGGGCATCGATTTCCACCAGGGTAAGCACGTAGTTCGCTGCTTGGACGAGAGGGCACAGTTGTGTGACAGCTTCAGCTTCCAGACTACGCCGGAGGGATTAGATACATTTGAAGAGCACATCTTCCGCGATGGTTCGAATCCTGTCATTGTCTTCGAGCCGGCAGGATTGACGTGGTTTATGATGGCTATCTGCATCCGGGCACGGCATCCCGATTGTCGATTAGTCAGGGCGAAGGGGCAAAAGGTAGCTGCCCTACGACGATATCTTCGGGGGTCATCCAAGAGCGATCGGCTGGATGCGCTTACTCTTGCCAAGATGGTCTTTATCGATCCGGAACAGCTAGACGAGGTATATCTTCCTCCGGCTAAAATTCATGCCCTTCAGCGCCTTGCACGCCAGCGAAAGCGTCTGGAGAGCGATATTGCCGCCCGCAAGACACGAATTGGCGCAATAGTTGAAAGCTATGTTCCCGGAGTAAGGAAAGCATTCTCCGATCCATGGTCCGCCCAAGCAAGGGCTTTTCTTCGTTGCCAGCTTAATCCCCTGGCTGTGGCGCATGATGGAGAGAAAGCACTTCACTCATTCCTGGTCGGGGCTAGGCATCGTAACAAGACCGATAAAGCGGAGAGCCACCGAGTCTTTCTTGTCTGTAAGAGTGCAGCCGATCTCTACCAGCTATCCAGCCGAGCAGAGGCGGTCGACGATGAATTCTTCAGTGTCTTTCAGGAGGAAATAGAACGAGAACTAAGGTTGATGGAGTTGGAAGAGGCTGAATCCGAGGCTATAGCTAAACGTATGGAGGAATTGTACCGGGAACTCCATCCTTCCGATAATCTACGCAGCATACCCGGTGTTGGACGGGTCACCGCTCCGACGTTTTTGGCAACGGTAGGGGATCCAGCACGTTTCCATAACCAGTCAGCTTTTGTCAATTGGACCGGAGTTGTTCCGAAGACCAGGCAATCGTCAGAGGTAGAGGCCAAAGGTCTAAGGATGACCAAGGCAGGGCCAGCCATCATGAAATGGGCTCTCTTTCAGGCGGGAGATATAGGTCGCCGCTTCGATCCCCAACTTGCCTCACTTTATTATCGTGAGATGGTGCATCACGGCAAAAACCATAAACAAGCCATGGGGGCAGTAATGAGTCACCTGGCGGCCCGAGTGCTCAAAGTGCTGCAGGATGGTAGACCATACGAGCTGCGGGATAATGAGGGCAAAGCCATCAGCCCGGCAGAGGCCAAGAAGCTAATCATTCATAATTACCAAGTGCCTGAAAACATAAGGCGTGAGAGAAGACGCCGCAACCCGGTAAAACGCAGTTATCTCAAATCACAGGGGACGTTGCTTCCCAGGACAAACGAGGCAGTTGTTGCTCCTCAGCCTGTGAAAGCGACCATCCCCGAAAACTAGTTTAATTAATGGGGGGTCAGCAGTCAACAAGGTTTGGCTTGACAAGTAATTAGGAAATCTTTAAGTGCAAGGTATTGGCCTTTTCATCGGAATGCGTAGCAACGGAGCCTTGGTTATACCGTACCGACTGAAGGCAGCCTCTTCCGTAAGTAGAGACTTAGCCGGCGTGGCTATGGAACTCGAAGCGCGGTCTTTCATAATGATTAGCCACGCCTTACCTCAACTTATAGCGTGTAATCCATGTTATACGCAGATATTCGTAAATGCTAAATGCCCCGCTCTCTTCCACTGGTAAGTCCCTAACAAAAACTCAGATTGTTCAGCTCAACTTACGCTCCACTACAAGGGCTTGATAACCTTCGCCTTTGGCTTGGCAACCTTTATCTTGGCTGTTGGACTTTCCAGCAGGAAACCATCGCGAACTACCCAACCAAAGAAGTTTGCCAGCACCACAAAGTAATGGTGAACCGTAGCATGTGATGCTTTGATTTGAGAAGTTTCCGAGCCGTTGCCTTCTAGCCCCCAGCGACACTTTTCATTGGCTACATAACCTAAAAACTCCCTGATATTCCATTCCGTAAGCATACGAATATCATCAGGCCAATCTTGCTTTGAAGCATACCAGAGGAAACGCTTTAGGTTTTCCGAGTAGAATTCTACTGTGCGGGGACTTTTACCCTCAGTCCGTTTTGTAAGTACGAATCCATTCACCAGCGACTTGAGGGAAGTCCCTGGCTTCACTTCCGGGCGCAATGCAGTAACCATTATTCACTTTGCGGACCCGCCCTGTTTCCACCTAATTAGGTGGTCTATGTTAGATTCAGCCACCTTTGCTACTTATGAAGTATCAGGTGGTCTGACTCATTATCTTTGAGCCTATGGTCGGGGTGGTCGGATTTGAACCGACGACCACCTGAACCCCATTCAGGTGCGCTACCAGGCTGCGCTACACCCCGCTCAAGACCGGCAATTCTCCACTATAGTAACACAAACCTGTCAGAGCGGGCAATAAAGGGCAAGAGGGCGTTTTATGCTGTCATAGTATCCCCTTGAATTTCTGTTGCGGATTTCATATTATGGCATTGTTTTATGCGTTACTCTATCATCAGTCCTCTTGGTTGATTAGCGATGCATGATGTAATCGTTGTTGGCGGCGGACCGGTGGGAAGTCGTATCGCCCACATGCTGGTGCGGCTGGGATGGGCGGTTACCGTTCTGGAAAAGGAGGGGAAGGTGGGAAACAAATTAAGCTGCACCGGCATCATAGGGCAGGAGTGCGTCCACAACTTTGACATTGATGAGAGCGTTATCCTGCGGAAGGTAAAAAGCGCCCGGTTGTTCTCGCCAGCGGGAAAAATTCTTTACATAAAGCGGGATGAGTATCAGGCCAGTATTCTGGACCGGGTGGCTTTTGACTTGGCAATGGCCCAACGAGCGCAAAATGCGGGGGCGCGATATATATTTGGCGGCGCCGTCCATGATATTCGAATAACCAAGGAAGGTGTGGAGGCCTACTGCATGGGCAGGGGTGGCAGCCTTGCCGCAAAGGTGGTGGTCATTGCCAGTGGCCATGGTACCAGACTGACCGAGAGGATGGGATTTGGGAAAGCGGCCGATTTTGTTGCCGGGGCGCAAACAGAGGTGGCCACGTCTGGACAGGACGAGGTTGAGGTGTATTTTGGACGGGAAGTAGCGCCGGGGTTCTTTGGCTGGCTTGTGCCGACCACTGCCGGAAATGCCCGCGTTGGTCTGCTGTCGCGTCATGCTCCGGAGAAGCATTTGAAAAAACTGCTGGACTATCTGGTGTCCGAAGGCAAGATAGTGCCCGGCGAATGGAAGCCGAGCTACGGCGCCATACCGCTCCGACCACTGCGCCGGACGTATGGCGAAAGAGTCCTGGTGGTAGGCGACGCTGCCGGGCAGGTCAAGCCGACCACCGGTGGCGGCATTTACTACGGCATGCTCTGTGCCGATATTGCGGCCAGTACGCTGGACAGGGCTCTGCACAAGAACGATGTGTCAGCGAAAAACCTGTCCCGCTACGAGCAAGAGTGGAAACGCAGGCTGGGCCGGGAGCTTATGATTGGCTACCGGGCACGCAAGCTGTTCGAGCGTTTGAGTGACCAGCAGGTAGACCATTTATTCGATGTGATGGAAAAGAATCGCATTGGTGAAGCGCTGCTTGAGGCCGAAGACGTGTCCTTCGACTGGCACAGCCAGGCAATCTTGAAGCTCCTCCGGCGAGCGGTGGTGGCCAGAATATTCGGGGGCATCAGGCTTCCATTCTGGGGCGGCAACGATATATAATAATCTACTGAGCAGTTCTATGACCGACCAAAACACACCGAATATCAGCCTGGAAGAGGCCGCTGGCCAGTTTCTGGCCAGCTTGACGCCCAAAGAGAGGGAAATCAGTCAGCCGGAAGTGTACAAATTTATCCGCTGGTTTGGGCGGGAGCGGGCGCTGGCCCGCCTCAGCGCTCGGGAAGTAGCCGGCTATGCGGAGCGATTGTCTCTGTCTGATACTGATTACGGGCGCAAGCTGGACCAGCTGCGTGCTTTTTTGACTCATGCCAGAAAAGCGGGATGGAGCCGGGCAAATCTGGCGGTCCACCTCAAGGCAAAGAAAGCGAAGGCTGGCTCATCGCTGGCGACCAGACAGGGGTTGCCCGAGGTTATCGAACTGACGCACCAGGGGTATGACGAGCTTGAAAACAAACTGAAGGCACTGAAGAGCAGGCGACCTGAGCTCATCGAGCAGATACGTCGGGCCGCCGACGATAAGGACTTCCGGGAAAACGCGCCTCTGGCGGCGGCAAGGGAGCAGCGCGGGCATCTGGAGGGGCGGATAAGGGAACTGGAGGAAACACTCAAAGCGGCCCGGGTAATCGATGAACAGCCAAAGAAAAGTCTCAAGATAGGTACTGGTGACCGCCTCATCCTTCAGGATATGACTTCCGGTGAGGAGCTGCGCTGCCAGATTGTCAATCCAAGAGAGGTAGACCCGACTCAGGGTAAAATTTCCAGCGTCTCGCCGCTGGGTAAGGCACTTATCGGGCGGGGTGAGGGGGAGACGGTTGAGGTGGCGGTGCCCGCGGGCCGGCTGCGCTACCGGGTCAAACGGATCGAGTGCTGAGCCCCGCCGGTTAATTCACCGTTAAATCTGTGTTATAATCTAAATGCCGGTGGGGATATAGCTCAATAGGGAGAGCGCTGCGTTCGCATCGCAGAGGTCGGGGGTTCGAATCCCCCTATCTCCACTTGGGGTGTTAATAGGCAGAACTCCGATATATTGGATCATCTTACCATCCGGCGGCATTGGTAAACGGTATTGAATTCTAGCTTTGCTCCCCTCTACCGTGATACGTTCAACAAATGACCGAAGGAAGGCTTTACTCTGAATAAAATCCGCTTCTTCTAAGAGGTTTCTCAGATCCTGAGCATAGGATTTCACTGTCTCTACATCTACGTGCTGAAACCCCGCTACTACCATATCAGCCTCAGCCTGTACTCTAGCCTTACTCAGTTCATCTTGTTTCGCCTTCAACTCTTTGATTCTGGGAGCCAAATCGTCTAATTCCAGCTTGCCTGTCTCTAAAGCATCATACAGTTTAGATAGTCGTTCTCCAACATCGAGTAGCTCGACATCAATAGCATCCAGCTTATCTTTGAGGAGGGTATTAGCCGAGTCCAGCTCCTCGTTAACCAGTTTTACCAGTTTATCCAAGCATTCCGGAGTCAGTATTTTGGACTTGATTTGTTCGATAACCAGGTTTTCCAGTTTCTCTTTGGGAAGGTTAACAGCAGCACAGGCTTCTTTCCCTTGCTTGTAGCTCCTGTTGCAGACATAATAATAATAACGGTGTGACTTAGCACTTCGTCCGATCATAGCTTTTCCACAGTGACAGTAGAGTAGTCCGCTGAGCAGATAGAAACTGGGAACTGTCCTTGGGTGAATCTGTACTGGGGCATTAGCCGAGATCTTTTGTCTCACCGCATAAAAGGCTTCCTGGTCGATGATAGCCGGCCAAGCGTTTTCTACCCTTACGGGAGGGATACCGCTATGTGTTGTCAATCAGCGAAATGGGACACTTTTTGAACCGAACACTTTGGCATAATCAGGCGGC
>Ga0315547_1002853_pt1 | contig 11704 bp, 17 predicted proteins | sample SalMarSW160240MG_2_FD_202542 | JGI IMG/M metagenome (GOLD analysis project Ga0315547, IMG submission 202542) | Salt marsh sediment microbial communities from the Plum Island Ecosystem LTER, Massachusetts, United States - Salt Marsh Sediment SW1601-240 ... | reverse complement strand
ACATTTTAGACGCGGCTCGGGCAATTGTCAACTGCACACGTGCCAACACGAACCCTAAAGCGGTCTATTGGGCAATGCGGGAACGAACGATCGCGCTTGATAAAGACTTCCATAGGTACTGGTGGAGAGGACGCGACTCTGGCTAGAACTTTCGTTCTCACATGTTCTTGGGTCTAGAATCATTACTGGGAGGCTATTCCGACATTTCAGCCTTGCTGTTGAAGCAAAGCAACCGGAGACCTAACGCGACTGATTGGAGAACTTGGTGAGGAGAAGGCTGTGCCTGAGAAGCGGGACGATAAGTGAGATAGAAGGAAGGTGAGCCGATGATTACAGGTTGTTTTGTTGATACGTTTCAACAATCGATGCGATCGTCGCCAGGGTCAGTGAAAACCACGGGGTTCTTCGTCCGCAACAGATTGGCGTGCCGGCGGGAGGGCGAAGAGTCGATCACGCTCATCAGGTTCCTTCCCCTCCTGAGCAAAGCTCGGAAGGAGCGCTGTGGGGAGTGGAGATCCTGGACGCTTGCGGATGACAGCGACAGATCGAAACATGGGGAGTCGGCTGCTGGAACGAGGAGGGGGTTCTTCAAACCATTGCAGAAGTCCCCTGTCATCCGGATAAACTGCGAGGCCAAAGGGAGATCGAGTCAGTACTACCTTCCATTTGCCTACAGATGCATAAAACGTAAACTTAGATTGGCAGTTTCAATCACTGATAAGGGGTAAAAAAAATGGATTCAATCGAGGAAAGGCAAGCGTGGCTGGTTGGCAAATTAAGAACTGGGAAGTCAGTTCGGGAGGTATCTCTCGAAGATGAAAAGAGTCATCCACAAGACCCCCGGGGGCCTGGGCGGATTGCGCGTATAGCAATCGAAGCAGGCCTCGACCTTATGTCAACAGAACCGGAGTATATCCGCTACCCCGACGCTGTTGCTGGGGCTATATGGTGTGAAGAAAGGAGAAAAAGGGAGGAGTTGCTCGTCAAACGGAGTGCTCCAATGGAGGAGGAAACCGTGACAGACGATGCCAAGGAGGTGTAGCGTTTGCACCCATCCTAAGCGGGATTCCATCGACAAGGCTATTGTGGCTGGAACGCCATACCGTGCCATAGCGTGCCAATTCGATGTCGGTCGGGAAGCAGTGAGACGCCATGCGGAGAAGCACCTGCCTGCAATGTTAGCCAAGGCACACAATGTGGAGGAGGTCGCCCGTGCGGATGATCTCCTTGCCCAAGTGCGAGTACTCAAGGATAAGGCAGTGACGATCCTCGATAAGGCGGAGAAGACCGGCAAGCTCAGGACGGCTCTCAGCGGCATCCGGGAAGCAAGAGAATGTCTTTCACTCCTTGCCAAGCTACTCGGTGAGCTTGACGAGTCCCCAAAGGTGAACATCCTGTTGTCGCCTCAGTGGATCGAACTCCGGAAGGTGATCCTTATGGTATTGGAGCCCTATCCAGAAGCCCGAGTGCAGCTTGCGGAGGTGCTGAGTGATGGCAGTTGATGTGGCGATAAGAGCGGATCTTGCCCAGGCAGTTGATCCTGTTTTGTTTTCGCGTCGAGTAGCAGGCTTTGGCCCCGATCTCTGGCAAAGGGAAGTTCTTAGATCTGGACGCGACCGGGTAATCCTTAACTGTTGCAGGCAGTCGGGGAAATCAACCACATCAGCGATCCTGGCATTACACACGGCGCTCTACAAAGCGCCGTCACTCGTACTCTTGCTTTCCCCATCCCTCCGTCAAAGCTCGGAGCTCTTTCGCAAAGTGATGGTACTATACCGGCAGATTGCAGCAGAAGCCCCCTCTGAGGCGGAGAGCGCCCTCAGAATCGAGCTTTCTAACGGGTCAAGAATTATCTCTCTCCCGGGTAAGGAAGCGACAGTGAGAGGTTATAGTGGTGTTGATCTCCTTTGTGTCGATGAGGCTTCGCGAGTAGAAGACGTGCTTTACCGATCGGTCAGGCCAATGCTGGCCGTATCAAGAGGGCGACTTGTTTTGTTGTCAACGCCGTTTGGCAAACGTGGCTTTTTCTACAACACCTGGGTTGGCGGCGCTCCAGAGTGGCTGAAGGTCGAGGTGACAGCGGAGGAGTGTCGACGAATCTCCCCCGAGTTCTTGGAAGAGGAGAGAAGGACACTGGGGCCATGGTGGTTCTCACAAGAGTACATGTGCACCTTTGAGGAAGCAGAGACGGTTGTGTTCAGCGCGGAAGATATCAAGGCAGCGTTTGCCAATGAGGTGGAAGCGTGGGAGATATAAGCGTTGGTGTGGATCTGGGAAGAAAGCAGGATTATACTGCCATTGTGGGAGCGGAAGTCATCGATGGAAAGAATGATGAGTTCAACATTCCGCTGTTTGAGCGGCTACAGCTAGGGACCCCTTTTCGTGATGCGATCGGCCGGCTCATTGAGGTGCGGGACTGGATCAAGAAAATGCAGAATAAGAGAGACAGGGAGAGAGGAAGATTTCCAAGCGAGATCCAGAGGAGCAGCCCTATTGAGATCCTTGTCGATGCGTCGGGGTTAGGTGATCCAGTGGTTGAGGAGATGCGCCATCGAGGGCTTGAGATAACGGGTGTCCTACTCACTGGGGGCAACAAATGCACAAAGGTCAAGGAGAAGAACGGGTGGGCGTTGCACATACCGAAGAGTGCCTTAGTGTCTAGACTTCAAGTTCTGGCCCAAGGCCATAGAATCCACTTTACAAGGGAGAGTTCGCTTGTTGAGAACATGATTGAGGAGCTAGAGAACTTTACTTTGAAGGTAACTTCCTCTGCAAATCTCCAATTCGAGCCGTTCACAACGGGCGTTCATGATGATCTCATTGTCGCCACGGCGCTGGCAGTGTGGAAGCGGCGGAGGAAGCCGACTGGGTTCTTACGTGTGTATTGCCCGGAATATTTCCAAACGTGATTCAAAACAAGGGGGGTAGGCAAGCCCCTCGAAAAGTTGTATAGTGGTCTAGATAGGAAACAGAGCACATGACTGGCAAGAGGGACCGCCCGTGTGAGCGGTCCCTCGCTTTTGTGTCGATCCGATCCCGCTCAACTGTATCGGGACACCGTTGCAATAGAATCCTCATAGCTTCTCACCTCCACCTCCATCATACCGCCAAAGGAAAAGACAAACAAAGTAGTCCCCGCAAAGACCTATGGGTAAGCGATGAGCATCAGCCAACACAGAACAGCAATGATCGCCAAGCAGACGATCAGTAGCAGTGCTCGTAGCCACGGGTTGAAGTTCGAGCATTGATCATCCTCTTTTCCAGAACAAACGGCAGCTCACAAAATCAACGGTGAAGAGATCTTTGCCAAGGCCAATCCCCTTAATGACTACTTTTTGCCCCTTATAGAGTGTAGCTAACTCCTGACGATAAACGTTGGAAAAATAGCAGCGCACGTTATCAAGGAATTCTCCTCCTCTCAATTCGATGTACAAGCCGTCAAGAGAATTCTCACTTACCGTATACACATATCCGACAATCATAATCGATCTGCCTTGAAACAGAACGTTCGCTGCAATCTCGTTTGATTCATGCTTTGCTATAATGTTAGTTGCTCCCCATAATGGGGCTTCTTCAATATCTGTCAATATGCCGTCAACGAACCCTAGACAGTAGCCACCACAGGCCCATTCTTTATCCCGTCCTAGAAAACCATCTTCATTTGTGTATGCGGGCTTCCCCCAACTAGCGATAACCATTTCGTCAGTCATCCCGGTTCTGACCTGGCCTTCTGCAATAGTGAACCATGGCCAATCAGGATGTGCTATGACTTGGCGTTCGCTGATTTTCCTTTCTGCAATTAGTTGGCACAGGGTTAAGTCCCAGTCTGGATGTTCCTCGCAACAGCTTACTAGACGATCATTTGTAGATTCCCACGGAGAAGACAAGGATTCAGAAAGGGAAACAGCCCAGAATATACCAAGCCCCAGAGCTACAAGGAGCATCAAGCCCATCAAAGCCCTGTGCATTCTTTCTCCCCTCCTTTCTTCAACACACTTGCTGTCGCTAGAATCGCAGCTCGAATCCGACGCTTAGACAAACACCACTCAGGTCCAAATCCACGGTATCCGCGAGGTTGTTGAAGTTGATGCCAGCATTCTTAAAGACCAATTGTCGTGAAGCGAGAGCTACCTTGACAACAAAGTTCGAAGTGAGTTGATACCCGGCTGACAGAGACAACGTGGATCCCCATGTGTTCTCCGTCACGCTTACATCAACTTCGTCTCTTAGGGTAAAGTCAGTTATCCCTGTCAGGTGGATACGCTTTTCCGATTTGGCGGATGTGCTATAGAAACCAAATCCAGCTTGCACTTGACAGATCCAGCCCCCCATGTCAATGAGATCGGAAGGATCGAATACAACCACGCCTAAGACTCCAAGGGTTGGGATAGAAACATCAAGTGTGAACTGTACGCCGACTTCTGGCGTGCTAATATCCACCGCACCATGCGTGGCTACCTGAAGGTACTCTACCACAAGCCCTCCCCCTATAGATGGAAACGGCTTGTAAATCAAACCGCCATAACCGCCAATACTCATAGTGAGATCGGGTATTCTCCCGCTCACCGACATGTTGATGACATACAAATCATCCAATATCTGAGCGACCACTCTGGCATCCTGGTTGAAATATCCTATCTCTTGATTCAGATCGGCCATTCCATGAAGGCTGCCAATTATTCCCCCCGAAACCAGAAACGGTGAGAACTCGATGGCTACGATCTCGTTCTCCGCCTGGGCTCCTTCCTCGGGAACAATCTCTGGGGGTTCTGTTTCTTGAGCAGTAACCAGAGCCACTACACACATCACTACCAACACGCCAATCAACCAGCACAAAGCTTTCACTGTCTCCTCCCTTTACCCTTTCTCCTCGTAATTGAGGTACTCCAGGAACGTCTCGCATCCCATCATAACAGGAGAATTCGGGAAGGGCAACACATTGAGCTGAACACCTCACAGAATGTTACCACTGTCTTGCCAACCTCCTCGACATCTGTCTACTCGATTGCGATAGCGACTTGACATCGGTCCTTACTTGCTATATGATTCGTATAAGAGACAAAGAACGAACTGACAAGAGGGGGATACGATGACAAAAAAAAGACTCCGAATTCCTGAAGTACTAACCCCGTCCGAACAAACGGCGTTACTTGCGCAACCAAATCGAAGGTATCCGACTGGCGAGCGTAATTTTACGATGCTTCAGTTGATGCTCGACACGGGTCTGCGGGTCTCGGAGGCGTGCAATCTTCGATGGAAGGACGTCGACCCCGACACCGGGAAACTCATGGTTCGTCAAGGCAAGGGATCGAAGGATCGCACGCTATGGATCGGTGAGGATGATCTGGAGATCCTCCGTGTGTGGCGAAAACGGCAAGCGAAGGACGTCAAGGGAACCCCTCCGCACGTCTTCACCACGCTCGCAGGAAGGCCGGTCTCTCCTCGTTACGTGCAACAGGCAGTCAAGCGGTATGCAGCCAAGGCGGGAATTGACAAGAACATTCACCCCCACACGTTGCGCCACAGCTTTGCTACAGACCTCTACCGGGCAACAAGTAAGATCAGACTCGTTCAGAAGGCTCTCGGGCACTCCGACTTGTCCACAACGATGATCTATACTCACATCTTCGACGATGAGCTTGAGGGCGCTCTGAAGTCCTTTCGCCACACGGCGGCGGCGATCGCGTAAAGAGGAGAACGATGCACGAACGACGTAACGAGTACGGCACCACATGACAAAGAAGCGATGGGTGGTAATTGGTGGAGACTCAACCGATCTTCCACCCTGTACGGATAGACTGAAACGGATGCGTATCGCGCATAGGGACTGTCTTGCACACGTCGATAGGTTGCTGACCATTACCTCCTCCCGGGAATGTTCTGAATGGCGAGTCGTAATGGGATTGAGGCGGCTGTTGCCTGGATGCCTTGCACTCCACGCATGGCTCGAATACAAGGACGTTGTTGTTGATCTCATCACCCCTGAAAAGTTCTTCGATCGTGCGTATTACTACGAAAGAGAAGGAATCATCGGCGTAGAGGTGAAGCGATACTCTGAAAAAGAAGTTCTGAAGTTTATAGTGGCGGACAAGGAGATCGGTTTTTGGGGTTTCGAAGATCGCTTCGAATTAGAGGTACGGCAAGAAGGAACGATCGAACGAGAGGGGCCGTAAATCGCTGCGTTGGCCCGGAGACTAACACCTGCAAAGGAGGGCAGCGACGATGAAAACCAGGGGTAGAAAGGGGGTAGAGGCATGACAAAGGCACCAACAGCGGTAGAGCAGGTCGACCAGATAGAGGTAGCGGTAAAGGAGGCCCGGGAGAGGGGTGAGTCGATCAGGCACGAGCTGACCACACTGGAGCCGTGTTTAGCCAGTGTCCTCAGTGCAATCAAGCCTGACCAGGCGGCAATCAAAGAGATCGAGGCGAAGCGGGATGGGCTAGCACACGAGATCGAGTTTCTCGATAAGAGGATCGATGCTCTCGCCCGATCTCTTTCCGCTGCGCGGATCCAGATCGATGAGGAGGAGCTTGAGAGAGCGATCGTGGGGAATCCAAGAGCTCACTGACAAGATTCGTTATCTTGAGACCCTCCTGGATGCTCCACATCACAGTTAAGCCAAGGTAACCCAGAGAAAGACTTAAGAGATGAGTCTCTCGCTGAGCTGCAGAGGCCTGTATGCCATTGTTGAAGCGTTCGAAAGGTGATGTACAGACCTTAGTGGAGTCGGAAACCCGGTGCTTGTCAGTACAAACTTCAGAACCGTTCAAGTGTTCAACCCATGTAGGGGAAGATAGTATACCCCCTGCCCCCTTTGACGGGCCCGATGCAGTGGCCATTGATGCCGCAGTGCTGGCCTCTACTTGGTGGTAGAGAAGTGCCTCTTATAACAACCCCGTACCTTGCGTGGAGCGTGAAGGCAATGGCGACGAAGAGACCGCTTGGTGTTTCTTGGCTCGGTAGTTGGCTGAATTTGCACGATCTCGGCAAAAATGATCGCAGTAGAGGTGATTGGGTCTTCTCTTCATGAACGGCTTTCCGCACCTTTTGCAGAGCCCGAACCGACCACCGTGCTGGTGGTAGTCAAGGAGTTGCGCATATATTGTAGGTAAGAACCCACGGACCATGGCTTTATGATAGATTCTCTCTTGTTCGTTATATCCTGTCCCGACCCAAATACTGTCGGTATAGAAGTTTATCTGCATCCCTAGCAGCATACGAGTCCGCTCCACCGGGTCCACCGGGCCCACCAAGGAATACATATCCGGATTCAAGCTGTCCCAAAACCTAGAGGAGTCCCTGTGCATAACCCTAGAGCGAAGACTCATATTGAAATGACTTGATAAGGCAACTATCTGATTGCGATGCCGCCTTACGAAAGGCCAATCTTTACGGTCCATGGCCGCGAGAAGCTCAAGCAGGAAGGCCAATTCGAATGCTTTCTGCTCGAAATCCGAGCGCCTCACCGCGAAGTCAACCCCAGCTGGTGACTCATCTGCTTGCGCCGTGATCGGTACGGGAACCATGCATGTGGGTATCCCATACTTGCGCACAAACCTCAATATACTCTGCGACTTGCTGGTGGTTCGGGCAAACTTGAGAAATAATTCAGGTTCCTTTGCAGGGGCATACGTGCGAGAAACTGGTTTATCACCAACAATCCATTCAACGGACTCGTTGACGGTCTTGAATTCCTTCAGGCGGGGGTTAGAAGCCACTTCTATTGGTTCGAAGGAAAACTTCACCGGCATACCACTACCTCCGTCAGACGTTTCGTCATAGTTTCACTATTCTCTGCCCTTAGCCCTCATCTTACCCTGTTATATGGAGCATGCAAAGAAGGAGGCGGCGCGTGAATCGTCTAAAAGAAGTGCGTTTGCAAAGAGGGATCTCTCAAGCGGAGCTGGGAAGGCGGATGTGCATCGATCCCAGCATAGTACGTCACGTAGAGGCAGGGCGAATGTATCCGTATCCGCGATTTCAGAGGCTGGCAGCTGAGATTCTAGGGCTGATGGAAGAGGAACTCTTTGGAAGGGAAGAAGATGGAACTGGCCAAGACGACACCCACCGCGAGTAAGGGCCGCGGAGGTGATCACACTAAGGATGAGATAAAGCAGCGGGTCGATTTGGTGGAATTCATCGGTCGGCACGTACGCCTATCTCGCAATGGAAAGGGCTACAAGGGGCGCTGTCCATTCCACGACGACCAGAATCCTTCCTTGACGGTGGATCGAGAGAAGGGCGTGTGGCATTGCTTCGGTTGCGGGGCCGGGGGTGATGTCTTCAGCTTTCTTCAAAAGATCGATAACATCGACTTCAAGGAAGCTCTCCAGCAGCTGGCCGAGGAGACGGGGGTTGAGATCAAACCTGTGGGTGGGGGGCAGGTACTTTCTCCTGGATCCGATTCGAATTCTCGAACACCCCCAAGGCTTGGTTTGAAGCTTAGCCAGTATGCTGAGGCAAAGCGTCTACCCATCGACTTTCTAGGAGAACTCGGGCTTTCGGATATATCGTATATGGGAGCTCCCGCTGTTCGAATTCCCTATTCTGACACCTCTCGAACACTCACTGCAGTCCGATTCCGGATAGCCCTTGAGGGTGAAGATCGTTTTCGCTGGCGCCGTGGTGATAAGGTCAGTCTGTACGGGCTTTGGCGGTTGGATCGAGCACGAACAGCAGGGTACGTGGTGCTAGTAGAGGGCGAGTCTGATTCCCACACCTTGTGGTATCACGATATCCCGGCGCTTGGTCTTCCGGGTGCGGGGAATTGGCGAGAGGAGTGGAGCGAGCACCTTGAAGAGATTCCCACCATTTACCTCGTTGTGGAGCCCGATCAAGGTGGAGAAAGCGTCTTGAAATGGCTTGAGCACTCTGAAATCTGCGACCGCGTGCGACTGGTGAGCTTAGACGAAGTCAAGGATCCCTCTGGACTCTATCTTTCCTCTCCAGATGACTTCCTGCAACGCTGGCATGAAGCGGTTGAATCCTCGACACTGTGGCGTGAAATCGAGGAGGAAAGTCGTAGTAAGAAGGCAACAGAGGCATACAACCTTGCGTGGGAGCTATTGTGCGACCCTCAACTGCTGGATCGTGTCCGCGTTTTTCTCCAAACACAGGGCTATGCAGGCGACCCTACTCCAGCGCTACTCGCCTACATGGCAATGACTTCCAGACTTCTCGATCGGCCACTGAATTTAGCGTTCGTTGCTCCCTCCGCTTCGGGGAAGAACCGTGCTATAGAAGCCGCTCTAGAGTTGATTCCTCCTGAATGCGCACATGTCGAGAAAGCAGGTAGTGCAAGAGCGCTCGTATACTCGGACGAGGACTTCCAATACCGAGTGATTGTGGTAGCTGAGGCTGATTCCATTCCTGATGAGGGGCCCGCCGCTTCGGCCATTCGCTCCATCGCTGAGGACTGTTCCATGACCTATGATGTTGTGGAACGCGATCCGAAGACAAGGGGATTCCGAACGCGGCGCATAACAAAAGCAGGCCCCACGGGGCTTATCACTACAAGCACAAGGAGCATTTCTAACCAGCTTGGAACGCGAATGCTTGAAGTTCCTCTGCGGGATGATGAAGAGCAGACGCGTGCTGTACTCCGATCCCAGGCGCAATCAGTAGCACAGCATAGAAGAGTATCTCCAGACTCTAGGTCATTCTTGGCGTTGCAGCGGTGGCTTGAACACGGCGGTGAATGCCGCGTGGTAGTTCTCTTCGCTGAGGTACTAGCCGATCTTGTTCCAGCAAAAAACGTGCGTATGAGACGCGACTTTCGCCAGCTTCTTACCTGTATTCAGGCAGTCGCACTCCTCTACCAGTGCCAGCGTGAGAGGACAGAGGATGGCAGAGTCATTGCCACCATCGAGGACTACGGAGTAGCCCGAGATCTTGTTGCATCCGTCTTCGAGGTAATAGTCTCCGAGGGGCTTACCGATGCCGTTAGGCAAACTGTCGAAGCAATCTGCCCGTCAGAAGAGATAAGCGAAACCGCGCTTGCCGAACGCCTTAACCTCTCGAAAGGCGGTGTTCACTACCGTGTGAAGCGGGCAATCAAGGGTGGTTGGCTCGTAAATGAGGAAAACCGCAGAGGCTATCCTGCGCGATTGAAGAGGGCAGCGGACTTGCCAGAGGAGACCAGCGTTCTTCCAAACTCTGAACGGCTGAGAAAGGCGTTCGAGAAGCGTTCGAAAGATGGTGTACAGACCTTGGTAAAGTCGGAAACCCAGTGCTTGTCAGTACAAGCTTCGGAACCGTTCAAGCGTTCAACCCATGTAGGGGGAGATAGTATACCCCCTGCCCCCTTCGACGGGCCTGATGCAGTGGACATAGTGGATGAGCGTGGGCGTTGTCCTGAGTGTGTAGGACAAGACAGGGCACCGTCCTAGAAAGAGCTATGGGTAGAATAAAGCGATACGAAAAGGAGTCGCCCCCTGTCGATGCAACCTTACTCACAGCTGACATCGACGGCCTTAAAGGTTCGCTCCGTGTCCTCGCACGAATAATCGCGCGAGACTTGTCTGGAGACGAAGGTCCCTCCGCACACGAAGATTTGACAGAAAAGGGCGTCTCGGGTTTACTGACTCAGGACGAAGAAAGAGGTTGATCCCTTTGCGCGTTGTGTTGTATGCCCGAGTCTCATCCCAAAGGCAAGCTGAAAAGCAGCTGTCGATAAGCGCACAGATCCGTGCGCTACGCGCCTTTGCCAGAGAGAAGGAATGGACGATAGTCGACGAGTATGTGGATGAGGCAAAGAGCGGGCGCACGGCTAACCGCCCAGCTTTCACCAAGATGCTCGCCGCGGTGAAACATCGAGACATCGACGCGGTACTTATCTGGAAGCTCGATCGACTAGCTCGCAATATGGAGATCTCAACCGCAGTGGACGCGCATTTTCGCAAGTATGGTGTCAAGGTCATCTCTCTCCATGAGAACATCGATGATACGCCACAGGGGAAGCTTACTGCCCGCATGTTCGAGAGTTTCGCTGAGTTCTACTCGAACAACCTTTCCCAAGACATACGACGCGGGCTCCGCGAGGTGGCGCGAAAAGGATACTTCCCCTTCGCACATGCTCCGATTGGCTACCGGAAAGGGCCCGTGAAAGACGGGTCAGCAATTCGCTACAAGTTGGTCCCGGATGGAATCTATGGTCCGATCATTGCTCGCATCTTCGCTCTTTATGGACAAGGGAAGACCGCCCCACAGATTGCGGAAACCCTAAATGATGAGGGAATTCTAGTTGGCAAAGGAGGCCGATGGACCCAGAAGAAGATTTACTACATCTTGCGAAACCGGATCTACTGTGGGGATATCACAGTTGGGCAATCGTGTCGTGACGCAGCGGGTAGGCGCTATCCAGGAAGCAATCCAATGATTCTTGCGAATGTGCATTCCCCACTGGTTAGCAGGGAGAGGTTCGAGAGGGTTCAAGAGATCCGTTCAAGCAGAGCGAAGAATCATGCAATAGCACGTTGGGACTCAAGCCCGTACCTCCTGAGTGGCCTTCTACGCTGTGGTTTATGCGGGAGGCATATGGTCGGCACCTCCGCGAAGAGCGGCAAGTATCTCTACTATACCTGCCAGAAGTACTACCAGGAGGGCAAGGAAGCTTGTCAAGGTGTTCGAATTCCAAAGAAGAGGCTTGAAGACTTTGTGCTATCCCGTGTCCGAGACATTATTCTTGATGAGGCTAACCTGCAC
>Ga0315547_1002851_pt1 | contig 11709 bp, 4 predicted proteins | sample SalMarSW160240MG_2_FD_202542 | JGI IMG/M metagenome (GOLD analysis project Ga0315547, IMG submission 202542) | Salt marsh sediment microbial communities from the Plum Island Ecosystem LTER, Massachusetts, United States - Salt Marsh Sediment SW1601-240 ... | reverse complement strand
ATAATCCTCGTCTCCAACAGACTGTCAGTGTCTGTTGAAAAGAGAAAATCAAAATTGGAGTTCAGACCCAGCATGGGCGGCCTGGCCACGGGCCTGAGCTCCCTCGAGCAGAAGGACAGGATCCTCTGGATCGGCTGGTCCGGTCTTGCCGCCGACGAGCTCAGCCGGGAAGACAGGCGGGAGATCGAAACAACACTGAAGCAAGAATACCACAGCGTCCCGGTGGAACTGACAAGAGAAGATATAGAATCCTTCTACTACGGATTCTGCAACAACGTGATCTGGCCCCTGTTCCACTACTTCCCCAGTTATGCGACCTATGACAATTCTCTCTGGGAATCCTACAGGCGGGTGAACTCGATCTATCTGGAAAAGGTGCTCGAAGCGGCTGGGCCGGAAGATACGATCTGGATCCACGACTACCAGCTCATGCTGCTTCCCGCAATGATCCGGGAGAAGCTTCCGGAAGCCCAAATCGGATTTTTTCTGCACATCCCCTTCCCCTCCTTCGAGGTGTTTCGCCTCCTGCCCTGGAGGACCGAGATCCTGACCGGTTTGCTTGGTGCTGATCTGATCGGTTTTCACGCCTACGGCTACGCCCGCCATTTTATCTCCAGCGTTCGCCGTCTCTTGGGCGTAGAAAACAACATGGGCTACGTACAGCATGAACAAAGGCTGAGCAGGGTCGACGTGTTTCCCATGGGGATCGACTACAAGAAGTACTCCGGCGCCCTGTCGAACAGCGGCGTTCAGCGGGAGTTGAACAGCGCGGCCCGGGAGTTGCAGGGCTTCAAGGTGATTCTCTCGGTGGACCGCCTGGACTACACTAAGGGGATTCCCGAACGCCTCAAGGCCTACGAGCTGCTGCTGGAAACCAACCCGCAATACCGGGAAAAGGTCGTGCTCCTGCTCATCGCGGTCCCCTCGCGAACCAGGGTGCGCCGCTACCGCGCTCTGAAGCGGGAAGTTGATGAACTGATCAGTACGATCAATGGGAAGTTCGGAACTATCGGCTGGGTGCCCATCCACTACTTCTACCGAGGTTTCCCGTTTGAACGCCTGTCCGCCTTCTACGGTCTGGCGGACGTGATGCTGGTCACGCCTCTGCGCGACGGGATGAACCTGGTGGCCAAGGAATTCGTAGCCACCCATAGGGATACCGGGGGTGTGTTGATCCTGAGCGAAACGGCCGGTTCAGCCCGGGAAATGAGTGAAGCGCTTCTGATCAACCCGAACAACAGCGAAGAGATCGCCTCGGCCCTCAAAACGGCCCTGGAAATGGATGAGAAAGAGCAGATCGAGCGAAACGCCGTTATGAACGAGCGCCTGAATCGTTACGATATAGCCGCCTGGACAAAGGACTTCCTGAACAAACTGACCCAGGTCCGGGAAGTTCAGGAGAGTTATTTGGTCAAAAAACTCGCCGGCAAGCTCAAGGGCGAGCTTATAGCGGCATACCGACAGGCGGAGACACGGCTGATCATCCTGGACTACGACGGCACCCTGGTGCCTATACGCACCCGACTTCGCGAGGCAGCCCCGGATTCGGAGCTGATCGACCTGCTCAAACGCCTGGCGGCGGACCAGAGAAACGACGTCGTGGTGACAAGCGGACGAAGACGCAGAACCATGAGCAGCTGGTTCGGGAGCATGGACCTGAGCTTGATCGCCTGTCACGGCGCCTGGCTCAAGCCCAAAGAACAGAAATGGCAGCTCATCGAAGCATTGACCAACGAGTGGAAGGAACAGCTTCTGCCGATCTTCGAACTGTTCAAAGACAGAACCCCCGGATCCACGGTCGAAGATAAGGAGTACGCCCTGGCCTGGCATTTCCGAAACGCCGAGCCTGAGCTGGCCTCCTTAAGGGCCGGCGAGTTCAAGGATATCCTTTTCAACGTGACCGGCGATCTGAACCTCGATGTGCTGGAGGGAAAGAAAGTTCTTGAGGTAAAGCACGCCAATGTCAGCAAGGCCAGGGCCGTCTCGCTGTGGTTGTCCCGGAAGAACTGGCAGTTTATTTTGGCTGCCGGGGACGACAACAACGACGAGGCTCTGTTCACCCAACTCCCCGACTCGGCCTTTTCTATCAAGATCGGCCTGGATATCTCCGAGGCACGAGCCTACCTTGAATCTTCAACCCAGCTGCGGCAGCTGCTTAACGAAATCGTGAAATGATGGAGTTCCACATCTCCCGCTCCGTTCGAGATCTGTACGATTTCGATCAATCCCTGTTCTCCTTGACCGGGAATGTGATCCTGGCCAATTTTCACGCCTCCCGCGTATTCGCCCAGAAGATGAACAGTCGCCGAGACCTGCTTCGCTATCCCGAAAACGCCGTTAAGGCCGGCCAGATCAACGCCATGGGCTTGATCGACGAGATCCTACACTTCGTCGTGCAGCGTTTTCAAGCGGAGGTGAGCCCGAAGGCCATGAATCGCGCCCTGTCATTTCTGGAGAAACGAATCGGTCCGGATGAGCTGAACCGAACACTCCTGCAGTTCGCCGATCAGTTTCCACCGGTCGCGGTGTATCGAAACCGTACGGCCCCGAAATCCTGGCTTGAAGGCAGGACTGCCGGCGTTTCCCACCGCCAGCTGGCGATAGAGGAGCTCCTTCTTCTCTGGCTGGCCAACCAAAACCCCGCCTTCTCCCCCTACCTGGAACTGTTCGATGACGATCTACTGGAGAGATCTACAGCCTACCTCCCGGCCCTTAAGGCCCTTGAGGAATTCTTCAAAAGCGAGCCGTGTTTTGGACCGGAAAAGCAGGACCTGATCTCCATGCTGCGCAGTCCGGCCGCAGCCCATCCCCATTCCCTGACCGATCAGCTCGAATACATCCGCCGGCGGTGGGGACACCTCCTCGGCGACTATCTGTTCCGGCTGCTCGGCAGCCTGGATCTGATCCAGGAGGAGCAGAGACTCAGAGGCCTTGGAGCCGGACCGGCTAGAGTCGTCGATTTCCGAGGGCTTGAAGCCGAGGCCGAGGCCTTCAGCCCCGATCTGGACTGGATGCCTCGGGTGGTGATGATGGCAAAAAATGCCTATGTGTGGCTCGATCAGCTTTCGAAGCGCTACCAGCGGGATCTGCGCCGTCTGGATCAGGTTCCCGACGAAGAGATAGACCGTCTGGCCCGCTGGGGTTTCACCGGCCTGTGGTTGATCGGCCTGTGGGAGCGGAGCTCCGCCTCGAAGCGGATCAAACAGATGTGCGGGAACCCCGAAGCGGAAGCTTCGGCCTACAGCCTGTCCGGGTACGACATCTCCCCGGATCTCGGAGGCTGGAAGGCCTTCAACAACCTGAAAAACCGGGCCTGGCAACGGGGCATCAGAATGGCCGGAGATATGGTTCCCAATCACATGGGAATCGACTCGCACTGGGTCATCGAGCACCCAGATTGGTTCATCTCTCTGCCCTACAGCCCCTTTCCGTCGTATACCTTCAACGGTCCCGACCTGAGCTCTGATTCCAGAGTGGGCATCATCCTCGAAGATCACTACTACAGCCGCGATGACGCCGCAGTCGTTTTCAAGCGTGTAGACCGCGGCAGCGGAGAGGAACGCTACATCTACCACGGCAACGACGGTACCAGCATGCCTTGGAACGACACGGCTCAGCTTGACTTCCTTAATCCAGCGGTCCGGGAAGCCGTGATTCAGACGATCCTCCACGTGGCCAGGTCCTTTCCGATCATACGTTTCGACGCTGCCATGACCTTGACCAAGAAACACTTCCATCGTCTCTGGTTTCCCGCACCCGGGTCGGGCGGTGACATTCCCTCCCGGGCGGAACACGGGATGAGCCGGCAAAGCTTCGATGAAGCCATGCCGAAGGAGTTCTGGCGGGAGGTCGTAGATCGGGTCGCCCGGGAGGTTCCGGACACGCTGCTTCTGGCCGAAGCGTTTTGGATGCTCGAGGGCTACTTCGTGCGTACCCTGGGCATGCACCGGGTGTACAACAGCGCCTTCATGAACATGCTGAAGAACGAGGAAAACGCCAAGTATCGCCGGGTTATCAAGAACACGCTGGAGTTCAACCCGGAGATCCTGAAACGATTCGTCAACTTCATGAACAATCCCGACGAAGAGACCGCCGTGGCCCAGTTCGGGAAGGGGGACAAGTACTTCGGTGTCTGCCTTCTGATGGCTACGCTTCCCGGTCTGCCCATGTTCGGGCACGGTCAGGTAGAAGGACTGACGGAAAAGTACGGAATGGAATACAGGAAAGCCTATTGGGAGGAGCTGCCCGATGAAGAGCTTGTTCGGCGCCACGAGCGGGAGACCTTTCCTCTGCTGCACCGACGTTACCTGTTTTCAGACGTCCGACATTTCCATCTCTACGATTTCCGCAACGCGGCTGACTCCGATGTGAACGAGGATGTGTTTGCTTATTCCAATCGGACCGATCGAGAGCGGGTCTTGGTGCTCTACCACAACCGATACGCAGAAGCCCGCGGCTGGGTACACATGTCCTCAAGTGTCGCGGGCCCCAACACTCAAGGAACCGACAGGGTACTGACACAGCGCTCCCTTAGCGAAGCCCTCGGGCTGTCAAACGCGGCTGGGGTGTACTGCATCTTCCGAGATCATCTGGGCAGTATAGAATATCTGCGCAGCTGCAGCCTGCTGCACCGGCAGGGTCTGTACGTAGAGCTTCAAGCGTACAAAGCCCACGTTTTTCTCGATTTCCGGGAGGTGACAGACTCCCCCGGTCAGCCATACACCGCCCTTTCGGACTATCTGAACGGACGGGGTGTGCCGAGCGTGGAAACGGCTCTGCGGGAGATCCTCCTCAAACCTGTCCATCTGCCCTTTTCGGAACTTGTGAATGCCGCGACATTCGGAAAAGTAATGGGAATGCGGCGAGTCGATCCCAAACAGCCGGCCCCGGATGCGCTTGTTCATGAGCTCTCCGGGGCGATCGAAAGTCTCTGCCTCAGTGTCAAGGATTTTTCCGGCGCCGCAGGCGACCAGGCCGCCCTGGCTTCGGAGCTGAAAGCAAAGCTCACAGCCTGTATAGACCTTTGTGCTCTGGATGCGCTTCTGCCGGTAACAAAGAGGGACAGATCAATCACGGAGGGTATCCGCGGTCTCTTGGAGGCGAGCAGCAGCAAAGGATCCCAGGCAAAGTGGAATCTGGGGTCTCCTGAGTTTGCCTGGGGTACGCTGCTCGGATGGCTGTTCGTCCATCCCCTGGGCGGGATCTCGGGCCGGCGGCAGCGGTCGCTGCAGAGCCGCAGTTGGATCGACGAATGGCTGCTGGGGAAATTGCTAACCTCGGTCCTGGAGGAACTGGGATTGAGCGGCGAGGAAAGCCGGCATTCGCTGACGCTGATAAAGATCCTCACTTCCCACCAGGCCTGGTTCGATCCGCAGGAGGGAGAGGAGCCTGAAGGGAAGCAATCGGTCCAGAAGCGCAGGGGGTCCTCAGAGCCGATGCGGGTGCTGAAGACTCTGATAGGGGATACCGAGGTCCAGGAGTACCTGCGCATCAACCGCCACCGGGACATACTCTGGTTCCAGCCTGAGTCTCTGGACCGGCTGCTGGCGGGTCTTTTTCTCGTAGCCGTGGTAGATGCCCTGGCCGGCGCACCGGAAGATCCAGGAAGGGTTCTTCGGACGATCCGTGCGCGGCAAGCGATCCTCGAAGAGATGCGCAGGGCGAAGGAAAGCTCCGAATACCAGGTCGAAAAGCTGCTCGCTGCGGCGAATGACGTAGAAGACGATGTGGTATAAAGACGCCATCATCTACGAGCTTCCCGTAAAGAGTTTTTACGACAGCAATGATGACGGCATCGGCGATTTTCCCGGTCTGACCGAGAAACTCGATTTTCTATCCGATCTGGGTATAACCGCAGTCTGGCTGCTGCCCTTCTACCCCTCCCCCCTGCGAGACGACGGCTACGATATCGCCGATTACTACCAGGTTCATCCGAACTACGGGACCCTGCAGGACTTTCGCCGCTTTCTCAAAGCAGCCCACAGGCTGGATATCAAGGTCATCACCGAACTGGTAATCAACCACACCTCGGATCAGCACGGCTGGTTCCAGCGCTCCCGTCGGGCTCCGTCGGGCTCAACGTATCGGGATTATTACGTATGGAGCGACACTTGGGACCGCTACACGGAAGCCCGAATTATCTTTAAAGACACCGAAACCTCGAATTGGAGCTGGGATCCGGTAGCCGGCGCCTACTACTGGCACCGCTTCTACTCCCATCAGCCCGACCTGAACTTCGACAATCCCGGTGTGCGCAGAGAAATTTTCCGGATGCTCGATTACTGGTTCGAGATGGGCGTGGATGGGATGCGGCTCGATGCCATTCCCTACCTGTACGAGAGGGAGGGAACGAATTGCGAGAATCTCCCGGAAACCCACGCCTTCCTCAAAAGCCTCCGTGCCCACTTGGACCGAAAGTTCCCCGGCCGGATGCTTCTGGCCGAAGCAAACCAGTGGCCTGAAGATGCGGTGGCCTATTTCGGAGAGGGTGATGAGTGCCACCTCTGCTATCACTTTCCCGCGATGCCCCGACTCTATATGGCTCTCACGATGGAGGATCGCTTCCCCCTCGTGGAAATCATGGATCAGACCCCGAAAATCCCCGACAACTGCCAGTGGGCCTTCTTTCTGCGCAACCACGACGAGCTGACCCTTGAGATGGTTACCGATGAGGAGAGGGATCATATGTATCGGGTGTACGCCCGGGACCCGAGATCCCGGCTCAACCTGGGTATCCGCCGCCGTTTGGCTCCTCTGCTCGGCAACGATAGGAGGAAGATCGAACTGATGAACACCCTGCTGTTCTCTCTCCCCGGAACACCGGTGCTGTACTACGGGGATGAGATAGGGATGGGGGACAACTACTACCTCGGCGACCGGGACGGCGTGCGAACCCCGATGCAGTGGAGCGCGGATCGGAACGCCGGCTTCTCCCGATCCTTGCCGCATCAGCTCTATCTACCGGTGATCATCGATCCGGAATACCACTTCGAAGCTTTGAACGTAGAAACCCAGTCGAAAAATCCCTCCAGCCTGTTGTGGTGGATGAAACGTTTGATCTCGATCCGCAAACACTACCGGCCTCTGAGCAGAGGAGATCTCCGTTTCCTCTTTCCCGAAAACCCTCGCGTGTTGGCCTTCACCCGGACCTTCGAAGATCAGATCCTCTTGGTGGTGACAAATCTGTCCCGCTTCCACCAGGTGGTGGAGCTCGATCTCTCGGAGTACTCTTCCTACGCACCGAGGGAAGTCTTCAGCCAAAATCGCTTCCCGGATATCGGGGAAGATCCCTACCGTCTCACCCTAGGTCCCTACGGTTTTCTCTGGCTTACACTCAACCAGGAACGGGAAACGGTGAGGATTCGCAAACCCGGAGAAGCCGCAGAGCTCAGCCTGCAGGGCAACTGGACCCGCGTACTCCAAGGCGAAGCTCGAATGAAACTGGAAACCGAGATACTCCCGGAGTTCCTCGAGGATCATCCCTGGTACGCCGACAGGGACAGATCCCTGCGAAGGGTCCGGATCGTCGAGGAGCTTCATCTAAGCACGAAGCTCGACGGTCCGATACTGCTTATCCTGGAGGCGGAGTATACCGACGACCCTGTCGAGCTGTACCTGCTTCCCCTGGCTTTTTCCTCTCAGGAGCAGACTCTGCAAATCATAGGGAGCTCCAAACCCGAGGTGATCGCCCGGCTGACAGTAGACGGATCCTGGGGCCTGCTGTACGACGGCGGACACAGCGAGGAGGTTCATCACCTTCTTCTCAGCTTGCTTCGAGGACGGAAAAAGATTAGAGGACAGAGGGGTGAGTTGACCGCCCGTCTTTCCAAGAAAAAACGAGGCACTAAGCGTGGGGAAGAAGCCAAGCTTTCCTCCCGGGTGCTCGGGGAGCCGGCCGAGCTGTCCGAAGGAGGTGGCCAATCCAACACTTCGATCGTTATTGACAATCGTCTGTATCTGAAGCTATATCGCAGATTCGAAGACGGCTCCAATCCCGACACCGAGGTAGTACGTTTCCTGAGCGATCAGGCTCGTTTCACAGGCGTTCCCAGCTACTTGGCAAGTCTCGAATACCGCCGCCCGGACTCCGACACCCTCGTGCTCGCCCTGCTTCAGGAGTACGTTCCCAACCAGGGAGATGCCTGGAATCTCTTCCAGAGTGCTCTTAGTCTGTACTACGAGCAGGTTCTTATGGGCAATCTCATTGTCCCGAGCACGGCATTCGAAACAGACTCGCCTCTGGACGCAGATAACGGGCAGATCGATCCAGCGGTCCAAGAGCTGATCGGCAGCATCTACATCCAATTCACAGACCTTCTCGGCCGACGGACCGCGGAGATGCACAGGGCTCTTGCCTCCATTACGACGGACCCGCTGTTTTCACCGGAACCGTTTTCCAAACTCTACCAGCGATCCCTGTATCAATCCTTACGCAGCAGAATCCTACGCGGTTTGAGACTATTGGAAAAAACACTGCCCGAACTCGAGCCCAATGAAATAGAAGAGGTTGAGGCGGTGCTTTCGCAGAGGGAACGCATCCTGGCGACTCTGCAGGACCTTCTCGCGAACAAGATCTCTGGAAAAAAAACCAGGGTCCACGGGGACTACAACCTCTGCCAGGTGCTTTTTACCGGTCGGGATTTTCTGATCATCGATTTCGAGGGTGAACCCGAACTTGCTCCAAGCGCCCGCCGCCTCAAATACTCTCCCCTGAGAGACGTGGCGGATATGATTCGTTCTTTCCACTATGCAGCCTACGGCGCCCTCTATCAGCATACCGCGGTGCACCCCGAGGATTTGCTTCCCCTCGAACCATACGCTTCCCTGTGGTACCGAGACATCAGCCGCCTGTTCCTCTCGTCCTATCGGAAGGCCATGGGTGAGGCAACCGTCCTTCCGGAAAGAGAAGGCGAACAGAGGATACTTCTACGGGCCTTCCTCCTGGACAAAGGGATTCACGGCATACTCCACGAGCTCAAGGCCAGGCCGGAGTGGCTGGCTATTCCGGTTCGAGGGATCCAGTCGATTTTTAGCGAAACCGGCCCAGGTAGTTGATTGTTTCTCAAGGATTCCGATAGGGTAAATAGAAGCCCGCCTCCGGGTGCGCGCGAATGCCGCAAAGGATAGAGACGATAGAGACGATCCAGCAGTTCTACGCCCTCATGCAGGAAACGGGAAAGCTGCGCCGGAAGCTGGTCGCCCGGATCATGGAGGGTGAAAGCCCCTATCCTCAAGGCTCGGAGCAGCTCAGGTCATTCCTCAATGCTCTCAGGCGTATTCCCCGTCAGAACGGCCGCTTCGTACTGACCGGCGGTGCCGGGCGGACTCAAACCGGAAAACCCCTCCGTCTAGAGCTGGACTATGAAATCACGGAGCTGGAAAAGGACCTGATCTTCCTCGAACAAGGAGAGGAAGCTTTGCTCTCCCATCTAGCCGAGCTCCATCCCGGTTTTCAGGAAGAGCTGGACCGGGCCTTTGCGTTCTGCCGCAGCTTGAGCCTCCCCGTCAACTGCCTGATCAGCGACCGGGACGGAACGGTGAACAACTACTGCGGACGCTACCTGTCCTCTATCCAGTCCGCCTACAACGCGGTGTTCCTGTCCCGCTTTGCCCAAACGGCGGCAAAGAGAAGCGTGATTCTGACCTCCGCGCCCCTCTCCGGAGGCGGTCTTGTAGACATCGACGTTACCCCTCCGGGGCTGTTCATCCTGGCCGGGTCCAAGGGCCGGGAGTACCTGGACGGCAAAGGCAGAGACGGGCGCCTTCTCATAGAGGGGGAGAAGCAGAAGAAATTGGATCAGCTGAACCAACGGTTGGTACAACTGATGCAGGTTCCGCAGTACGAGCTGTTCAAGCTGATTGGTTCAGGCCTACAGTTCAAGTTCGGCCAGACCACGGTCGCCAGGCAGGATATCTACGACTCGATCCCGGTCACAGAGTCTGAGGCGTTTATGAACATGATCGAAGAGCTGATCCGGGATATTGATCCGCAAGGTGAGTATTTTCGGACGGAGGACACCGGTAAAGACATCGAGATCATCCTTACCGTCGAGGGTGAGTCGGAACTCAAAGACTTCGACAAAGGAGACGGGGTCCTGTTCCTGGACGAGGAGCTCGATCTGGGGTTGAGCCGGGGAGGAAATCTGGTTTGCGGTGACACCCCGTCCGATATCCCCATGGTCGTGGCCGCGCTCATCAAATCCCCTGAAACCTCGACGATCTTTGTCAGCCGGGACGAGACCCTGAAGGGGGCGGTCCGCCAGGTCTGCGGGCGTGCTCATTTCGTTAGCGAACCGGACGTTCTGGTCTGTTTGTTGAATCAACAAGGAAAGCAGGGAAGATGACGGAAACCAAATGCTGTGATGGAGCGATCTTCGATCTGGACGGCGTGATCACCCAGACCGCCAAGTTGCATTTCAAAGCCTGGAAGCAGACCTTCGACACATTTCTGAAAAAGCGAAAAGGGCTGTCCGAGGAACATACAAGGCCTTTCACCCACGAGGAGGACTATATCCCTTTCGTGGACGGCAAGCCCCGCTACCAGGGGGTGAAGTCCTTCCTCGAATCCCGGGATATAACAATCCCCTTTGGCAAGCCGGGAGATGCGGCCAACCGGGCGAGTGTATGCGGCCTGGGCAACAGGAAAAACGAGCTTTTTCGGGAAGTGGTCGCCTCTGAGGGAGTGGAAATATACGACTCTACCGTTCGCTTCATCAAACAGCTAAAGGAGCGAGGTTCAAAAGTCGGGGTCGCCTCATCGAGCATGAACTGCCAGTTCATCCTGGAGAAAACGGGCTTGGACAGCCTGTTCGAGGCCGTCGTTGGCGGCACGGTCTCTCGAGAGCTTGGGCTGAAAGGAAAGCCCGAGCCGGATATCTTTCTCGTGGCGGCGGATAATCTGGATGTGAACCCCGGTTCCTGCATCCTTGTTGAGGATGCAATCTCCGGAGTCGAGGCGGGCCGGAGGGGTAATTTCGCACTGGTGGTCGGCATTGCCAGGGGCGGCGAGGCCCAGGCTCTCAAAGGACATGGTGCGGATATCGTGGTCAAGGACATGAAGGAGCTGTCCTGGAAGGAACTCCACCGCTGGTTCGAGCGGGGTCTGGAACAGGACAACTGGATGCTCGTGTATCACGGCTTCGAGCCGGAGCAGGAGCGGGTGCGGGAATCCCTCACCACCGTCGGCAACGGGTATTTTGGCACCCGCGGCTGCTTCGAGGCGAATCGAGCCGATGATGTTGTCCACTACCCCGGAACCTATATCGCCGGGGTTTACAACGCCCTTCCCAGTGTCGTGTATCGAAAAACAATCACCAACAACGACCTGGTCAACTGTCCCAACTGGCTGCTTATCGAGCTGCAAATTGAAAAAGGCAAGTTCCGCTCTCCCCTGGATTTCGAGCTCATCGGTTATCGCCATACCCTGGATATTCGAAGCGCCCTGATGAGCCGCCATCTGACCTTCAAAGACAAGAAGGGCCGGATCACCACGATTGAGACGGAGCGACTGGCCAGCATGGCCAATCCGCACCTCGGCGGGATCCGCTTCACTGTGCGCCCGGAGAACTGGTCGGGCAGTATTACGCTTCGCTCTTCCCTCGACGGAACGGTGGTCAACTACGGGGTTCCCCGCTACCGGGAGCTGAACTCCAGGCATCTGACCCCCATCTCGGTGAGCGAGTCGGGAGGAGAATGATACGGCGACCACCG
>Ga0315547_1002849_pt1 | contig 11715 bp, 11 predicted proteins | sample SalMarSW160240MG_2_FD_202542 | JGI IMG/M metagenome (GOLD analysis project Ga0315547, IMG submission 202542) | Salt marsh sediment microbial communities from the Plum Island Ecosystem LTER, Massachusetts, United States - Salt Marsh Sediment SW1601-240 ... | reverse complement strand
CCCATATTGGAGAGGCTGTGAACGTGGTCTCCTTGCCAGTGAGCTTGTGGTCGGTAAACAGATCAGATGATAACCAAAGAAGAGAAAACCGCTCTTGAAACCGGACTCCAGAAGCTGGGCTTGCACCTAAATGGAGCCAGCTTGGACAAGTTGTGCTCGTATCACCAGCAGCTTCTGGCCTGGAACAAAAGGATAAATCTTATCTCCAGAAAGGACGAGGAGCGGATCATCGAGAGGCACCTCTTAGACAGCCTCACTATTTTCGAGGTCTTATCCTTCCCGGAGGAATCCAGGCTTTTAGATCTCGGTTCCGGCGGGGGCTTGCCGGGTATACCGATAAAGATCGCCCAACCGGATTTGAAGGTGGACCTTGTGGAACCGACCAAGAAGAAATGTCGCTTCCTGCAACAGGTGCTGGAGGAATTGGGACTGGAGGTGGTACCGGTCATCTCCAAAAGGGCTGAAGAGCTCTCCAAGGAGGAGATCTACTGTGGTTACTACGACTTCGTTACCGCTCGGGGGGTGGCAAAACCCGAAAAGGTTGAAGAGATAGCGCTCCCCTTGCTCAAACCTGGGGGGAAACTGATCATATACTCAGACCCCCACGCAGAGGGTGAAAAGAGATTCAAAATCGTAGAGAGGCCCCAGGCATAGTTGCCCTGCTCGCAAGCTGAATCGTTCCCAGGGAAAAAGCCTCTCCGGGTCCCACTTTCAGCCAGGAACCAGGAAACCCTCAAGGCCCCTCTGGTCAGATCAATTACGAGGGTTGGGGGGAGCAAGCTTTCGCTTCTATCTGAATCCCCAAGATTAAGCACCCAGCTCCAGATAGGGGAAAGCATCCAGCTCTAAATCATCCGGGGGAAAATTCTCCAATCTGAAATTCCCGGCGGCGGCCACCATGGCGGCGTTGTCGGTGCAGAGCTCTAAAGAGGGATAAAAGACTAAAAGACCTTGGGTTTCGGAAAACGCTTTCAGTCTCTCCCGCAATCTAAGGTTGCTTGCGACCCCACCGCAGACTGCGATTCTCGCCATGCGATGCTCCTCCGCAGCCGCGATGGTGTTGTCGAGCAGGGCTCCCACCACCGCCTCCTGAAAAGAGGCGGCGATGTCGGCCCGCCTTTTTTGCAGTTCCTTCTCGTTCAGCTTGGAAACGTAGATCGCCACCGCGGTTTTTAGGCCCGAAAAGGAGAAATCGTAGCCGCCGCTTTTCATTCTGGCCTTGGGGAATTTTATGAAATCACGGTCCCCTGATTTTGCGATCTGGTCGATTGCCGGCCCTCCGGGATAACCCAGACCCAGAAGCTTTGCCACCTTGTCGAAGGCCTCCCCGGCGGCATCGTCTCTGGTCGACCCTATGGAGCGATATCTCCCCAGGGACTCAACAAGGTAGAGATTGGAGTGGCCTCCGGAAATTATCAGGCAAAGGAAAGGGGGCACCAAGTCAGGGTGCTCCACAAGAACCGAAAAGATGTGAGCCTCTAAGTGGTTTATGCCCACCAGGGGTTTATTCAGAGAATATGACAAGGCCTTTGCGAAAGAGAGACCGACCAGTAAGGCACCCACCAGGCCGGGGCCGTTGGTGACTGCAATCCCCTCCAGATCGTCATACGATATTTTGGCCTCAGAGATTGCCTCTCTTACCACCGGGACTAAAGTCCTGGTATGCTCCCGGCTGGCAAGCTCCGGGACAACCCCTCCGTAGAGGTTGTGAAGGTCTTGGGATAATGTTACCTCGGAAAGGATGGTTCTGCCGTCGGCCACAACGGCGGCGGCGGTCTCATCGCAGGAGGTCTCAATCCCCAGAATCAGCATCTCCTACGAACCCATATCATCGGGGGGGGAATCGACTTCCCGGAGGAGAATCTTCAATCGCAGGAACTTGGGGCCAACAATCTCCAGGACCGTCGCCATCTGCTCTCTGGGGAGGATCACATTGGAGGGGGTCAGGGCGTAATCCAGCTCTCCGGGGCGGTATGCGGTCGCGTCTATGCAGATTCTCAGAGGCTCGGAGAACATCAGTTGAAAAAGCCTCTTTCCCTTGGCTTGAAGGCGCACCTCCACCTCCGGAAGAGGGGAGCCGTCCAACCGACAGGTCGGCCTGACGAAAACATCCTCCGGGGTGACCGGCACCTTAAAATTCCACTCGTACTGCTTCTCGGCGGCGGTGTAAAACCAGAGAAGGAGCGCCAAGATCAGCGCCCCGAACTTCAGTCCCAAATTGTCAAATATCTTCGCCCACATCCCGAAGTCATCTATTAGCTTAGCTCATCCCTATCTTAGAACGTAGGAGCTCGAGCTTGTGGCCACAGGAGAGTCAGCTCGATCCGCTGTGGTGGACACCCTGCTGGTGAATTGATCTCATTTCTCAGAGTACCCGATACTCCTCCCGAAAGAGATCTCCCCGTTATCGATCCTGATAGAAAAACCGCAATTGGGGTTTGAGCAGACCCAGGCCTTATACAGAATCGAAGCCCCCTCTCGGCCGTAATCGGAAAGAGGCAAAAGCACCCCCACCGAACACTTCTGACAATCAGGAAAGTTCTGCATTTTTCCTCCCACTTCCCAGGACTCCATCTTGACGCTCTTTACCCGAAACTAGGTTTTACCTCTGTTCGCTCCAGATAAAATATCCAGGCTCAAGCAAAATGTCAAGAGCTCCTTGAGCACAAGTGAGCGGAGTGCTAAGACCGATCGCAGAGGTTCTGGGTCGAGCTCTTCGGCGGTCTTGCGATTTCCTCAAGCAGGTGGAGGGGTGGAGTGGTAGGTTTAATTTCTCCTTGCTTTTCTGGTTCAATTGCGTTTATTACCCCCCGAAGAATACCGATACTATGTGGGAACGAGCTGTTCAAATAATCGCTTGCTACGCAAGAGATTACAAGTAGAGTTCGGGAACGTGCCGGAGGCTGTATATGGTCACCAGAAAAAAGAAGCCCATCACTAAAACCGCAAGGAAAAAGAGCACCAAGAAAACCAAAGAGGAGCAGACGAGCAAGGTCAAATTGGCCAAAGTAAAGAAGGCGAAAGCTCCCCCCAAGAAGAAATCGGTCTATTTCTTCGGAGGCGGGAAAGCCGAGGGCAGAGGGGAGTTAAACGACCTCCTCGGTGGAAAGGGGGCCGGTTTGGCGGAGATGACTAATGCTGGAGTGCCGGTCCCGCCCGGATTCACAATTACCACCGAAGTCTGCAGCCTTTTCTATAAGAACAACCTGCAGTTGCCGAAAGCTATCGACCAGGAGATGTTCCAATACCTCTCGAGAATGGAGAGGATAACCGGAACGAAGTTCGGCGATCCTAAAAACCCTCTTCTCTTGTCGGTCCGCAGTGGCTCCAAATTCTCCATGCCCGGGATGATGGATACGGTCTTGAACCTGGGGCTCAACGAGGAGACCCTCAAGGGCCTGGTGGTGAAGACTAAAGACGAGCGTTTCGCCTACGATAGCTATCGCCGCCTGATTCAGATGTTCGGCAGCGTCGTCATGGGGGTGGACAAGGAGGCCTTCGAAAAGGTAATCTCCAGGAGGAAAGAGAGAGAACGGATCAGACTCGACGCCGCTTTGTCGGTGGAGGATCTGAAAGACATAATTGCCAAGTTCAAGGAGTTGATCAAGAAAAAGACCGGGGAATATTTCCCGGGCGATACCAGAGAGCAACTCCGCATGGCCAGGGATGCGGTGTTCAAATCCTGGAATAATCCCCGAGCTATCAGCTACCGCAGAATGCACGGCATTTCTGGAGACCTGGGGACTGCGGTCAATATTCAGGCGATGGTCTTTGGAAACATGGGGGAAAACTCCGCCACCGGGGTTGGCTTTACCCGAAACCCCTCCACCGGAGCCAAGGAGTTCTACGGGGAGTATTTGACCAACGCCCAGGGGGAGGACGTCGTTTCTGGAGTGAGAACTCCGAAGCACATCTCCGAGTTGGAAAAGGAGATGCCCAGGGTTTACAGAAAACTCAAAAGTATCGCCGAGAAGCTGGAGAAACACTACCGTGACCTTCAGGACTACGAATTCACCATCCAGCAGGACAAGCTCTACATGCTTCAGACCCGCACCGGCAAAAGGACTGCCCACGCCGCTGTCAGGATTGCCGTTGAGATGGCCAAGGAGAGGTTGATCCCCAGAAGGGAAGCACTCTCCCGCGTGGAGCCGGAACAGTTGAATCAACTCTTGCACCGCATGATTGATCCCTCCGCCTCGGTTGAGGTGGTGGCAAAGGGGCTGGCGGCCTCTCCGGGCGCCGCCTCCGGTATGGTGGTTTTCACCGCCGACGATGCCGTTCGCTACGCCCAAGATGGCGAAACCATTATCCTCGTCAGGAAGGAGACCAATCCCGACGATATCGAGGGAATAAACGTCGCTCAGGGAATCCTCACCTCTCGGGGGGGGATGACCTCCCATGCGGCGGTGGTGGCAAGGGGGATGGGGAAATCCTGTGTCGCTGGCTGCGAGGCCATAAAGGTCTTCGAACACCAGAAGCACTTCATCGTCAAGGATCACGTTGTCAGAGAGGGAGATATCGTTACCCTCAACGGCTCCACCGGAGAGGTGATGTTGGGAGAGGTGCCAACCATCGAGCCGGAGCTCACCGGCGAGTTCGGGGAGTTCATCGGCTGGGCGGATGAGTTTGCAAAACTCAAAGTCCGCGCCAATGCCGACATGGGCAAGGATGCCATCGTCGCAAGGAGATTTGGAGCGGAGGGGATCGGACTGTGCCGAACCGAACATATGTTCTTCGCCGAGGAGCGCCTCCCGATTGTCCAGGAGATGATACTGGCAGAGGATGAACAGAAAAGAGCTGAGGCCCTCCTGAAGCTCCTCCCCTTGCAGAAAAAAGACTTCATCGAGCTGTTTGAGGAGATGCGGGGTTATCCCGTCACCATCAGAACCATAGATCCCCCCCTGCATGAGTTTCTGCCCAACTTGGACGATCTGATGGTGGAGATTGCCATCCTCCGGGCGAAGAAGGAGAGCTTCGAGGAGATCGAGGCCAAGGGAGCACTCTTCCACCGGGTGAAGGAGCTACACGAATTCAATCCCATGCTGGGGCAGAGGGGTTGTCGAGTGGGGATAATGTACCCGGAGATAACCGAGATGCAGGTGCGTGCCATCATGGAGGCCGCCTGTGCGGTCGCTAAGACCGGCAAGCCGGTCATGCCGGAGATTATGATCCCACTGGTGGGCCACGTCAATGAATTCAGACACCAGAAGGAGATCGTCAGCCGGGTGGCAGAAGAGGTGATGCAGGAGCGGAAGATCCAGGTGAGGTATTTGGTGGGGACGATGATTGAAATCCCCAGGGGAGCTCTGACGGCCGATGAAATCGCCCTCGAAGCGGACTTCTTCTCCTTCGGCACCAATGACCTCACCCAGATGGTCTTCGGCTTCTCCAGAGATGACTGCGGCAAATTCCTCAACTACTACCTGGATAAAGGGATCATGACCAAAGACCCTTATACCAGCATCGATCTTCCCGGTGTCGGCCAACTGATGAGAATAGCGGTGGAGAAAGCTCGCGCCGTCAAGCCGAATTTGAAAATCGGGATATGCGGTGAGCACGCCGGAGACCCCGCTTCGATATACTTCTGCCACCAACTGGGCTTGGATTATATCTCCTGCAGCCCCTTCCGGGTGCCGATTGCCCGGTTGGCCGCGGCTCAAGCCGCCGTCGGCAAGAGCGAGTACACCTCCATGTAGAACCCTCGCAGTAGCTCAGGTTGTCTCAACCTGAGTTGTCTCAACCTGAGCTATTTCCCGACCAGTATCACCCCGACTAATATCAACAGTATACCCGCCCATTTGTAAGCGGTGAAGGGCTCTTTGAATATCAAGAAGGAGACCAGCACAATGAGGACATACCCGATGCTCATGAGGAGTGGATATGCATACGACAGGTCCGTTCGGGAGAGCACCACAATGTACAGAGCGACGCTGGCAACGTAGGAGGCCAAGCCCAAAATTATAAACGGTGAAAGGACGACATGTGTAAAGTTAGTGATAACTTCTAAGGGGTTGATAGCCCCGATGCGGTTCATTCCCGCCTTTAAGAAACTGTGGCCGCACACATTCAAGGCGATGGCCCCAAACATCATTAAAATTAAGGTCAATTTCTCGCTCCTCTATTGATCTGGTTTCAATCTCTTCTTGACGAAGATGATGACCTCTTCCGCCATCTTCCGGGCCTGAGTGGCGTCCTTCTCTTCGAAGAACTCTGCAGGGATACCGGAATCGAGGCTGTTTGGATAGCGTGCCTCAACATAGTATATGTCCAAGTTCTTGACCTTCGTCCTTAAGCTCGAAAACTCTTTATCGTAGTTGCTCGACAACTGACATAACTTCCAAACCGAGTGAGAAAAGAGAAACTCCTCTCCTTGAGCATAGAGATAAGCCTTTAAGGCTTTTTCGGCCACCTGTTGCGATACGAAACACACCATGTAATATTTCTTTGCCTCTAAGAGAGACTGCGCAGCTTCCAGATCCTCTTCCGCCTGTCTCAACCAGCGTTTCCCTTCTTCAATGTCATCCTTTCTCATAAATTACCTTTCCGGTCTTGAGGGCGTGACGTATCAGGCGGTTTTTCTTCTTGCCGGATTCGAACCCCTCCGGGGTATAAACGAATATGTCCGGAGGCTCTTCAAAATCGAGTTGGTTGAAAACCCAAAGCTGACGGTCCAAAAACCTTCCCGGCAGGTCAATTACGACTAAGAAGTCGATGTCGCTTGTAAGCCTGACCCTGTCAGTTGCCAAAGAGCCGAATAGGATTATCCTTTCCGCTCCCATTTCAATCAGTTGCGCTTTAATCCTTTCGACCTCGGCGTCTAGTTTCTGTTTATGAATTGACCTTTTCTCTTTGGCTGTAAGCACCTTTTCTCCGTGTGAGCGAGCCACCGAGAACTCCAGTGTCTGGTGTAGCTCACAGAGCAAACGATTTGATTACTTATAGCTCTCAAAGAGCCTCCCCCATTTGCTCTCTTTTTTCCATCTCTCGACAACTTTGCTACCTTTGAGAGGATACCACAGATAATCGTGGTAGAAGGCGGAGCCGAAAACGAAAAGATAGACCAGAGGGGTGTGAAACAAAAGCCTCTGAAAAACCTTCAAGGGGGAAAACCAGAAGAGGTCCCCGAACTTGCTGGCAAAATTATCCCCGACAGTGAAGCCCCAGTTCACATTGGAGACATCATCCCCCACAACTTGGATCTCTCGGGGATCGCCGATCCCTAATCCTCTCTCGTGTGCCATCCTTATGTATGGTAGACTCAGGGGATCAAAGCCCATCATCTTTGCGGCGGTGGCATCGATCGCCACCGGATCCCCGGAGGCCAAGATGACATCCTTCTCGTGGGGGGTCATGGTCCTCGGCCCCGGACCGCTGCCGGCGGTGGTGCCGTCCATGAAGGTGAAAATCCCGGTGTGGATCTCCTTCTGGATGGTCAGAAGGTCGACCAAGGTCTGGTGGATGACCGAATGGGTATAGTGTCTTTTAGTGTTTAGGAGTCCCCCGAAGGCGTTTTTCATGCTGCCGGTGGTGGTGGTATAGATGTGGGTCTTCACCGTCGGCAGATGGACGATGTTTTTGCCGATGAAGAATTCCGGAATTCTTATCCCCTCGTTATAGATCTTATTCAGCACCAACATCTCCCCTTTGGGCTGGTAAGGAACCCAGCTCAGGTCTCCGGGGACGCAATTGAAGCGGACCGGAATATCGTATTTCTTGTAAACGAGGTCGTATTTGTTGAATTTCTCGCCCTTGTGGGGGTTGGTGACCACAGTGTCGTTGTGGACGTCGACGATGTCGTCGTACCCCTTATGCTTCAGAGCCAGAATCGTTCCCTCGAGTTGCCAGGGGGTGCTATTCGCGGAAGGATACAGGAGGTGCCAGGAGATATTGTCCTTGAGGATAGTCGTTTTCCCCCTCTGGAGATGCTCATCCATCTCCGCCAGCTCTGCCAATCTCTTGTAATCTTCGAGGACAGTCTCCGGAGAGGTTTTCAGGACTGCAACCTTCGAGTTCCCCATTCTTCACCTCAAAAGCACTAAGGCTACAAACGCGGCTAACCACAGAAAGATGTTTATCAGAATCGGGAGATCGCTCAGCAGCGATTTCGTGGGATTCCCGCCGGAGTCCTTTTGATAGATCAGATACTGATAGCGGAAAATCCCGTAAAGGACGAAAGGGATGGTCAACTCCAGACTGGCCCCCCCGAACTTCTCTTTCACCTCCGGAGAGAGGGTATAGAAACAGTATGCGATGGCGGTGGAGGCCGTCGCCACCCCCATCATCTGATCCAAGAAACCAACACTGTACTGGCTCAAAATCCTGCGGTGCTCAACTGCCTTTTCCGGGAGGCTGACAAGTTCGTGGCGTCTCTTTCCAAAGGCCAAGAAAAGCGCCAAAAGGATGGTGCAGACGATCAGCCAGGAGGAGATTCTCACGTTGATGGCGTAAGCTCCGGCGACCGCCCTGAGCACGAACCCCAAAGCCACCGCCATGACGTCGATGATGACGACATAAGAGAAACGAATATGCCAGATTCAGTCCGAGGTATCCCAAGGCGCAATAGCCAAAACTGGTCCGGAGCCAGAAGCTCCCGAGAAGCGAGAACGCTAAGAGAAATGACGCCAACACTAAGGCCACGCTCACCGACAACCTCCCCGCGGCAATGGGCCGGTTTCTCTTCTCGGGATGGACTCGGTCGGCACCTCTGTCGGTGATGTCGTTTATTATGTATACCGCGCCGGAGAGGGCGCAGAACAGGATGAATCCTATTACGGCTCTCTTCACGAATATGAAGTTGGTGAAGTTTTGCGAGAATACCAGGCTGGCAAACAACAGCGAGTTCTTCACCCATTGATGGGGGCGGGCAATCTCGATTAGGTCTTTAAGCATCAGCATTCCTGAGTTATTCAGCCATCTTCAGGATGTTTATTATATCCTCCCGGTAGAGTCTTCGGGGATTTTCGAGGTAACCTCTCTTTCGTCCGTATATTCTAATCGTATCCTCCGCCATCTGCTCATATTGGGGGTCGACAATCCCGAGGGAGGTAAAGGTCGTATACATGTCAACAGATCTCAGCCAGTCGGCCATAGCCTTGACGCCCAATTTAGCCCCTTCTATAATCGGCAGGCCGATGGTGTCAATTCCGAAAACGTTCTTGGCCAACCGGGCATATTTCTCCGGACGGTGCTCGTAGGTGTATTCCATAATGGGCGGCAGGATCAAGGCTAAACCACGCCCGTGCGAGATGTCGTAGTGACCGGAGATGGCATGCTGGATGGCGTGCATCGGCATGGCTCCGCCCCGACCCGAATTGACGAACCCGGAAAGTGCCAGCGAAGAGCCCCAGGATAGATTGCTTCTGGCCTCTATGTTTTCGGGATCGCTCAAGACTTTCTCCAGACTGTCCATCACCGTTTTTATGATTCCCTCGGAGAGGCGGTCCTGCAAAGGTGCCGGGGAGGTGGCGGTGAAGTAGCTTTCGATGACGTGGCAGATGATATCGACGGCGCCGTCGGAGGTGATGTCGGGGGGGACGCTCACGGTCAGCTCCGGGTCGACGATGGAGATTTTCGGGAAAAGATGCGGAGAGCCGATAACGGCCTTCTCGTGAGTCTCCCAGTTGGTGATCACACCCCCGTTGTCGGCCTCCGAGCCGGTGGCAGCAATCGTAGGAAGGGTCATTATAGGCAGGGCCTTCTCCACTCTCTTGAAAGTCTGTCCCTCCCCGTGGTAGATGTAGTTCCAGATGGTATCGTCTACACAAGCTCTGGCGGCGATGGCCTTGGCGGCGTCCATGGGGCTTCCGCCTCCCAATCCGATGACAAAGTCACATTTTTTCGATTTGGCCAACTCACCGGCCTCATCGATTGTTGTCACTCGGGGATTAGGCTCAATCTTATCGTAGAGAAGAACCTCTAATCCTTCTTCTTTCAGCAAAAAGATGACTCTGTCCAAGATCCCCAGCTTCCGCATAGAGGTTTTGCCAGTGACCAAAAGTGGTTTTCTCCCCAGCTTTTCGGCCTCTTCTCCGACTCTGTTAATCTCGCCGACGCCAAATATTATCTTGGTTGGGAGAATGAACTCGAAATTATACATCCCTTACTCCCAATCTATGAATGCTCCTCGAAAATAACACCACCTAGATTCAATATCAAGACATAATTGGCATTGCCGGCACCTCGGATTCAAGATAAGCGGTGAGAGATGTCCCTTAGGGAAAACTGTTTCCCAAAGGGGGAGGTCCTGCAATGCCGGTGGGCACCGAGAGGAATTCGATCCCACCACCGCCGGTTGCTTTTGGGCGGGGCGACAAACGCTATTAACTCCGAGAGACGCTCTGATCAGGTTTCGAGCCGGCCATATCAGTTTTAAGCTTTTGGTATTGTCGCAGAAGCTGGTTGGTCTTCGCTGTATCGCCGGATTTCTCCGCCACTTCTACAGCTCTCTTCAACTTGCGAAGGCGAGCCGAAATCTCCCGGGACTTGAATTTTCTCAGATAATCCTCGAACAGCAACTCCGGGGCGACCTCTCCGAAATCGACGTGAGCGCTCCTCAAAATAGCATCTTTGGCCCTCTGGTCAGAGGCCAGCTCAAAGATATCCTGAAACGAAATCTCTCCGTCCTCTTCAGAAGCTTCGTATATGGAACCTAAAACGGCCCGACAACCAGGATCCTGGAAGGTCTCCGGGGATACGGTCTTTTTTGCTTCCGGGATGAAATCCTTGCAGGTGATGAGCAGGTTCAAGAACTCCACCTCGATAGACTCCTCCCGGCGTTCAGTTATCTTCTCCCTTGTGTCCTCTTTGGAGGGTTTTTTTCTTTTAATGAAACCTCTGACGGTCTCGTCTCGCAGTTTAAAGTGCTGAACCAGGCTCTCCACGAAGAGGGAGCGACGATCTAGGCCGCCAATCTGAGAGGCCAGACCCACCATCTCCCTTAAGAACTCCTCCTGCTCCCGCATAGTCAGCTCCGGAAAGGGCTTGCCGAGTTGTCTCTCTTTGAACTCAAAGAACGAGAGCGGCGCTGCTAACAGCTCCTCGAGGGCTTTTGGTCCCCTCCCCCGTATAAGCGAATCCGGGTCCTCCCCGGCAGGAAGGGCAATGAGCTTCACCTCCAAGCCGGCAGCGAAAAGATGCTCCACAGACCTCAAGGCCGCCGAGCTTCCGGCCTGGTCGCTGTCGAAGAGGACGAAAACCTCCTCTGCAAAACGGGAGAGGAGTCTGGCCTGCTCCAGGGTGAAGGCAGTCCCGGAGACGGCGGCGACGTTGTCGAATCCGCTCTGATAGAGGGATACGAGATCGGTGTAACCCTCCACCAGAACCGCTGCCCTTTTCTTTTCAATACTATCCTTGGTCTGGAAAAGCCCGTAGAGAACCCTTCTTTTCTGATATATCGGAGATTCCGGGGAGTTCAAGTATTTCGGCTGTTGGTCGTCCTTCAACGCCCGCCCCCCGAAGCCCAGAATCTTGCCGGAGATGGCGTGTATCGGAAAGATGAGGCGTCCTCGGAAGAAGTCGAAGAGGTCACCGCTTTTGTCGCTTCTCTGGAGAAGATGAGCCTCCTCTAAGATCTTCAAATCGAATCTCTTGCTCTTGGCGAATTTTATGAGGCCGTCCCAGAGGTCGGGGGCATAGCCGATGCTGAAGGTGTCGACAGTTTTCTTGTCGATACCTCGTTTGGCAAGATAGCCTCTGGCGGGCTTCCCGACTCTTTCG
>Ga0315547_1002847_pt1 | contig 11718 bp, 9 predicted proteins | sample SalMarSW160240MG_2_FD_202542 | JGI IMG/M metagenome (GOLD analysis project Ga0315547, IMG submission 202542) | Salt marsh sediment microbial communities from the Plum Island Ecosystem LTER, Massachusetts, United States - Salt Marsh Sediment SW1601-240 ... | reverse complement strand
CTCAATTTGTATTCCCCCCTTCGTGCCATATCAATGAAATCCATCAGGGATCCGTATTTCCCATCCACACCCATGGCTTTTGCCAGATTGGTGTTCCCGATCTTTATCAAAGGGACGGTTTGCCAGTATCCGGGATCTGTAAGCATCCCCAGAAAGAGTTGTGTTGGATGGTATCCCAAAATTTTTTCTTTCCCTGTCACCTTGCGTATCACATCGTAAGCCAGCGTGTTCAGTGGTTTGATCCTTCCATTGTTATCCTGAACCAGCACTTCTCCAAATTTCCGGGTATGTTTATAAGGAACGGTTCTGTTTTCCGCCTGAATCCACTCCTGCGAATGGGCAACCGTGCCGGAACCCATAAACAGGGATCCCAGAAGTATTCCAAAAATTGTTCCGATCTGCCGGGCTGCCTTACCGGTACCCACCCGGGCAAGAGTCCTGAACCGACTTTTACCGTTCAGCAAAGACCAGAGGATACCGAAAACAAGCATAAAGTATCCGATATAGGTTACAATGGTTCCTGAGGAGTCATGGTTTACTGACAATAGGGTCCCCTCTTCATCCGGATCGTAGGAAGACTGATAGAACCGGTATCCCTGATGTTTTAAAATATTGTTCATGTAAATTCTAAATGGAACTTCCCTATTGCTCTCCGGATCGATGAGGGTTACTTCACTGGCAAAAGAAGAGGGGCTGTTTGAGCCGGGATACCGTTCCAGCTGGAAATCTTCAAGACGGATAGCAAAGGGAAGGGTGATGATTGACTTTCCATAGGAGAGGTATAACGTATCGCCATTCATGTTCACAGCCGTGGTCTCTCCGGGACGGTTGATCTGACTTTTAACGATGGCTCTTTTTGTTTTTCCCTTTCCGGTTATGCTGAACACAAACACATCGGTTTCGGTAATGAAGGACTCTGCCGGTGCAGAGACCCACTGGGTGATTGCCCTATCATACATTTCCTGAAGCACCAGCTGAATTCCATCTGAGGAATATATTTTTCTTTTTTCAAACGGATGATAATGATCCTTTTCCAGTATCTCTTCCCGGTTTCCCATCATGGAGCTGGTTACTGCATCCTGGGGAAACCGGATGGACAACAGGGAATCCCTATATTGAATGGAGATTCCCACCGCTTCACTATCCGTGTTAAAACCGATGGTTGCTTCTCCTACTATTTTTGTTTCCCCCTCGTACAGGATCACGGATTGCCTGTACTCCTTTCCAAATGCAATCAGGGATACAACCGGTTCTCCATTGGGATCAGGGGTTGGTGACTCCATGGCATTTGGAATAGCCTCTTCCAATCGAATGGTGTATCTGGTCCCATTCAATTTCACGGATTTTGAGAATGTTTTGTTGGAATAGCCAGGCAGCCGGGTATCTTCCCGGTACATCTCCTCTGCCACACCGGCCTTAACACCGGCCATCAAGTAGATATTTTGAGAAAGGATCTGATTCGTTTGCTTACCCTCCCTTATATGCATGCTTCCTTCAAATCCGAAATAGCGGGTTATAGCCGATCCTGTCAGAATAACGAGTAGGGAAAAATGGAATAAAAAAATCGATAGCTTCTTCCTGACATAGAGTTTGAATCGAATGATTCTTCCCGTAAGGTTAAATGCCAGAATCAGCAGCAGCAGTTCAAACCATTTTGTATTATATACAGCATCCCTTGCAGCAGTTGAACCATGATTATTCTCGATAAACGTTGCCATGGCAATGGATACGGCAAATAACAGGATCAACGATCCCATTACATGGGGAGAAAACAAGAAATCAGCAATTTTCCTCATAACCAGTCAGTAAATTCAAGGGGTGTCACAAAACTGATATTCACGCTCCTGTTGGAAACGGGTGAAAATAACACATTTCTTTCGAATTATTACTGTTCAGTTATTCTCGCGGCATATTCTTTTATTGTTTCCCATGCGCGAATAACATGTTGTTCTGTAACATTGGTTTGTGCAATTACCATTCTCAGCGTATACTTCCCATTTAATTTTGTATGGGTCAGGTATAGTTTCCCGGAACTGTTCAACTCCTGCAACAGTTGTTCATTGTAACGGTTGATTGTTTCTTCATCCTCAATTCCGTCGGGTTTAATCCGAAAGCATACGGTATTCAATGGTACCGGAGCCATCAGTTCAACATGTTGATCTCCGAGTATCATCTCTTTCAATTTCGTGGCTAGTGCCAGGTGAAGCCGGATCTTTTCCTGCAATCCTTTTACTCCGAACTCCCGGATAACGAACCATAATTTCAGTGCCCTGAACCTTCTTCCAAGGGGGATTCCCCAATCCCTGTAATCATTCACCATCCCCCGCGTCCGGGTTTTAAGGTATTCCGGCAAAATTTCAAATGTTCTGATCAGGGTTTCCGGATCACGAACAAAATATGCCGAGCAGTCAAAATTAGTGAACATCCATTTATGGGGGTTGAAAACAAAGCTATCGACCGATTCGATCCCCTCTATCATCCAACGGTATTCGGGCAATATCAAGGCTGTACCGGCCATGGCTGCATCTACATGAAGCCATAGTTGATGGCGTTTGCAAATGTCTGATATCTCTTTCAGCGGATCAATTGATGTTGTGCCGGTTGTTCCGATGGTAGCAACCACGCAAAGCGGCACTTTCCCCTGTTTTCTATCATGCATAATGGTCTTATCCAGGTTTTCCGGTACGATCCGGAATTCCCTGTCAACCGGAATTTTGACCAGGTTACGTTTCCCAAAGCCTGCAATTTTAACTGCTTTCTCAACCGAAGAGTGTGTCTCTGTTGAGCAATAGACTCTAAAATCAGGCTGATTCCCGAAACCCTGGTCATTGATCTCATAATCGGTAAATTTCTCCCGGGCTGTTATCAATGCAGCCAATGTGGCTGTAGATGCTGTATCCTGGATCACACCATGAAATGTTTGGGGGAGTCCAATCATACCGGCAAGCCAATTCATCATTCTTTCTTCCAGTTCTGCAGCGGCAGGAGAGGTTTCCCAGATCATACACTGGGCACCCATGCAGCTGGTTATCATCTCTGCCAGCAGGGAGGGATAACTGGAATTTGCGGGGAAATAGGCAAAGAAGTTTGGGCTTTGCCAGTGTGTCATACCCGGCATAATGATCCGGTCAAGATCATTCATGATTTGGTCTACCGGTTCACCGTTTCCCGGGGGTTGATCCGGAATCTGAATAAAAATATCTCCTGGTGATACCGTTGATTTTACCGGATAGGTTTCAATGCTTTCCAGGTAGTCAGCCATCCAGTCGACTACCCTGTGGGCATGAGTACGGAACTCATTTGTTTTCATGGTTTTTCAGTTAAACGATCGTTCGCTATCTGCACGACCCGGTCAATATCGATATCATTGATGCATTTGAAATGTTTTTTCGGGCATTTGTCAAATCCAATTTTTGAGCAGGGTCTGCAGGATAAATTTGGGACCTGAATGATAACCGATGCCGGATCAGGGTGATATGGATACATACCAAATTCCGGTATGGTGTTTCCCCAGATGGAGATGATTTTCTTCCGGAATGCAGCAGCGATATGCATCAGCCCGGTATCGTGTGTAATAACAAGTTCAGCCTGTCGTACAAGAGAGGCTGACTGGTTAATGGAATAGGTACCACATGCATTATAGATGGTTTTCCCGGCCTCTTCAGCAATCTCACTTCCCGTTTCTGTGTCATCTTTTCCTCCCAGTAGAATAACCGGTTTATCAACCGTTTTACAGATCCCTATAATTTTTTCCGCAGTTAGCTTTTTTGTGGTGTGTAAACCGCCAATGGCAAAAGCAATGTATCCTTTCCTGAATTCCACAGGTAAGCTTTCCAGTGGGACGATATCCTCCTCCGGGATGAAATAATCGAGCCCCTGATTATCGTTCGTTACATCAAATAACCGAACTGTTTTAAAATACCTGTCAACAATATGCATATCGGGCAGTCGGTTGATCTTCAGGTTCACCAATAACCACTTTTGAACATTCAATTTGGGAAATGAAAAAGATATTATCCTGATCCTGGATTTCAGCAAAGCACTTCTCAGGTTATGATGAAGATCAATGATATAATCAAAATGTTCATTTTTCAGTTCACTGATCAGTGCATTCAGGTTCCCGGAGTAAGAATGAATGTGATCGATATAGGGATTGCTACTGAGAATGGGGGTAAATCGTTCTTTTGTGACGTAATGTATTCTTGCGTCCTGCACCTGATTTTTCAGACATCGAATTACCGGTGTAGTAAGCACGATATCGCCGATAGAACTAAAGCGAACAACAAGGTATTTTACCACAATATAAGAATTTACCGTTCCTGGTCTCAGGAGTCGAATTGAAAGATTATTGTTCTGAAGGTGCTATGTTTTTAAAGAATACCATCAAGCCAAGCCAGTATTCAAAAGAGGAGCTGTTGGATTCCCAGAGGGCTTTTGCTCCATATCCACCTTGATCGGTTTCAGGAACAAAAATGGTTTTTTTGTCATCCGGTACCAGTACGAGCATATCCACCAGATAGGGTTCCTCTCGTTTCATGCCGGCTGCGAAAATCGGTTTTGTATAATCCGCCAGCATCTCGTTCACCTTAAAATCTGATGGAAAAAATTCACCCGGGCTAAAGGCAATAACGGCTTCAACATGCGGATGGTCTTTCCCGATTACCAGGCTCAGGGATGCTGAGAAAGAACTTCCAAAGAGCACGACATTTTTGCCACTCTTCTCATGGGCATATCCTATAGCAGCTTCGATGTCTTTTATACAATCGATCAGGTCATTTGAAACAGCAAGTTCTTTCGCCCTCCGGGCTGTTTCATTCTGAACATAGCTCTCTTCTTCTCCGGATCGCAGATCGACAGCCAGGCAGTTGTATCCAAATTTTGTCAATTTGCCGGCTATTTCATGAAATTCTCCCCTGCTTGATCCATTCTGATGAAACAACAGGAGATAGGGATTTGTCTCGTTCAATTCATAGAGGTCTGCTGTGATTTTCAGTCCATCAGCTGCCTGAAAGGATACTTTTTTCTGGCTAAATGAAAGGATGGAAAGGCAAAAAATGGCAATACTGCAATAGAATGATTTCATTCCTTCTGAGATTCTGAAAGGATAATAATGTTATTTTTCTTTACTTCTATGACCCCGCCCTCGATATCAAAAAAATCCTCCTGATCCTGCTGATTTATAATTTTAACGGTCCCCTTTTCCAGAGAAGAAACAATCGGGGCATGGTTTTTCAGGATCTCAAAGGAGCCTTTTGTTCCGGGAACCTGAACCAGCTTGACCTCTCCGGTGAACAGTTTCCGATCGGGAGTTATGATTTCCAAAAACATGAGTCACAAGCATTTTTTGGATTTGTTCACACAGCTACCTGACAGTAGCAGGAACAAATCGATTATTTTGAATCGGATACCAATTTCTTTCCTTTCTTGATTGCCTCTTCAATGGTACCCACCATCATGAATGCAGCTTCCGGGTATTCATCCACTTCACCGTCCATTATTTTATTAAACCCTGTGATGGTATCTTCAATGGAGACGAGTGCTCCAGGCACACTGGTAAATTGTTCGGCAACATGGAAAGGTTGCGAAAGGAATCGCTGAACTCTTCTTGCCCGGTGGACAATTTGTTTATCCTCTTCCGACAATTCATCCATCCCTAGAATAGCAATGATATCGGTAAGTTCTTTATTTCGTTGAAGGATCTCTTTCACCCGTTGTGCTGTTTGATAGTGTTCCATACCAACGATGTCCGGCGTTAGTATTCGTGATGTTGAATCGAGTGGATCGACTGCTGGATAAATGCCCAGCTCTGAAATTTTCCGACTCAGGACGGTTGTAGCATCCAGGTGGGCAAAGGTCGTTGCCGGAGCAGGGTCAGTCAGGTCATCTGCAGGCACATAGACTGCCTGCACGGAGGTGATTGATCCATGTTTTGTAGATGTAATACGCTCCTGCATTTCCCCCATTTCTGTCGCAAGTGTTGGCTGGTATCCTACGGCTGAAGGCATCCTCCCAAGCAGGGCTGAAACTTCGGATCCTGCCTGGGTAAAGCGGAAAATATTATCCATAAAGAAGAGGATATCCCGTCCTTCACCCTCTTTATCCCCATCCCTGAAGTATTCAGCAATAGAGAGTCCCGAAAGGGCTACCCTGGCCCTGGCTCCCGGTGGTTCATTCATCTGTCCGAATACCAGTGCCAATTTTGATTCTTTGAGTTTATTCATATCCACCTTCGAGAGGTCCCATCCTCCTGCTTTCATGTCCTTCATGAATTCCTCTCCATAGGTGATAACTCTCGCCTCCAGCATTTCCCGTAGCAGATCATTCCCTTCCCGGGTTCTTTCTCCAACACCGGCAAAGACAGAAAGTCCTTCGTAGGCTTTTGCTATGTTGTTGATCAGTTCCAGGATGATCACTGTTTTTCCAACGCCTGCACCTCCAAAAAGTCCGATTTTACCCCCTTTTGAATAAGGTTCTATCAGATCGATCACTTTTATCCCCGTATAGAGAACCTCCTTTTCAACCGATAGCTCCTCATATTTAGGCGGTTTTCTATGTATCGGATATCCTTTTGACCTGTCCAGTGGGCCAATGCCATCAATCGGTTCCCCAATAACATTCATCAGGCGGCCTCTGATCTGTTCACCGACAGGCATCTCAATCGGATTGCCGGTAGCAACCACCTTCATCCCCCGCTGCAATCCATCGGTAGAGTCCATGGCAATTGCCCGTATGGTGTTTTCTCCAATGTGTTGCTGACATTCCACAACAAGGATCTCCCCGTTCTCATGTTTGATCTCAAGCGCATCCATGATATTGGGTAATTCTGAGCCTTCTTTGTCAAACGCTATGTCAACAACAGGTCCAATTACCTGACAGATTTTACCAATGCTCTTTGCCATGTAGGTTACCTTTTTAAAAACAAATAGTCTATCCCCTTACAAATTTAGTATTTTTTATTAGTTTAACTACCTCTATCAGGAAAGGGTCAAAAATGGAAATAAAAATGCATCGATTGTTCATGATAGCCATGGTGCTAATCCCTTGTTCATTGCACGAAACCCATGCTCAGGATATTTACCTGGGCGGTGGTGCGGGAATAGGAGATGGATATACTTATCACGGTGTTAACACGGGAATACCCGGACTTTTTTTGCGGGGTTCATACCCGTTTGCCGATTTACTGGAAGTCAGTTTTTCGACCACCCTTTTTCTTCCGAATAAAGAGTATCTGGCAGAAGACAATGGTGAAAGAAAATCACTGGTATGGATGCTGGATTTCGACCTGCACTACATTTTTTCTACCTATGGAACACAGTGGTCGTTCTATGCACTGGCAGGTCTGGATGTAAACTTCCTGTCATCAAAGTACCTGGGAAAAGAGACATTCCCAAACGACTATTCCGATAACTATCCGGGGTTCAATGCCGGGATCGGGTCCGGATACAAGGTGAGTCGCAGAAGCTTACTGTTCGCTGAAATGAAATACACCCTGGGAAAATTTCATCAATGGTCCCTTACCGTTGGTTTCCTGTTCAATATTGAGGGGGTGATTAAGAAGTGATCATTCTGTTTATTTTTCTCTGTCCAATAAGGATAAGGCCAGCTTTCTCAACTCCTGTTTCCTTCTCTCTTCCACGCGAACTTCCTCAAGCATGCTGTTCGCCTTGCTGAAATAGCTATTCACCATCTCATTGGTTCGTTGTTTTATGTCATACTGATCGTAGATTGTTTTTACTGACCGGATCTTTTCTTCCCTCTCCATCTTCCGGTCCTCCAGCAGGTCGATGATTTTCTCCTTCATTTTCTCATCGGCCATCTCAACCGTTTTCACAAGCAGATACGTCTTCTTATTCCCCACGATATCTCCCCCGATTGTTTTCCCGAAGATTATTGGATCCCCATATACATCCAACAGATCATCCTGAAGCTGGAACGCCATGCCAAGGTTTTTCCCGAAGGCGTACATGCTTTCCGCATCCGATGTGGAAGCCCCTCCAATAACCGAGCCGATCTTAAGGGAAGCACCAATCAATACGGCTGTCTTTAATTCAATCATTTTCAGATACTCTACCTCAGTTACTTTGCCTGTTGATTCAAAATTCATGTCGTATTGCTGTCCCTCACAAACCCCTTCAGCCGTCCGGGTAAAAATATAAATAAGATCGTTTATGATATCCGTTCTGGTCTGAATCAATTGTCCGTAAGCAAGAAATGCCATGACATCTCCTGAAAGAATGGCTATATTCCGGTTCCATTGTTTATGCACGGTAGGCTGATTTCTTCGGATGGGTGAATCATCCATGATATCGTCATGAAGCAGCGTGAAATTATGAAAGATCTCTATTGCCAGAGCGGGGTGAATGGCTTCATCGACCTGATCCTTAAACAGGTTACATCCCATGATCACCATGCATGGGCGTAATCGCTTGCCTCCAATGGAGAGCGTATACCGTATCGGATCGTACAACTCTGCAGGTTGGGTTTTTAAAACGAGGTTGGATAGGGCTTTGTTCACCATATCACGTGTAGTATCCAGCGTCAGCATATGAAGTAGTTTATAAAGCTAAAGATAACAATGATCTGTAACTTTTAAAAAATGGAAGGATTTGGGGATTGATCCGGAAAAGCGTAATTTTAAACAAACAACATCTATTGATCTACCATGATGCAACAGGAAAAACTCCGCTGTTTTCTATCCAATAGACTTTTTGTTACCCTGTTTTTATGTCTACTATCTTTATTCTCCTTTTCACAGGGTGATGAAAAAACGTTAAAAGACAATTCAGCCTTTAACCGGGCTTTACCCCGCAGTGCATCAAAGAAGATAAGCAAAATCGAGAAACACTTCAACAAAGCAGCGTTAACCATGGATAAGGCAACGAATTATGAGCGTCAAATAAACGATATTCAGGTTAATTCACGGCGGGCTAAAACACGCAAAGCCTCAAAACTGGAAGAGAAGAAGATGCAGAAGGAGATTGAGGCCTTTTATATCTATCAGCAGGCGCACAAGAAATTGTATAAAATTTACCACAAAAGTCTAAAGCAGTTCCGTGAAAAATCCACCTCCCCCGATGAGGGGGTTCGCCTGGAAAAAAATTCCTCTTTGGCCTTTAAAAAATCCAAGAAGTATCGCCGTAAGGCGGAGAACAAGGGGGATATTGAAAAAGCATATCCGCTGTTTGCCGATGCGTATGGTTTCGAAATAGCAGCCATCAATCATCAAATCGATGCCTTCACCCATTACCAGTCGACCGCTGCATTGCCTGCCACTGAAACATCTCCTGAGGAAGAGATTGCAGCAGTGGATAGTGTTGCTGATAGATTATCTTCCGAAACTGCAATGGATTCGGTAGTCGAAAGTGAGCCTGAATTGCCGCTGGATGAATTTCCGGATACGGGCACTTTTAAAATCGACAACACTGTCCTGGAGGACTCTCTCCCGGAGACCCTGACCGAGGAAGAAGTTATACTCCCTCTGCTCATCGAAGAAACGGAAAAACAGCCGGACTCTTTTTTAATGGTTGAAGCCGACACGTTGGAGGTGCTACCGGATCAACCCGATTCCACGGAAACCGATCCCGGTGAAATTATTCCTGTTGTGGAACCCCAATCCCCTCCGGTTACGATCTTTTTTACCATTCAAATACTGTCCAAAACCTCTCCGGCAACCGATGAACAATTGAAACAAATTTATTCGGGGCCCGAAAAGCCTTACCTGATGAAAAGCGATGGCTATTACCGTTATGTTGTTGGCAGGTTCGCTACGCTTTTTGAAACGAAGGTTTTCCAAAACCAAAATCAGGTGGAAGGATTCATTGTAGCCTATAAAAATGGAGAGAAAATTTCCGTTCAGGAAGCCGCAGATCTGCTGAAGGAGAGATAGATTGACAATACGGATTATCCTCTGAGCGCTTCTGCTCCTCCGACAATTTCCAGGATTTCTTTTGTGATCGCTGCCTGCCTTGCTTTGTTATAATGCAGGGTCAGTTCGCGTAGCAATTCCATTGCATTATCGGTTGCCATATGCATGGCTGTCATTCTTGCACCCTGTTCGGCCACGAAGGAATCCAGAATGGCTTTGTATAACTGAATCCTCAACCATCTGGGCATCAGTTTTTCAATGAGTGAAGGATGGTCTGGCTCGAATATATAATCGAGATTTTGGGGTAACATATCCGCTTTCGCTTCGAAGCGAATGGGCAGGAATTGTTCCTGTGTCAATAAATGAACTGCTGCATTCTTAAAATGGTTATAGACAAATTCAATCCTGTCATATTCTCCTTCCAGGTATTGCTGAATCATCCGGTCAGCAATGGGTACAACATGCTCAAAGGTAAGGTCATCAAATATTTCGTGGTTGGTATCAACAATGGGAATTTTTTTTGACTTCAGTAATTCACTCCCTTTTTTCCCGATGGTCATAAAATGGAGGTTACTGTCCTGAAAAAGGTCTCCGTATGTCTCGTATGCCAATGATACAGCCTGTCTTGCCACATTTGCGTTGAAAGCCCCACAAAGTCCTCTGTTTGAGGTAATGACAACGAGGAGTACACGTTTTATCTCCCGTTCTTCAGTATATTGGTTTTCAACATTCACTTCCAACTGGCAGGTAAGGCATGCAAGGACTTCTTCCAGTTTACTGACATAAGGTCGCAATTGAATGATTCTATTCTGTGCTTTCCGCAGTTTTGCAGCAGCAACCATTTTCATGGCAGCGGTAATCTGCCGGGTTGATTTTACCGATACAATTCTGGTCCTTATTTCTTTCAATCCTGCCATACTGATCGTTTACAAAAGAGTACAAGAATCAACATCATTTAAACTTTGTCGACAGATCTTTGGCTACTTTTGTTAAGGTCTCCATGATCTCATCCGTTATTTTGCCCCCTTTCAAAACCTTCAGGGCATCCGAATGTTTGAGTTCAAGGAATTCAATAAACTCTTTTTCAAAATCCCGGACTTTTTCAACAGGAACGTCTTTAAGCAAAGCATGTGTTCCGCAAAATATGATGGCTATTTGATTTTCAACCGGAACGGGTGAATATTGTCTCTGTTTCAATATTTCGACGTTTTTGGCACCCTTATCCAGGACTGCCAGTGTTGCTGCGTCCAGGTCCGAGCCAAATTTTGAAAATGCTTCCAGTTCCCTATATTGTGCCTGGTCTATTTTGAGTGTTCCGGCAATTTCCTTCATGGCTTGTATCTGGGCATTTCCGCCAACACGGGAAACGGAAATACCTACATTCACTGCTGGTCTGATTCCTGCATTAAACAGATCGGCTTCAAGAAAGATCTGTCCGTCTGTAATCGAGATAACGTTAGTGGGTATGTAGGCGGAGACATCGCCAGCCTGGGTTTCAATAATAGGGAGTGCTGTCAATGAACCACCTCCTTTCACCATGGATGTAATGGATTCCGGAAGGTCATTCATTTGTGCGGCAATGTCATCCGATTCGATGATCTTTGCTGCTCGCTCCAGCAATCTTGAATGAAGGTAAAAAACATCTCCCGGATAAGCTTCCCGTCCGGGGGGACGTCTCAACAACAGGGATACTTCCCGGTATGAAACGGCCTGTTTGGAAAGATCGTCGTAAATGATCAGGGCGGATCGTCCGGTATCCCGGAAGAATTCTCCAATAGCGGCACCTGCAAAAGGAGCATAAAACTGTGCTGCGGCAGGATCCGAAGCAGTAGCAGAGACAATGATGGTATAGT
>Ga0315547_1002846_pt1 | contig 11718 bp, 14 predicted proteins | sample SalMarSW160240MG_2_FD_202542 | JGI IMG/M metagenome (GOLD analysis project Ga0315547, IMG submission 202542) | Salt marsh sediment microbial communities from the Plum Island Ecosystem LTER, Massachusetts, United States - Salt Marsh Sediment SW1601-240 ... | reverse complement strand
AGAGCTTCGGCAGAACCCAGTTTCTTCTTCAGTTTAGCCAAGTCTCGCTTAGCTTTCTCCATCCTCTTCGCCTTCCTCTTCAAGTTCGCGCATCTGAGTTTTGACTTCCGCCACTTCCTTCTTTATCAGCTCCAGGTCCTCAAGGCGCTTTGGCACGAAACTTAAGCCCAGCAGTTTGGCTACGAGCCGCATCCACTTCAGCGCCTTGTCAGGTTCATCCTTGTAGGTGTTGGCGACGTCGTAGCATTTAGCCGCCAGCGACCGCAGCAACTGGTCTCTTTCTGGCCATGTTTGTGCGTGGAGGATCTGGTCTCGTATCCGTGTTTTAGAAGCAATCCTGCGCATGACCTGGCCATTTGATTTTTCTGTCTCTTCTGCGATAAGAGTGACAGTTTCAAAAAAATATTTTTCGAAGTTAACTGTTGCTGGTTTAAGCTTCTTTTCACGTTTAAAGCGTTTTTCAGGTTTGTTTTCGCTGTTCATCATCCGCACCTACTATGTTATTTTTGTACACCGTATTGTTGCATCATCCACACCGAGTTACCCTTTCTTCTCAGATTCCATGAGCTTGGCTGCTGCCCTCTTTTTCTGTTGTTGTTTTTGATGCCTCCAGTAGCGCCTCAATTCTGTGTCCTGTTTTCGGGGTCTCCCCTGCTTCTTTGTTGTTGACGCTTCCTGTTTTCTTAGGCTGTTGATTTGGTGTTTGTCCATTAGAAAGACCATATTATACCTTTAAAAGAACAAACACTTAAGATTTTCCTTGAAAAACAGTTTTGCGAAGAGTCTCCATGAGAATCCATGAGGGGTGTCTTTTGTAGTTTCGAGAAGGCGCGGTCGACAGAAGAGACTCAGCCTTCCGCGTCAAGAACCGTGACCTTCTCTATCCGAGCTACGTATGGGATGACGGGCATCTCATCGAGGATCTCCTTCTCAACGTCGGCGTTGCCCTTGCCCTCGTAGGCTTCAGGTGTCTCAATCAACCGAGCTACGATAAACATCATTTTTTTCAAGCCATTCACCTCTTCATCTAAATTGGTGTTCTCAACTTTGTTCACAACAAATATATAAACGTGAGTGTTACAACCCTTCACATATCGGCTAAAATATAGATTGGAATGTGTTGTACCTTTGGGTGTGAAGATGGTTCTCAAGTCTAAAGGCAGGATATGGCTTCCCAAGAAGACCATGAGGGGAGGCGCCAGAATATACATTCCCGCAGACATAGTTCTTGACAGTCAGTTCCCGTTCCAAGAGGACGGAGAGATCCTGGTCGAGATAGATCCTGAGAACAAAGTGTTAAAACTTCTGCAGATGAAGAAACATTCGAAGAGCATATAGACTCTTCGCACCGGAAAGGGACTGGTCACAAAAATGCTCCCATGGATCCTGACGAGACTCTTCGCAGGGTGTGGATCCACGAAGAGGCTACCCGACCCCAGACTCTTCGTAGACCCTATCCTGCGAAGAGGCTATCAAGGTTTTGTGGTTTACTGGAGTTTGGTTTCGATGAGGCTGCTGCAGCTTTTCCTGCGAATCCTGCACTGAATTCCCCTTCATGTGTTTCCTCCATCAACCAGCACTCCCCTTTCTCCTATACATTAGCCCTGACCAAACACCATCAGACAAGCCACCGACACCGAAAAACCCATAAAACAGCTTCTCAGCCAGAAACAGACCCAAAACAAGCTCCCTTCAACACCCAAAAACAATGTTGAAAACAGCCTCTTTGCAGCCAACAACCACACCAAAAAACAGCCCACGAAGAGCCTCTAAGCATGAAGACTCTTCGTGGATTTAGATTCTTTATTCGTGACATCTATGGAGACTCTTCGTAAAACACAAACATGGAGAACTGCCCCTTCTCAAGGACCCCAAAAAGCCTGTTTCCACTATACTTCGCAAAAAAAGGGGGGAGTTGGCGGGAGATTATCGCCACTAACTGATTGAACTCTCTATCATCATGCATTCTTTGTTACAGAAAAGGGAACATGGGCTGTGGTTCAGCAGGGAATAAACGCGAAGGACAAGTCGGCGCGGAGGTATCATTGGGTATGTTGTTGGAAAATTTCTTGGAAGAGCAGTAAACAAAGCTGTCGAAAAGATGGGTCTTGAGAAGAGCTTTGAAGAAAGCGACACTGGAAAAGCTTTCAAAAAGAGCGGAATGGACTTATCATCATTTATTGGTGGTATAACAACAGCGTTCATAATCGTAATTTCCGTAGTTCTTGCTATACAAATTCTAAACATTGGTGGAACAGTAGGTACTTTCTTAGTGGATATCGCAGGTTATTTACCTAGGCTTTTGGGCGGAATAGTAATAATCGTCCTGGGAACCGTCCTTGTTGGATTCTTAGCAACTCTTGTAGGAAATACTATGAAACCTGTTTTTCCCAAAGCTAAAGAAGAAATTGCTGATATGCTAAAAAATCTGTTACAGATCGGCTTAATCGCTGTAATTTTGCTGATGGCTCTTGACCTTATGCTACTCTCAGGAGACCTTGTTTATTCTTTGATTCTTGGTTTCGTAATTATTGGCGCTGGAATTGCTTTAACTGACGGGTTAATCAAATCAATAACTGATGATCATAAAGAATTTGTTCCAGTTGCAGGATACGCAAAATTTGTCTTATACAGCATTTTCCTAATTATTGGTGCAGGAGCGATCTTCGCTACATTTGAAGGAGTAACCAACATTGTCGCAAACATATCATGGGCTTTCGCAATAGCCATGGGCATAATGCTAGTTCCTGTAATCTACAACCTAGCAAAGAAAATGACAAAAGAAACATAACAACAAAAGACCTTTCCATTATCCCCTTCTTTTTTCAAGGGCTAAATTTTAACCCCAAACCCAACATCTCTTCTTCTCACGAATTAACTCTCTCTTCTCCCCACTCTCTCCTATTCTCTATCTAACCCTCTCTCTAAAAAAACACACACGCACAATTCCATCCAAGAATTTGCTATGAATAGCTTTCTTCTTCTCCCCAAAGGCTGTGAATGGGTTCAAAATTAACATATTTGCGTACACGAACATTATCGTAAAAGCAACTGGCACCATAATGATTCTGCAAAGATATTTCACCATCGTTTCCATACTGCACATCAACAACAGTTGATTTCAGCACATCATTGCTATACATTTTAAATGTAGACCCCATCACTTCAATTTTTACTTTTTGCCATTGATTCGACAAACCACATCGAGTTATCGAGGCCCCAAAAGCATTCCAACCACTATATGCTGGTTTCATCCAAGGAGACTCAGACCCAGAGCGGCAATCCCATCTCGCCTTGTAACCAATATTACTGCTATAAACACCTCTGAATCCAATTTCTGTAAGAGCATTATCAGAAGGAAAAATATCTGCTTCGATAACTCCATTACGAAAAACAGAGTAGTTAATACTTGAACCAAGAACAGTGTGTCCATATGGGCTTGATGTAGTTCCTCCATCAAGAACTAGATGCTCAGAATTAATGTAAATATGGGCGCCATTTTTTTCTTTGACCCATTTGCTCAGGTCACTACTGAAGTCATCAAAGAAGACGAATGTGGTTTCTCCGTTGCTTTCTATAGTCGCTTGATCGTTCCCATAATACAGATATATAATTTGAGATTGTGCGGTTAAATTCCCAGCTATTTTAATCCAGAAAGTTGCAGTTACCCCATCAACTTTACTTTCCAACCAATAGGAAAGCAAAGCTTGATTATCTGAATGAACGAACCGCACATCTCCAAAGTCTGGTTTTGCCTTGTTTCCTAAGTATACATTTTCTCCGTTATCGGCGCCTGTTCCATAGTTTACTATTAATCTAATTTGGTATTCTGTTCCAGCAGTTGATGCGGAGCCGTCGATTATATGAGCTTTTCTAAAGTTCCATCCAGATAACCACTTGGTCTCCGTAAGTTGAGGGTTCGCCTTAGCAATGTACATGCATTTTGTGGCAGAAGTGGTCATTACAGTAAATTCGTATCTCATAGAAGAAACAAAGTTGTAAGTCACTCTGACAGTTAAGGTATCGCCAGTACCTATTGTAGCGTTTTCAGAGAAGGGAAAAGTCACACTTATGGCTAATCCACCATTTAATTTAACATCACTAATGGTAATAGTTGTGGTTCCTAAGTTTTTGAGTGTTAGGTCAATATAGGTATTGTCTAAAGCCCATGTGTGGCTGCTAACGGTTAGTTCGTCAACTTTCATGAATGATAATGAGATTGAACCCATCCAAGAAGTTGCAGCTATTGCTACTGCAACAGTGACTGCAATTAAAATTATTCCTGCTATAACTGGACTTAGGGCTGTCTTGCTACGAAGAAACTTGTTTTTCATCTGTTTTCAATTAAGTTTACTTTTTTCTGTAAAAAAACAATTATGAATTATTAGAATTTAGCTCAAATATTTACTAGAAATGAGGTTAATTTCTTTTTGAAATATTTCGGTATTAGAAACAAAGACCAAATGCGCGCGCATCTGATTTTGTAACAATAATTTACCCGCACATTTTCCTTTGAGGGGTAATTTTTCTTTTTTGAGTTTTTACCCCTCACACATTTTTTCCCCTCATACAATTATTACCCCCGTACATCCATGTACATTCCTATTCCATTATGGTACCATTCCATTAACGGGGGGTAAAAAGTGGTATACTACCCGTCGTCCGTCGTATGGCCCGTCCGTTGTTGTTGTTGTTAAAATTTAACCCCCATTTTCTAAACTCTTTTTAGAATTTAGATGCTGGTGATTAATAAAATGCACGCGCTGAGGGTTACGAAGTTTTTGGTCCGAACTTATTCCAACACCATCCAAGTTCGCCAAAACTTAGGACGAAAACTAAGAATGCCAAACCCGTCATTATTATCTGTAGATTTTGTGCCCCCTCGACCTCGCTGAAGAATAAGCCTGTTGGCAACTGCGTTGTTATTGTTATCAAAGCTACAATAAGCCATACTATTAGTGCAAAAACGTAAGATTTAGCTCGTGCACCTCTTCCCGGCAACCATTTGTATGTGAAAGCATATATTATGCCAAGTATCAGTCCCAAAATGGGTCCTCCGATTATTAATGCGAATGGATTTACTCTTAACTGCACGTAATAACCGCCCCATAAAGAAGGGGAGGTTTGGAAGCCCAGTAGGGAAGCGACTAATGAAAAAAAGATTGGTATAATGATTGCGTAAAAAATTCCGTAAACTAATCCCGCAACTATTCCAGCTTTAACGCCTCTCCCAAATTCAACCAATAATCATCCCGGAAATACTATGATTGAAGTACATATAAAATTTGCCTAAATCTTTTCAATTAGGGTTACACATGTGCGCGCAAGCTCCAACTCTTAACCCGCTATCAGATATTTACGGTAAGAAGATACCGCTCGCTCGGGAAGAGTGTCGCCTTGTCACGGGTCTTCGGGCAGAACCAAAAACTAGAGCTTTAATGTAAGCTTGTCACGGTTAATGTGTTTTTGGCTCTGCGGACAGCCGAAGCCCCTAAACAGCCTCGCCAATTCGCTCGGCACGGCTCACCTCTCGCTCGCTAACTTAAACAAAGTAAGAAAGGTTCCAAGAGCGTTAACGATAAAGGAATATGCATAAGAACTGTAAATGTATATTTAACTAACCAGCTTTCTCTCATGGAATGGTCTGATTATTCCATGATGGTGATATCACCACTGTGTTTTTGCATAACCTCTCTTTTTTTTACCAAATGTTTGTATCGATAATTTTCAAATTATAGTAAACCAAATCAGTATCTCTGATTGCCTTAACTAATATCCCAGTTTTGCTATCCCAATAAGATCTCATTCCTTCCATAGGAGTAATATCTGCAAAAACAATTTCTCTTGATTGTCCACAAATGTCTTGGTTCTCAATACCAATTATTGTGAAAGTATTATCTCCCTCCGTAAAACTGTCATGAACATTTAGATTAGAGAGTATAATGAATCCTGTGAAATCATCCTTACCTACTTCTCCACTCAATACACTACTTTCACTGGTTCCATCTGAATAGGAGAAAGTAACGTTGAGAACACAGTCTTTTTCTTGAGTATCCTTGAATTCAATTTTTATTTTTGAGGTTTCTGTAATTGATTGTGAGGAATTTGCTGGATTATATTGTGTTAAAACCGCATCATATTCTACCCAATCACCCGAATTGATCGTCCTACTATCCTCTTGAGAATCAAGAGTTACATAAATTGCAGAAACAGATCCAATACCAATTAAGACGATTATTAAGAGAATAAGTGAACTCTTCATTTTTTTCCCCTGAATTCTTTTTTTCACATCCTTATTAATGAAATTTGCGGTTGCAAAACTCTATTTATTGACAAATCAGCTAACATAAGAATGGTAAATGTATATTTAACTAACCAACTTTGAGATTTGGAATAAGCTTAGAGTTGAGCACTGTGAAAAGCATATATTTCGAATGGACATATCTTTTCTCAGGGTTTTCAAATGAGGAATCATAGTTTCGTAATGGTTATTTTTTTAATCTCTGTCCTTTTTATGTCATCAATTTTTATCTTTTCAAAGACAGCTAAAGCTGCCGAAATGTGGAGCCAAACATATGGAGGAACAGACAATGAAGATGCTACTTCTTTGGTTCAGACAAGTGATGGAGGATATGCATTAGCGGGTTATACTGGGATTGTTGCTGGTGGTGAGATGGATTTTTGGTTGGTTAAGGTTGACGGGTCTGGGAATATTGAATGGAACCAAACATATGGAGAAACAGGTGAGGATCGTGTCTATTCTTTGGTTCAGACAAGTGATGGAGGATACGCATTAGCTGGTTTTACTAATTCATTTGGTGCTGGAGAGTATGATTTTTGGTTAGTTAAAACTGATGAATATGGTGTTATTCCAGAGTTTCCTTCATGGATAATTCTGCCCTTATTCTTGGCTGCCACTTTATTTGCGAGTGTTCAGAAAGAGGCTTTTCCATCAACGATCATAAGAACTGTAAATGGATATTTAACTAACCTTAGAATAGACTATTACAGTAGAGAAGTAAGGTGGATTAAAAAACTATGATAGAAAAAATTACTAAGGACAAAGGCGGGTTCAAATCCCGCCCCGTCCACCACTAGAACAGTTTACTTATTGATGTAGAGAGTAAGCGGTCCAGAAAAACAAGTTGTCCCTTCTTTTTGTCTTCATATTAGGAGACTAATAATACTTCATTGTTGAAAAACAGCTTTTTCTGGAAAAACCAAGAGAACAGCAAAGCTACACGCATGCAGGAAACACAATAACTGACCACTGTAGGCTATATCTACGATTTTTGCTGTTGAAGGCAAGTTATTCAGAAAACGCAGGTGACCTTGAAACCGTGGTTCATCTAAAAGTAAATAAAGGTAATCTACGATACTTACGCCAACAAACAATAAAGAATCCACTGATGGTGTTTCATGTGAAGAATGCACACACGCATAAAAAAATCTTAACAAAGATGATGATTTCTCTCCTAATCATTTCAACCTTATTGTTTTTCTTGGTGCAAGTGTCCCCAGTTAGTGCCCAAGACGAGGCGGCAAGCCTCACTGGCACAATCTATGATGGGGGCGTAGACATCGATAACGATGGAATCTACGATTCGCTAGATATCGGAGTCGAAGTTAACGTTACCACCGCAGGAACATTCAAGATAAAAGTATCTGGGCTTTACGATTCCTCATCCAACACCATCGCTGTCTCGAACCAGAATTCCACAACCCTTGACGCAGGCATTCAGGTCGTCTACGTCTCCCTAAATGGCACAAGCATCTACACGTCAGAGCTAAATCCCGTCACCGTTTCCAGCATCACCCTCTACGATGAATCTGACCACTCGCTGGATTCTTTGTCTGACATCTCCTTGTCTGGAGAATATTATTACTTCAATTTCGGGCTTTTACCCGCAAGCCTCACCGGAACAATCTATGATGAAGGCGTGGACACTGATGGCGACGGATACTTTGATTACCTTAATTTGGGCGTAGAAGTTAACGTTACCACCGCAGCAACATACACGGTGGATGCTGGCGGAGTTTATGATGCAGCAATAAATTATGTCAGCGGATCGGTAGTGAATTCCACGTATCTAGATGTGGGCATTCATGTTGTATACGTTGCCATAAATGGCACAGAAATCTATGCAGAAACTGTTAGTCCTACTACGATTGCTAGCATCTACCTTTACGACGAATCTAACAAAACGCTTAGTGACTTGAATGACATCACATTGCCAACTACATATATCTACGACGAATTCCAACGCCCAAATATTGAAATTGAATTCAATGAGATAGAACGAAAGATAATCTTAGATCAGGTGGGAAGCATCTACGTTACTAACGCTTACCGCATAACCAACATTGGATTTTGGATAAGCACAATTGAACTTGGTTTCCCAGAAGGTGCCTACGACTTTGAAGTGCGGGACGAAATGGGAACACTTGCGACGTCAACGGAAAACAATGTGATGACTGTGACTCTCAGAGACGTCATAGATACAAATGAAACGGAAACAGTTTATCTAAATTACCGTATTCCACGGAGCAACCACATCAGTCAACAGAACGGAATCGACTACAACTTACATTTCACCTTCTATGAACAATTCAACTCAACAATAGGAAAGTTAACCGTCTCCATAACTCTCCCCAAAGGCGCCAAATTCCAATCATCCACTCCTCTAGAAACCATGAGCTGCACTTTCTCCGATGTGACGCCTTCCGACGACCTCAACTTCGAGGTCAACTATAAATACAATGTATTCTGGGGTTCTTTCTACCCCACAATATGGATGGGAATCCTAGCTGTTGCCGCGTCAGCAGTAACCTTTTTCTGGAAAGCCCCCAAGCCTTCTGCATCCCCAAGAATTCAGATTCCACCCAAAGACCTCAAGAGCTTCGTTGATTCCTATGAAGAAAAAACAAGAATTCGGTCAGAGCTTGAATCCCTAGAAGAGCGGTTACGGAAGGGAAAAATTCCTAGACGCAGATTTAAGGTCAGGAAAAAGATGCTGGACGGACGCCTCTCCACGGTTTCTAGAAATCTCTCCTCTCTTCGTGAGACGATAAGAGCTGCTGGTTCCAAGTATGCAAACATGATGAGACAGATCGAAGTGGCTGAAACAAATCTTGAAGGCGCAGAAAGAGACATGCAACGCGTAAAAACAAGATACAGACGCGGAGAAATTTCTAAGGGTGCATATGGAAAGCTTCTGGAAGAATACAATCACAGAATCGAAGAGGCTGAAGCAACAATCGACGGAGTTCTTCTGAGACTCCGTGAATAGTTTCCTTTTTTTACAAAACGTTTTTATTTCAATGCTTCGCTTTGATTAAAATCTAAAAGCGGAGTTGATTAGATAATGGTTGAAATCAAAGTCGATGCTGAAAAATGCACCGGATGCGAAACATGCGTTGACACTTGTCCTGTCGGCGTTTACGAAATGAAAGACGGAAAGTCTGTTCCAGTAAACGTTGAGGACTGTATCACATGTAGAGCCTGCGAGATGGAATGCCCCGAAGGCGCCATTCAAGTCATCGAGGAGTAAACCGAACACCGATTCGCCTATCCCATTTCGGGAAACAGTTAGATTTCCCCACCCCTCTTCTCTATTTCTGAAAAAAGCTGTTTTTCAACAATGAAGTATTATTAGTCTCCTAATATGAACGGCTAGACTGCCAGTTTTGGTTAGTCTCGTTTGCAGACCATACTCACCAATGTTGCGGTAACAACCACTGGTAAAATAATCCCTGATGAAAACTCGGGAATTGTTTTGATGTCAACGGGCTTCATGAGTGGATAGTTGTCTTGGTTATTTTCATCGATAACATAGGGTGTGTCTCCTATGACGTCTCCATCGGTGTCTGTGCCGTTGTAGTCGCTCCAGTAGTTGCCTACTGCGCCATTGTCCCAGATTTCAGTGTAATTGGTTGAAGTGATTTGCACGTTTTGGTCGTTGTCGATGAAGCTGTTGCTGTAGAATATGTTGTCGCTAGCCGTGGAGCCTGAGAACGTGACGCCTACCTTGTTGTCTGCTACGTAGTTGCCTGATATGGTGTTGTTTGAACCACCAATAACATGAATGCCTGCTCCCGTATTTGAGGTCACGTTGTTTCCGATGATCAGACTACTTGAGGAATCAAGATAAATCCCTTGTCCATTGTTTATTACGTTGTTTCCGGAGACAACGAACCTTACTTTGTTTTCGGAGCCATGGAACCCGTAACGACTTATGGTTATGCCCACCAAGTTGGATTCAATAGTGTTGTCGGTAATCGTAATGTTATAAGGAGTCCCCTCGAATTCGATTCCAGCATGTAAATTGTCCCTTATCGTGTTCTTTGAGATCCTAACTGAAGAAACAGTGCTAAGAGAACCGCCGTTCCATATACCGCAATCACAGTTTTCGATTATGTTGCCAGTTATATTGCAGTTGTTGCCACCTACGTATACACCAAAGAAATACCACGCTGGAGTATCGAAGTCGTAGCTTCTAATTGTGAAGCCTGAAACCGTGATGTTGTCAGCTTTAATACCGACTGTCGATCCGCCTCCGCGTATTCCCTCAAATCCTCCTATCAGTATCGTGTTGCTGCTGTTTTCGCCGATAAACGACAATGGCTTGTCGATAACAAAGCTTCTTTCGTTGTAGGTTCCGCTTTTCACGTACACGGTGTCGCCAGCAGTAGCATTGCCCACCGCCCATCCGATGGTGGCATAATCGTCAGGAACAACCAAAGTCTTAGAGCCCAGTCTGCCAAGGTGAACAACGTACAGAACAGCGCTTATGGCAATTATGAGGACAACAATTATAGCTATAATTTTTTTAATTATCCCCTTCTCCCTCCATTAGGTTTGCTCAGTATACGCCTGTAAATCACTGCTACAGCCATAACGACAACCAACATAGCCAGTAGGAGTGCCCATAATGGAAACTCTGGAATATTGCCGTATTCATCCGTTTTAATTAACCAGAAATCTGCTTTTCCGTTACCAAAGGATTCTGTGTAGCCAGCTAAGACGTATCCGCCATCAGACGACTCAACCAATGAGTATGCACGATCATCGTTTTCTCCTCCCTGTGTCTGGTTCCACTCTATATTCCCATTAGCATCAGTTTTAGTCAACCAAAAATCGTAGCTGTCAGTATAAATGGAATGTTTGTAGCCTGCTAAAGCGTATCCTCCATCAGAAACCTGAACCAACGAAACAATTGATTCTCCACCGAAAGTCTGGTTCCACTCCATATTTCCAGATGAATCAGTCTTTACTAACACTCCACCACCCGCTATAGCAAAACCTCCATCGGAAGTCAAAACTAATTCGTGTTCCCAAACCGTATTTTCTCCCGCATATGTCTTGTTCCATTCCATGTTACCAAACCTGTCAGTTTTAACCAACCAAGAATTGATTACGCCAGAAAACGAGCCGCCAGCTATTGCGTATCCTCCATCAGAGGTTTCAACCAAAGAATAAGCAATTTCGTCATCTGTTCCTCCATAAGTTTGACTCCAAATTACCCAAGATGGTTCAGCTTCAACCAAAACAACTAAAGGAGAACTTAACAAAACAAAAAGAACAATGCTTTAAAGAAACAGCTTTTTAGACAGCATCAATTATCCCCTAAATACAGTTTAGAATTTTCAGTTAAGAAGTTTTTTGTCAAGATTTCTTGACCAAAAAAAGAATCATAGTCAAAGTTTCTTGACAAAACA
>Ga0315547_1002843_pt1 | contig 11728 bp, 9 predicted proteins | sample SalMarSW160240MG_2_FD_202542 | JGI IMG/M metagenome (GOLD analysis project Ga0315547, IMG submission 202542) | Salt marsh sediment microbial communities from the Plum Island Ecosystem LTER, Massachusetts, United States - Salt Marsh Sediment SW1601-240 ... | reverse complement strand
ATTCTCTTCGGTGATGAAGATAGCATCATAGATTATGATGATTTTCAGGATCGCATCCGCTCTGAGTTTAGAATCTTCAAAGCCTTACAAAAAGAGATAGATAAAGTAACCAAGAAGGTACAGGATCTCTATAAAAAGTGTTTTCCCGAGAAAAGACTTAACAGTATTCCTGGTATAGCTGATGTTCTGGGCTCAGTTATTACCTCAACCATTGGGAATGCTGATAGATTTTCCTCTGCCAGATCACTAGTAGGTTATATGGGCTACTATCCTAAAGAAGATAGCTCCGGTCTTTCTTCAAAAAAAGGGCTGCGTATGACCAAAGCTGGGCCAAATATAGCCAAGGGATCCTTGTATCTAGCAGCTAATATAGGTCGTCTTATTGATCCCCAGTTGGGCAAGACCTATTATGAACAGATGGTAGTGCGTGGAAATCCTCATACTAAAGCGGTTTGCCGAGTAGTAACAGCTTTGATTCCCAGAATACTTAGAGTAATGAAGGAGGATCGAGACTACGTAATCTGTGATCTAGAAGGAAATCCTATCTCTAAAAAAGAAGGTAGAAAAATAGTCAAAGAACAGTTCTTTGTGCCTGAGGAGGTACGTCAAAGACTTTCTAACAGGAAGCGAATGCCTCTAAACAAAAAGGGAAGAACCAAACCCCAATATGTAAGAGGCAGCAAAGCTCCTCAGATTAGAGTCGACTCTTCCCGTAGAATCGTCTTCAGCTTGAACTGAATACAGTTTAACTAACCCCCAGGATTTGTCAAACATGATATTTCTAATGCCTATAGACAAAGAGATACAACAGATTTTACTGGAAAAGTACAACCTAGTATACTTTTCTTTTAAGATCTAAAGTTTTTTGCTCTTTGCTCACTAATTTTACGAAGATCTATGCTTCATAAGCTCTATACCAATATTTTAATCTGAGAGCAAGGGGACTTGACAAACTTAGGAAATCTGAATATTTACAAAACTAGAGCCACGAAAATAGTGGCCTTGCCATAAAAAAGAGACTAGATGAAATTTTCTACAGTTTTTGAGCTAAAAGAAAAAAGAAGCGAGGAGCAAAGAATGAAGGCTCTGCAAGAGGCAAAAAGACTCTCCCTGGTCTTGGCAAAGCGGTTTCCTTATGAAAGAACGTACCTTTTTGGCTCCGTGTTAAAAAACGGAAGATTTACCAGACATTCGGATATTGATATAGTCATTAAAGGCCTCGATAGAACTCTTTTTCTTAAGGCTTATGCTTTTCTTTTAGGCAAAAGCAATTTTCCCGTAGATCTTAAACCCTGGGAACTTCTGGATGAGCATGCCAGGAAAAAAGTGGAAGGAGAGGGAGTAGTTTTAGATGGAGAAGGATAAACTTGCTCTTTTAGAGATCATTTAGACATCTTTTTCGAAGTATCTACGGATTTGAGCTAAAGGGAGATAGAATCGATCGTCTTGCAGAAAGATTTGAATCGGTCTCAAAGAAGTTTGTAGAAGAGATAGAAAAATTCTTGGGATACTTGCAGGAGGGGCTATGAATTTGTTTTTTTCTTTCCTAGCCGCTTTAGTCTGGAGTCCTCCCCGAAATAGCCTTTCCTTGATTTGGGGAGGGGGTGGCTGTCTTCTCTTAGATTTAAGGAGAGCATTTACTTCTCTTAATACCTTGGTGCAGTCAAAAGGTTTGGATAAAATAAAATCTACTCTTTCCTCCTTCATCTTTTCTTTAGTGATAGTTGGTCCCCAACCAGTAATCACTCCTACGGGGATACTGGGATCTATTTCTTTTATCTTTTTTGCTAGCTCCCAGCCGGACATCTCTGACATTCCGAGATCAGTGAGAACCAAATCAAAATTATCTTGCTTGAACTTGTCTAGTCCCTTCCTACTAGTTTCTGCCAAAGTTATTCTGTGACCTTCATCCTGAAAGATCTCCCCCAGCACGTCTCTTATACCTTCCTCATTATCAATAACTAAAATCTTTTGAGAAGAGATCTTTTCAGGAGCTTCGAGTTTTTCTTTCTTTAAAACAGCTTCTAGGCGAATAGGTATACTGATGATAAAAGTAGTTCCTTTTCCCTCGGTGCTTTCTACCTTTATCTTTCCCTGGTGGCGTTTGATGATACCATAGGAGACCGAAAGACCGAGACCAGAAGCCTTCGGACCTTTAGTGGTAAAGAAGGGATCGAAGATCTTTTTCTTAATTCTATCGGGGATACCCTTGCTACTATCAGTAAAGTAAAGATAGACCTTATTTTCCTTTGCCTCGGTGCGGATGGTAATCTCTCCCCCCTCTGACATAGCCTCTAAGGCGTTGAAGATGAGGTTAGTTAAAACCTCCATTAGCCCAGATCTACTGCCTAAAAGAGGTGGTAGCTTTCCTAATTTTTCTTTTATCCTAATAGCAGTTCCTTTGGCTTCAGCCTCGTCCTTCCAGCGAGGAGAAGTGGAGGCTATAGCGAATCTTACGATCTCGTTTAAGTCAATCTTAGTAAAATCCTGGCTTGGGACTTTCCTGGGGCTGAAATGTTGCAGTCTTCTTACTGTTTCTCCTCCCTCATAGGCGGTTCGGGCAATGATCCTCAGGCGATGTTTAATTTCCTCACTCTCATATCTTTTTAGTCCTTTCTCTAACAGTTGAGCATTTCCCAGAATGATAGCCAAAAGGTTATTAAAATCATGAGCCACTCCTCCGGCCATCTCTCCCAGAGCTTTGAGCTTTTCTGATCGGATGAGAGTCTCTTCTGCCTTCTTACACTTGCGTTCTAATGCTTGCAATTCAGTAATCTGTTGGCGCATTTCTACTAATTCATTTATAAGCTCATCTTTTGCCTTCTCTTCATCTTTCATCTTGTGGACCTTCTATAATAGGTAGCAATTTTGCCTAACACGTTTGTGTCCGAATTGGTTCGGATACAATTCCAATTCGGTTGTCCTTTTTTAGAGAATTTGTCATTCTTTGTGCACGTCTGATTTTTATTAGAGCAAGTTTTTTGCCAGCCACAGCTAATAAAAAACTCACTCTTGTAGATTATCTCCAGATGGCTCATTTATTAAGGATTTGTGCGGGGAGAAATGAGTAGGTAGGCCGGGAAATTATTCAATTTCGACCACTAGAGGATAATGAGATGAACATTTTTGTACACCCTGGAGAGGAGGCGGAAGACCCGGGAATTTCTTTTCTCATCCTTTTTCTATTCCGTATTTTTCCATCTTGTACTTTATGATGCGGCGGGAGATACCTAAGAGTTTAGCAGCTCTGGTCTGAACCTGTCCGGTCTCCTTTAAGGCACCCGTTATAAGCTCTTTTTCCAGCTCGCCTACCCTCTCTTTGAGGGAGAATCTGTCGGAAGGGATAGTGAGGCGAGATAGATCAGAGGTTTTCTGGATCTCTAAAGGTAGATCTTGAGCCAGGATAGCATTACCCTTTCCCATAACCACAGCCCTTTCAATTACATTCTCTAGCTCCCTGACATTACCCGGCCAGTTGTATCTCATCAAAAGATCCATGGTCTTAAGGGGAACGTATTTGAGCTTGCCTTGAGATTCTGAGCGATATCGGCGAAGAAAGTGCTCCACTAAAAGGGGAATATCATCTTTTCTTTCCCTTAAAGGAGGAAGATTGATAAGAACCACATTTAAGCGGTAGTAAAGATCCTCTCTAAAGGAGCCTTCCCTTACCGCTTTTTCTAGATCCCGGTGGGTGGCCGTTATGATCCTCACCTCTATTTTGATAGGCTGGGTTCCTCCCACCCTTTCAATTCTTTTTTCCTGCAGAGCCCTTAAAAGCTTGGCCTGGGTGGTGAGGTTTAAGTTGCCAATCTCATCTAAAAATAAGGTGCCTCCAGAGGCTAGCTCGAATTTACCTATTCTTTTAGCAATGGCTCCGGTAAAGGCTCCCTTTTCATGTCCAAAGAGCTCACTTTCTAAAAGATCCTCTGGTAGGCTTGCACAGTCAACAGGAATAAAAGGACCATCTTTAAGGATGCCATTAAAATGGATAGCTCTGGCCACCAGTTCTTTACCGGTTCCGGTTTCTCCCCGAATGAGAACGGTGGCTTTGTTATCCACTACTCTTCCTATCCTTTTGTAGACCTCAAACATCTTGGGGTTTTTGCCCACAATATTTTCAAGTTTATACCTTTCCTCCAATCTTTTTGGCGGAGCTACCTCCCTGGCCAGTCTCTTTGCCTCCAGGGCTCCCTTAATGAGGCTCTTTAGCTTCTCCAAGTCAAAAGGCTTGGGGATATAATCATAGGCTCCCAGCTTCATGGCCTCAACCACGGTATCCATACTCCCGTAGGCGGTAAGGATAATGATACTGCTCTTTTCATCAAATTGTCTTATCCGGCCCAGAGTCTCTATCCCATCCATTTCAGGCATCCTGATATCCAGGAGCACTACCTCTGGTTTTTCTTCCCTCACCTTGGCTAATGCTCCCTCTCCACTATCCACTGTTAAGACTTGGTATCTTTCATCTCCTAAGCTACGAGAGAGGGTCTCCAGAATACCAGGCTCATCATCTACTACCAAAATCTTGGCCACTGACATCCTTTTGCCTTTCCTAAAAAGATCCTATCCATTGAGTTTTCCAATGAACTACACCTGGATGTTCTTTTATGGCAGGATTTAAGCGATTAATCGGTGCTGCATCCCGGAGTGCCCAGGGACATTGATCATTCTTTTATGGTAGGGTCTACTCGTCCAATTTCTCAACAATTGCGATTACCTTTTTCCTATCAAAGGGCTTATAAATAACAGTATAAGCTCCTTGCTTGATCGCCTCTTTCTCTAAATTCTTATCAGAATAGCTGGTCATCATAACGACTCTCGTTTCTGGACTTATTTTCTTAATCTCTTTAAGTGTTGTCACTCCATCTATACCAGGCATTCTCATGTCGAGGAAAATAATGTCGAAAGACATTTCTTTTACTTTTTCCATGGCCTCATATCCATCTTCAGCCATAAATACGTTGTACCCTTCATCCTTTAACATATCACCCAAAATCTGCCTGATGGCTTGCTTGTCGTTGACTACCAAAATGTTTTTCTTATCCGACATTTTTTGGCCTCTTGGTTTTCTTTGTTTGGCAGCAAGTTTTATGCCAACTTGCGGTGCCTAAAAAAATGAACCATCTAGAGCGCCTCTAGATCGTCTATCCATGAAGATCGGTAGATTTTTTGCCGAGGAGAGCTATCCGTTAGTCAGGGTCCTCATGCATAAATTTGTACATCTTTTCGCCATACCACCATTTAGTCAGCTCCGTTTCACGTGAATACGAACAGAACTCAATGTAGATGGACATTTTCTGCCTATTTTGTCCAAAAATGTCTTTGACATTCTATCCTCACTCTATCTCCTCTTAACTTTTAGGGATGAGACCTGCTTTCATCTCACGTTTTTCCACCCTGTACTTTATGATGTGGCGGGAGATGCCTGTCAGGTCGGCCACTTCGGTCTAGACCCATCCCCGAAATGGCCTTTCTTGTTTTGGGGAAGAGGTGGCTATCTTTTCTTAGATTTTAAGGCGACATTTACCTCTCTTACTACCTTAGTGAGATCAAAAGGCTTTGATAAAATAAAATCTACTCCTTTCTCCTTCATCTTTTCCTTGGTGGTAGCTACCCCCCAACCAGTAATCAGTCCTACGGGCACACCTGGATCTATTTTTTTTATTCTTTTGGCGACCTGCCAGCCGGATATCTCAGGCATTCCGAGGTCGGTGAGAACCAGATCGAAATTAGCTTGCTTGAACTTTGCTAGTCCCTTGCTAGAAGTTTCTGCTAAGACTACCCTGTGACCCTCATCCTGAAAGATCGTTCCGAGTACTTCTCTTATACCTTCCTCATCATCAATAACTAAAATCTTTCGAGAAGAAATCTTTTCCGGTTCTTTCAGTTTTTCTTTCTTTAAAGGAGCCTTTGGGCCAACAGGGATACTGATGGTAAAGGTGGTTCCTTTTCCCTCAGTGCTTTCTACCTCTATCTTTCCCTGGTGGCGTTTGATGATACCATAGCAGATCGAAAGACCAAGACCTGAAGCCTGAGGACCTTTGGTGGTAAAGAAGGGATCGAAGATCTTTTCCTTTATCCTGTTGGGGATGCCCTGGCCACTGTCAGTAAAGTAAAGCAAGACTTCATTTTGTTTAGCCTCGGTGCGGATGGTAATTTCTCCTCCTTCGCTCATACTCTCTAAGGCGTTGAAGATAAGATTAGTCAAAACCTCCATTAGCTCAGATCTACTGGTCCAAAGGGGTGGTAGCTTTCCTAATTTTTCTTTTATCCTAATGGTAATTCCCTTAGCTTCCGCCTCATCCTTCCAGCAAGGAGAAGTAGAGGCGATAGTCTCTCTCACAATCTCATTTAAGTCAATCCTGGTAAGATCCTGAGATGAGACTTCGGTGCGGGTGAAGTAATGCAGTCTTCTTACTATTTTTCCTCCCTCAGAGGCGGTTCGGACAATAATCTTGAGGCGCTCTTTGATTTCCTTTGGCTTATATCTTTTCAGCCCTTTCTCTAAAAGCTGAGCATTTCCTAAAATGATAGCCAAAAGGTTATTAAAATCATGAGCCACTCCTCCGGCCATCTCCCCTAAAGCTCTGAGTTTTTCTGATTGGATGAGAGTCTCCTCTGTCTGCCTGCGCTGGATGGCATACCTTATGGCGCGCCCGAGCAGGTGACTATCCACCTGTCCCTTGACCAAGTAATCCTGCGCACCCCCCCGTACTGCCTCAACTGCCAGCATCTCATCCTCAAGGCCGGTCAGCACGATAATCGGCGCCTGTGGTGCTTGAGCCTGCGCCCTGGCGAAGGTGTCAAACCCCTGACTATCCGGTAGCGAGAGATCTAACAGGAGCACGTCAATGCCTCCCCTGGTCAACCGCTCCAACCCGGTCGAGAGTTGGCCGGCCCACTCCAGATCGAACAAAGCGGTCCCCACTTCGGCCAGCATTTGTCGAATCAGCCGGGCGTCTCCAGGGTTGTCCTCGATCAGCAGAACTTTTATATGTTTATCGTCCACTTTCCTTACTCCGGCGGCAGTTTCACGATAGTCAACCAGAACTCCTTGATGGACTTCACCACCTTGACGAATTGATCCAGGCCAATTGGCTTAGTGATGTAGCAGTTCGCATTGAGGTCGTAGGCTTTAAGGATGTCCTCTTCTGCCTTCGAAGTAGTCAGGATTACCACAGGGATTCGCCTCAGGTTTTCATCGGCTTTTATTTCGGCGAGGACCTCGCGCCCATCTTTCTTGGGCAAGTTCAGGTCGAGCAGGATGAGGTCTGGACGAGGGGCGTCAGCATACTTACCTTCCCGGCGCAGGAAGGCCAAGGCCTCTACGCCGTCCTCGACCACGTCCAAGCTGTTGCGTAGCTTGTTCTCCTTGAGGGCTTCTACGATCAACCGCACATCGCCGGGGTTGTCTTCCACCAACATAATCTCTATCGGCCTACCCGTGGGGAGTGAATAGTTAAGAGTTGAGAATGAAGAGTTATCGGTCATTTTTTCACTCCTTGCTTCGATGTAAGTAGAATTGAAGACATAATCTTGATTAACTGCCCAGTTTCATCGGACAGATCACTGATTTGGCATTCTTCACTCTTTTATTGGAATTGTGAAGTAGAATGTCGAGCCCTCCACGGGCTGCGATTCCACCCAGATACGTCCTCCGTGGCGTTCCACGATTCTTTTACAGATCGCCAGGCCGATGCCGGTGCCGCGATACTCCGTCCTGCTGTGCAACCGCTGAAAGATCTGGAAGATGCGTTCGGCGTACTCCAGATCAATACCGATGCCGTTATCGCGGACGGAGAAGACCCATTCATTGCCCTTCTGCTCGGCCGAGACATGAACGCGCGGTGGCTCCTCCCCGTGGAACTTGACGGCGTTGCCGATCAGGTTTTGGAATAACTGGACCAGTTGCACATCGTCGGCCATCACCGTCGGCAGGGGATCATGGGTCACCACCGCCCCATATTCCTCAATCGCCATCCTCAGATTGGCCAGAGTGCGGTCAAGAACGGCCTTGCAGTTGGTCGGCTTGAAGGGCTTGCCGCGAGTGGTCACGCGCGAATAGTCCAACAGGTCATTGATGATCTTTCGCATGCGGGTGGCGCCATCTACGGCGTACGCGATGAACTCGTCGGCATCCGAATCGAGCCTACCTTTGTATCGCCGCTCCAGAAGCTGCACATAACTGGACACCATGCGCAGCGGTTCCTGGAGATCGTGTGAGATCACGTAGGCGAATTGTTCCAGTTCGGTATTGGAACGTTTCAACTCCGCCAGGGTTTGCTTCACCTTTGCCGCCGCCTTCTCCCGCTGGGTGATTTCACTTTGCAATTCTTCGTTGGCCTTTGCAAGCTCTCTAGTTCGTTCCTCAACCCGTAATTCTAGCTCGTCGTGAGCTTTTCGCAGCGCCTCCTCAGCCCGCCTGCGCTCGGTGATGTCTCCAGCAACACAAACAACACCTTTCAGTTCTCCATTCCCACTCTTCAGCAAGGAAGCAGAAAAACTCACGGGAACCTCCCTTCCATCTTTCGTTAAGTATGTTTTCTCAAGATTCTTTGCCACGCCTTCTTTTATCAACCTGTTGAATTCTTCCACCGTTTCTTTTTGACCCATGAGTTTATTAATGGGCGAACCAATCAACTCATCCTTTTTATAACACAAAAGCTCAAAAGTTGCCTTGTTCGCTTTTCTAATGTTTCCCTCGGTATCAACCACGATAAGTGTTTCAACCATCGTATTCATAACGTTCTCAGTTTCTTCCTTCGCTGCAGTCTGAGTGTCAATGGAGGCTTTAACACGCCCAGCCATTTCGTTAAAGGCTTCTGCCAGCTCTCCTACCTCATCCTGAGATCTAACATCCACTTTATAGTCAAAATTACCCTTCCCTATTACCCCAACACCTTTTCTTAGTTCTTTTAGTGGATGCACCATTTTTTTTGCAACGAAATACGCAATAAAATTAACGCCTATTAGGATTACAAGGGATACTAACAGGATACCTCTTACCCTTTCGTTCATAGCAGCATGAAGTCTGTGAAGGGAAAATCCCAACCAAATCGTATAACCTCTGAAAACAGGTGAGACCACTATTTTTATATTCTCACCTTTATAGACATCATTTTTAATAACAGTCTTGTCTGTATTTATGGCAGGGTCTCTGACAACAGCGCCTCTGTCTTCTACAATATTTGATAGATATATTTCGCCGTTGGGCTTGATGAATCTGACATATACTATATCACTTGTTTCACTGGCTTCTTTAATTAAATTAGATTGAAACGCAAATCCGGCTATCGTCTGCGCTACACCCAAATTTATTGCCAGAAGCTCGGCAAAGCTCTTTTTATCTTCAATAAGGCGGTCTTGCAAATAGGTGGTTTCGGTGCGGATAAAGACGCAAGTCTGAATGCCAATAATTCCGGCTATCAACAGACTGGAAAATAAGACCATCTTTGATGCATACGTCTTGGTATGCCATCCAACCAAATCTTTCTTTATCATGTTCTGTCTCTTCTTACCAGTTTATTTTTTCATTATGGCGGAGACGAGCTGTGATCAGCATGAACAAGCATTATCTCCATGTCTCCTGGCATATTTGCTGTTATTTCTTGCTGTTCAAGAAGGTTTTTTGTTATCTTCCCCCCCTTGTTCATCAAAGCGATTGGTGCTGTGATCCCCAACTGCTGTAAATACAGTGCCATTTCATATTGTGTCAGTATTGGTGGATTATATAGCCTTACCAGTTCTTTTAAGTCATCCAGGTCCCAGTGGTCAAGATGCCCATGTGTTATCAGTATCAAATCAATCTTTTTGAAATCCTCGAAATTTTTATACTCCGCAGGTGTATCAGGATTTGCTGTAAGCCATGGGTCTAAGAGAATTCTCGTCCCTGTTGGCGACTCGAAGAGAAAAGTTCCGTGCCCAAGCCAGGTTATTTTCACACCATCCAGTGTTCTTTCTACCCCGTATTCCAGAACTACTGGTTCTGCTCTCGTATCACCGTTCTGTCTGTGCCTGTTCACTTCATCCACAAACTTGCTTGCATTCTGCACAATCATAGCAAATGTGTGGTAGTGATGAGGTATTGCGTATTTGGGGTTTATCCATGTTGTGGCGAATGCAGCATCTATTGGGTCCATAGTGAACGTGTCACCTGCCGACAAGAACGCTATATCTGGCTTGTAATAGTCTCCTATGACGAATTTCATATCGCTGAAAAGAGCAGTGTCACCTGAAAAATACAGTTTGACTCCATTCTCGAATTCAATTAGAAACCCGTTGGAAGTCCCTGTGTAAACTGGTCCTTTAAAACCAGCACTTTCCTCTGGAACCTCAGGCTTAACTACTTCTATTTCCTTTTGCGGCACTCGCTGATATCTGGCGATGGAAATACCAAGGGAGGCCACTGAGATCGCTGCAATTACTCCCATTGCAATCCATATTTTTTTATCCATTTTTTTCACTCCTTTCTTCTTTTAAGTTGTCATATAAATACGTCGACTAACAGAATATCGATTTTGTTCTAAGGGAATATTTTTGTTCCTTCCTCAGCATCTGCACCTGTAAACGCCTCATAGCCTTCCTTCTCGAAAATTCTAGCTAATTTGTCCCTTGTGTTTTATCATCCTCCAAAATTAGAAGAATAGGTTTGATACTTAGTACATGACCTCCATCCCATCGATATGAGGCATCTTTATATCGGTAATCACAATGCCTGGTTTCTCATCCTAAATAGATTCAGATCCTCATATCCATCAGATGCAACAAGCGTCTCATACCCTTCCTTGTTGATCGCTCGCTTTAACGAGCCCCGGGCCATCTCATCATCTTCTATTAGCAGTACTTTTTCCTTTGGTATTTAATTTCCTCCTCTCTTTTCACCAACGATGGGTAAGATTACTGTGTGCATCTCTGATTTTTATTAGGGCAAGTTTTTTGCCAGCCACAGCTAATAAAAAAACTCACTCTTCTAGATTATCTCCCGATGACTGATTTTTTTAAGGATTTGTGCGAAGAGAAATAAATAGGTTTCTTGCCCAGATTGACTATTCTTATTTTAAGATTCTTTTGTTTATGGACAAATTTGTATCATCTTCTCGACTGGGTGGGAAATTTTGGGCTGGGAAATTATTCAATTTCGACCACTAGAGGATAATGAGATGAACATTTTTGTACACGAGAGAGAATCAGCGGAAGACCCGGGAATTTCTTTTCTCATCCTTTTTCTATTCCGTATTTTTCCATCTTGTATTTTATGATGCGGCGGGAGATGCCTAGGAGTTTAGCAGCTCTGGTCTGAACCTGTCCGGTCTCCTCTAAGGCACCCGTTATAAGCTCTTTTTCCAGCTCGCCTACCCTCTCTTCAAGGGAGGTTCCACCGGAAGGGATGATAAGGCGAGATAAACATGAGGTTTTCTGGATCTCTAAAGGTAGATCTTGAGCCAGGATGGCATCACTCTTTCCCATAACCACAGCCCTTTCAATTACATTCTCTAGCTCCCTTACATTACCGGCCCAGCTATACCTCATCAAAAGATCCATGGTCTTAAGGGGAACGTATTTGAGCCTGCCTTGAGATTCTGAGCTATATCGGCCAAGAAAGTGCTCCACCAAAAGGGAAATATCATCTTTTCTTTCCCTTAAAGGGGGAAGGTTGATAAGAACCACATTTAAAAGGACACTCATCATTTATTATGGTGGGATCTACTCGTCCAATTTCTCAACAATT
>Ga0315547_1002842_pt1 | contig 11735 bp, 11 predicted proteins | sample SalMarSW160240MG_2_FD_202542 | JGI IMG/M metagenome (GOLD analysis project Ga0315547, IMG submission 202542) | Salt marsh sediment microbial communities from the Plum Island Ecosystem LTER, Massachusetts, United States - Salt Marsh Sediment SW1601-240 ... | reverse complement strand
GATGTTTGATATGGAGTTCTCGATGAATTGTTTTAAACTATGTGGCACACCGTATGACTACAGAGAGGGGAGAGATCAGTGAAAGTAATCTTATTTTCAAAAACATTTCTTCAATTTAATGGTTGACTCCAAGAACATAAGATGGAGTAAACGCGCAAAAGCGGCTGAGTCTATAAACGTTGAAGCAAAGGCTTGTTTTTCGGAAAGAGTAAGGTATATTTACTTTCGTTTACTTACAACCATTTCAACTCTGATGTTGGTTGAGTGGAAAGGCAGAGAGAATGAGTGGTTGACTATGGTTTTGGAAGTTAACTATAAGCTTAGACGGTTTAAGCCCTCTGATTTAGAAGGGGTAATTCGAATAAACCGAGCATGTCTTCCCGAAAACTACACGACCCTCTTTTTCATGAGTTTGTACAAACGCTTCCCAGAAACATTCATCGTCGCTGAAGTCAACAGAGAGATAGTGGGATACGTTATGTGCCGCATCGAAACCGGAATTCCAAGTTTTAAACTGCTGGGAATAACAAAGAAAGGCCATGTGATCTCCATCGCTGTCCTGCCTAATCATCAGCAGAAGGGAATCGGTTATGCGCTGATGCGAGAAGCGACGCAAGCCATGGTGAACTACAAGGCAAAGGAGTGTTACTTGGAGGTCAGGGAAAGCAATCTACCTGCTGTAGGGCTTTACAAGAAATTGGGGTTTGAAATCGCGCGAACGGCCAGAAACTACTATGCGAACGGAGAAGACGCCTTTGTCATGGCAAGGCACCTGCCCCTTTCTATGAAGTGAACAAAAAATTTCTATAATGTTACCTCCAATTTTGTATTTCATTTTGTTACATAGTTAAAGCAGTTAGCTACAGGCACTCTCTAGAGCAGCAAATTACAGAAAACATTTGTTTAGCCTAAAAATGGAAATGCCCGAGTAGGTCAAAGCCTAGGCAGATCAACAAAGCATAGTCAACCATCCAGTTGCCAGCCACAACCAGCCTCGGTTGATGTGATCGCGTGAGACCGACTATAGCCGACTACCGGGCAACCAACCGTGCCTAGCCGACCTATCCAAGCGTGCTCCCCAACTCGGGCAAGCAGGCATATGGAGTTTGTAATCTATATAGGTTATCAAAACGAGAGTTAACATAAGCTTCAATGAGGATAGCCTATTTTGACAGGCTTTTTGGTATCTAACAATATTACTTTGAATTCTTACTCAGCGTATATATTAACCATATAAAGGGGATAGCGCGTCAACACGCATTTCACATCATTTTTATTGCAAGTTTTCACGTAGACAAATAAACAGGTTATAGTAGTGTAGAATTGACTAAACCAGAGAACCAGTAAAGCAGAGTTCCTTAGAGAACAGGTATCAACCGCCATGAACCATCGGAACCAGAACAATTTCCTCAGAATCTTTGACCTCAGTTTCAAGCCCATGTAACACGCTGATCTCCTTTCCTCCAACGAGAATCAGAGCGTTTGGTCTGGGGTCATCAAGCTGTGAGTCAACTAGAACCCGCTTGAACTCGCATGAAAAAATTTCCGTAAGCTTCATTATAACTTTTCTAACTGTTGCAGGTTCCTCCAGCTTCACCTGAAAACGTTTTTTTCCGGAAAGCCGTTGAAATATTCCTAAAAACCTAACTTCTACATGGATAACCATATTTAATTCTCTCGTAAACTATGGGCTTTCGTCTCCGAAAAGCTCCACTATCTCCGATGTGAATTCAATTATATCGTTCACTTGCTCCATTGTCTTTTCGTTATCCGATTTAGGGTTCTGTGCCAATTGTTGGAGGGTTTTTTCGATTTCGACAAGAAAGTTCAAAATCGGTTCTTCAACATTCTGTCTGGTGCGGAGGGTCTCATGGACTATCGGCACGATAAAAGCTGGATCCCCCATGCTATAATAAATAGCCGCTTGGGCTTTCGTCAGGGCTTCAATGATAAAACCTGCCGCCATGTAAGGCGTTTTTTTAGCTGCGGTCAACTCTGCCTTTGCCTCTCTGAGGTAACGGCTAGCCCAGCCTTTTCGATAACCATCCATCGTTGGCAATCAGTTTTCCCTCTTTTTCTGTTTGTTCTGTTTATTCATGAGATACGTAAGTGGTTATAAAAATATTCGACAGAAGTTAACGAAGAAGGAAATGAACAGCCCTCTCTTCAACTTCGCAAGTTTCTTTATTCTTCCTCAGGTTCGGGAGCTTCAGAACCATAAATTGTGCTTGCCAATCGAGCAGTGTAACCAGCTACCCTGTTTCTTAGTTTCGTTGAAGAAATGTTTGTGAGTTCAGTCACAAATTTTTTATTGTTTTCAAAATCTGCCGTAAATTTGTTCGGATACTTGTCTAGCAGCTCTCGAGCTATCCTCTTCACCTGTTCAGTGCGCACTTTTCCCATTTTTCACCATGTCCTCCCTGTAAGCAGTTTCTTCATCCTTTTTAGTCCTGAATTGTCCCCTCATCATGCCTTTTATCCCTTACGCCTTCTACTCCAAAAAAGTCAACGAAATTCTGGAAAATCTGGTCAGCAACCTCAATTTTTTCTTTTCCCTTCAGCTGAGCTATGGCTTCAACTACAGTGGGAATGAAAGAAGGCGTAGTCAGCTTACCCTTAAACGGACCCCTGAAACGAACAGGACCATCCGTTTCTGTCATAAGATTCGTTAAGGGTATGCGCCTAATGACTTCTCGGATGCCGTTTGAGAATACTGCAGGCGGTCCCTCGGTGATGTAGTAGCCGCGGTCTACTATTTTGGATATTAGGCTGTGGGGTCGGCTGAACCAGTGCAGAAGAACTTTTTTGATGGAATACGATGGGAGTAGGCTCACAATTTGGCTGCTGGTTCCCCTGGAATGGATTATCACGGGTAACGATGTTTTCTCAGCCGCGGAAAGCATCTTATGGAAGACTTGCATCTGGGCTTCTGTGGGTTCTCCGCTTCCCGAGTAACTGGAATCTAAACCTATCTCCCCAACAGCCACTACTCTTTGTCGGTTCTCTCCATTTTCGAAAATCATGTCGATTGTCTCCTGTATTTCGTTGGCGCCTAGATTTTTGGTGTTCCAAGGATGAATTCCTAAAGCAGCATACACATGATCCGGGTACTCCTCAGCTAAACGAAGGCTTTGACGACTTGATTCTAGATCCATAGAATTGGCGACCAAAGCAAAAACGCTTAATCGCTTCGCCTCGTCCACGATTTCTTCAATATTCTGTGCGTACTTACTGTCTGCAAGGTGAATGTGAGCATCAACGAATCTCATGGTAAACCCTGTTCTTTTAATCTTTGACAGGTTTCACTGGAACTAAAAACCTTTCGGCTAGTTTAGTTCAGCCACTAGTCTCTCCAAGGTTTCCTCTACTTGTAGGATATGCTTCAAGGTTTCCTCTGAGCCCTCAAAATTCCTCGTTGTTTCTTGGCACTGCTTCAAAACATCTTGGAAGGCTCTTCGGCAACTAAATCTCTCCAAGCACTCACCGATTCTCTCGGTTCTACCGAAGAGGCTTAAAAGCCAAGCGATTCAACGAACACGAATGTCCTGAACAGACCCAAGTGAAAGTAAAAGTAGCAAGCACTCTATCAATCAGCTTCTCTACAGTAACGCGACTAAAAAAGGTCGCTAAAAAGACCTTTTGGATGAAGATTCGCTGAATAAGGAGAGTTACTCAGCGATTGTTTCAAATTCGACTTTTATCGGTATGTTATCCTTAAAGATAGATACGACAGGACAGTTTGCTTCGGTTCTCCTCCAGACAGCGTTAAGTTTTTGTTCTCTCGCTTTGGAAGTTACGGTGACTTTCAGGTTCACACCAGTTAATTTAGGCGAGTCCGCGGGCTTTTCCGCTTCTGCTACAACCTCCATTTTGCTGAGTTCAATTTTGCTTTTTTTGCAAACGTCGGCGAATATTGTTACTGCGCAGTCAGCTAGCGACATAATCGTCAACTCCAATGCTGATGGTCCTGTGTTGTCTCCACCTTTTGCGGTTTCTAGGTCCAAAACTACGCTGTGACCTCTTGAGTTATCCGCGATTGTACGAACGTTTTCAACCAATTTTGCGGTTGCTTTAGTTTTAGGCATATTTTTTCACCAATATTTTTAGTATTCTGTTTTCTAGGTTAAATATCTATTGTTGAGTAAAAAGAAACTTTAACAGCCAAAAATATCTTAGTTCATCTTAATACCTTAAAGAGTGAAAAAAGAAAATGGAAGGGATTTGTTTCATTCCACATGGACCCTGAAGAGGTCTATGTCTTCCGCCATCTCTCGTGTGCTCTTCAAGAATTCTCTGGTTGCCCGCTCTACATCCTTGGATTGTGTTATGTATCGTCCGACAATGATTATGTTTGCTCCGTTTGCCAAGGCTTCAGGCGCTGTTTCAGGAGTTATTCCGCCAGCAACGGCTACCAAAAACTTCTGGCCTTCGAATGTCTTCCGCATCTCTTTGATTAGGTCCCAGCGTGTTTTGCCTGTTTTCTCCGCATCTATGGCGCGATGTAGAATCGCAACGTCAGGTAATCTTTTGAGTGACCGAAGCTTCCCAACAGGGTCGTCAACGTTCATCAAATCCATTACCGCATAGATTCCCAGCCGTTTTGCTTCTTTGATGAATTTGTCGATAGTTTCTGGGGGTGCTAACCCAGCGACTACAACGGCGTCGGCTGTTTCCTCGAAGGCTAGGTCAACCTCCACTTTTCCGACATCCAGCGTCTTCAGATCCGCTACGATGAACATGTCTTTAGCTACTTTCCTCAGGTCACGGATGATGTTCACGCCATATTTTTTCAGCAGGGGAGTGCCAACCTCGAGTATGATTCTGTCGCTCTCCGGCAGTTCGCTTATGATCTTCTTCACTCTTTCTATGTTGGGAACGTCGAGGGCTATCTGCAGGTAGGGTGGTCTCCACAGCCTAGGCACTTTGAAGCCCATTATCGGATGTTTTGCTCTGTCTTTGTCATACATGATTTTCTTCAGCGAAGGATAGTTCTCTAACGCTCTCTTCAACGCCAGTTTTGTGGCTCCATAATTATAATGGTAAATGCTACGGTAATCCTTAGCCTGTGGATGAATAAAGACGCTGCATATGATCACCCAATCATCAACCTTATCCTCCGGAATAATCCCCTCCTCAACAGAGTCAGCAACCGCCTTTGCCACGGCTGCCTGAGCAGGACCAAAAATTTTTGCTGTCTGCTCCATGTTTTTTACAGTGACCTTTGGCACAAGAAGAGTGTGAGGTTTAGGTGGAAGATTCGGTCTGATAACTGCTAGAAGCGGAGTGTGACCGGCAGACAAGTTTGACAAGCCGTTGGCAAAAGCTTGCCCAATAGGACCTTCCTTGTCTCCAATCAGCAAATCTATGTGGGCAACTTCTGTTCCTTCACCCATCAGAGCTTCGCCAATCAGATAAGTATGTTCTCTGCGCTTCGTGGCTTCTTCGAAAAATAGTTTCCTCTCATCTACATCCGAAAAGTCAACATCAAACTCTCTCATCCACTGATACAGAGTGTCACGATGGATCCCCAAAACCTCTGCTGTACCCTTAATTGTCGGTTTTGTCGACCTGCTCCCCTGAGTCCTCCTCAGTTTTCTTTCCTCTTTCTTGGCTGTCGCCAGCAACTTGATGAATTCCTCTTTTGTTTCCGGTTTTTTACCGTCATATCCCGACACAATACCACTCTCGATGAGAGAATTTCACTAACCTCCTATAAAAATGTGTCGGAACAAAATCGGCAATCTTTAATGAATCCGACACTTTATTGAGGAATATCTTTTTCAAAAAGAATTTTTCCGACAGAAATCTTTTGCCTTTCACTACCGATTTATTCTCAAGAATTTGATTGTGGTGGGTGAGTTCAGAAATTTCAAACCCGTTTAGGCAATTATATTACAAGATAAATGTATGTGAATGAAATGCTGGAAAAACTTGTGGCAGAGTCTTGTTTATTTTGGTTCATCTTTGGAGGTTCGTAGGATCGAACATCAAGTTCTCTGTGCTGATTTGCGTTGTCCAGCCTAGTTTATTTTGATCTGCTGTTCTTCTCTTCGCGTCTTTTCTTTTCGTTTACTGCTTCCCGTATCCATTCTGAAGGCTTACCCACAGTCTTCAAGTACCTCAACTGGTCTGTGGTTAGACGCACTCCATAGTGAAGTTTCCTTTTACTCACGAGTTCCACCATTTAAATCGATATTAAAAATATAGAAAAGCTTTATGAAGTCAAAATCTTGACTGCTGATGTATCCCAGTTTTTCATGTGAAATCGTCAAAAGAAGCCTTTCGAAGTTACAAACAGTTGGTGCAGTTTTCGTGTAAAGAAATATAAATAAGTGACTTAGTGCTCAGAAACCAACAAAATGCCCTGAGTAAGTGTTTGGGAGGAAAGCGGGCGGTGGAAGATAAATTTTTGAAGTCGGCTCTTGGGTTAATTGATGCCAGCGAGAACCATGAACGATACAGGGGAGAAGAGTGTATAAATCTGATTGCAAGCGAGGGCCTCAAATCTCCGGCAGTAGAGGAGATGTTGTGTTTGTCACAGGACTTGGAGTCCAGATACGCCGAAGGAGAGAATGACCTTGAGGGTCACGTTAAAGCGAGGCACTATCAAGGACAGAAATACATGACGCAAATTGAGAATTACGCAGCGGATCTGATGAAAAATCTGTTCGGGTGTAATTGGGCTGATGTGAGGCTCGTCTCAGGCACTCACGCGAATCTTGCCACCTTTAAAGGCATCTCGTTGGCGACAAAAAATAATCGGATGGTGGTTTTGCCCCTTAGTGCTGGGGCTCATATTACCCATGACTACTCTGGTCTAGCCGGCAGGGTCTTGGGGTTGGAGACTGTCAATCATGCTTACGATATAGACGAATTGAATATTAATCCGGAAAAGTCTGCGACTATAATTGACGCAACTAGACCTGGCATAGTGACTTTCGGAGGCAGCGTCTTCCAGTTTCCCCATCCCATTAAAGAACTAGCAAAGGTTGCTAAGGAGACGGGCGCTTACGTTGTCTACGACGCAGCTCATGTTTTGGGCTTGATTGCCGGCGGAGAATTTCAGGACCCTTTTGGGGAAGGAGTAGATTTCATAACTGCGTCGACCCACAAGACTTTTCCAGGACCTCAAGGCGGAGTTATCCTCGCGAATTGTGAAGATGAGAGGATGAAAAAGGCGATTAAGAAGGTGCAACAGGCGATCTTTCCATTGACTACCTCGAATACTCATCTTGGGAGGCTTCCTGCCTTGGGTTTAGCAGCGTTGGAACTGAAACTTTATGGTAAAGAGCTGGCTAAGCAGACGGTTAAGAACGCTCAGAAGGCGGGTAGGTATCTGTTCGAAAATGGCGTGAAGGTTCTGGGAAGAAAGAATGGGTTTACACGGTCCCATCAGATCGCTGTTGACGTTCGAGAGTATGGTGGAGGACAAAAGATTGCCTCTAATCTTGAGGAAGCGAATATAATTCTGAACAAGAATCTTCTGCCTTACGATAATCAGCACAACCGTGGTGATCCGTCGGGTCTCAGGATAGGTTTTCAGGATGTGACTAGAAGAGGCTTCAAAGAAGGAGACATAGAATGCCTATGTTCCTTGATGTTAGATGTCGTGAAGGGCAAGAGGAAACCCGTTGAAGTGAGAAACGATGTTATCAAATTGAGGCAGAACTTCAAGGAGATCAAATACTGTTTCCAAAGTGTCAACGAAGCTAAAGAGCACCTTAGAAAATATGTTTAGACATTCAAGAATCAAGTGGTTTTACACAAAGTATAGTCTTTTTTCAACTCTATCCTTCCACTACGATAATCTTTTATATCAGAAGATCTTCTGTCTTCTCAAGCAAAGGAACTTGGGCATATGAATAGCTACTCGATGACTTCAAAAACTTCTTGGCAGTTCTATAGCTTTAGCTATTTCTTTTATAATTAAGCCCAGCCAGCTAAAAAAACTCGCATCTTAGCTTTCTGGGCTTCATGGAGGATTTAATTGTTATGATACAAAATCATGAAAAAAACCGCAAGAGAATCGTGGTCAAATATGGAGGATCCAGCCTCGCAGATCACGAACGGATATTGAGGGCAGTTACGGCAGTTGCTGAAGAAGCCAAAAAGGGTACCCAAATCGCCGTGATCGTTTCGGCTATGGGAAAGACAACTGATACGCTCTTTCACGCTGCAAAGAACAGCTCTAATGGCAAGGTAAAGAAGAGAGAATTAGATGAGATTCTGGCCATGGGGGAAAGAACCAGCATCAGAATCATCGCCGCCGCATTGAAAGCACAAGGGGTGAACTCCCGTTACGTGGATCCCCATGACCCGGAATGGCCCATCATAACAGACAACGCATTCTCAGACGCCAACCCAATTTTGGATATATGCTACGAAAGAGCTAGACAGAATGTGCTTCCCCTCGTAGAGAAAGGCGTCGTACCCGTGATTGCAGGCTTCGTGGGAAGAACAAAAGACAACAAAGTAACTACATTGGGGAGGGGTGGAAGCGATACAACCGCCTTCATCTTAGCGAAGGCTTTGGAAGCTGACGAACTCATCATGGTTACCGACGCTGAAGGAATTATGTCTGCCGATCCCAAGATAATAGGCAACCCGAAAAGGCTTCCAGAAATTGATGTAAACACTTTGGTTGGATTAGCGGATTCGGGCACCAAGTTCATTCACAGGAAGGCTCTGCGATACAAGGATTCGTCAGTAAGAGTTAGGGTAATCAGGCACACTCACGGCAATCTAAACGCAGAAGGCACAGTAATCAAGGGAGCATTCTCAACCGAGCTGGATGCAGCTCTGGCAAACCCATCTCCGACCATGTCTATCACAGTTGTAGGCAAAGGTGTTTCTGAACAGCCTCAAGTAATAAAAGAGCTGACTGAAACAGTGAAAAACCACGCAGAATTGTTGGGATTATCCGTGAACTATGACTCCATGATACTCTACGCTTCAGAGAACTCTAATTCGAATCTGCTTCTCGAAAAAGTTCATGAAGTAATCCTAAAACATGAAGAAACGTTATCTATGTCTGTCAGAAAACAACTAGCATTTCTCAAGATCAAAGGCGTCGATCTAGAAAAGACACCTGGTCTCACAGGAAGAATAGCAGAGGCTCTGAGATTGAATGCCATAAACATCTTCGGTCTGATGACAATCACATCCAGCATTCTGCTATTCGTAAACTGGAAGGAAAAAGAGAAAGTCATAAAATTAGTTAGGAACGCTTTACAAGGTGACTGAAAATGTTGAAAGCAGCTGTTTTAGGAGCAACAGGCAACGTCGGCCAGATATTCGTCCAACTGCTAGACGGGCATCCATGGTTCAAGGCTTCAGTTGTGGCAGCCTCTGAAAGAAGTAAAGGAAGAACATATGGTGAGGCATCAAGATGGAGACAATCAACACCCATTCCAGAAGCTGCCGCCCAAATGAACGTTGTAGACATAACGCCAAAAGCAGTTAACGACGTTGATATCGTCTTCTCAGCCTTACCCTCCGCTGTAGCCAGAAAAGCAGAGGAAGATTTCGCCTCTGCAGGATACGTTGTGGTGAGCAACGCCTCTGCCCATAGAATGGACCCTGATGTTCCCATGATAAATCCTGAAATAAACTGCAGCCATATCAGCCTCATCGAGGAACAACGCAGAAAAAGAAAGTGGGACGGCGCCATCGTCACAAACCCCAACTGCAGCACAACAGTTCTATCACTCGCCCTGAAACCGATCTACGACGAATTCGGCATCAACAGCGTCATCGTATCCACGATGCAAGCAATCTCGGGCGCTGGATACCCAGGGGTACCCTCCCTAAACATCATAGACAATGTTATCCCATACATTGGGGGAGAGGAAGAAAAGATGGAGACTGAAATGCAAAAGATATTAGGTTCTCCTTCAGAACCAGCGGATTTCAAAGTCTCAGCCAGCTGCCACAGGGTTCCAACAATTGATGGTCACATGGAAGCAGTCTTTGTAGAGACGAAAAAGGAGGCGGAACCCAACGCCGTAGCAGAGGCTATGGAGAACTTTGTTGGGGAACCGCAAAAACTCAATCTTCCATCAGCCCCAGAAAAGCCCGTTATCGTTACGAAAGAAAAGGATCGACCGCAAACCAGACTGGACAGAATGGAGGGAAAGGGCATGAGCACCATAGTGGGCAGAATCCGAAAGGACCCCGTACTAAATGGGGTAAAATTTTTGGCTCTGGGCCACAACACCATAAGGGGAGCCGCTGGATGCGGCGTACTCAATGCAGAATACTTGAAAGTAAAAAAATTCATCTAAAAGGAGAGAAAACATTTGGAATCAGGCAAAAAAAGGCGATTAAAAAGAATTTTCCGAGATGACAACCGAACCGTTATTGTTCCCATGGATCACGGCGTCACAGTTGGCCCAGTTATGGGACTAATAGACATGCAAGTGATTGTTAACAAACTTTTGCTAGGGGGAGTCGACGCAGTTCTTCTCAATAGAGGCGTAGCAAAAAGTGTTGATACCGGAAACGCTGGATTGATTGTTCACTTGTCCGGAAGCACAAAGCATTGTCCCGACCCCAACAATAAGGTTCAAATCTGCTCTGTGGAAGACGCTGTTAGAGTGGGGGCAGACGCCGTTTCTGTTCACATTAATGTAGGCGCCAAACAGGAAGATCGGATGCTTGCAATGCTGGGCAACGTAGCCTGCAAGTGCGACGATTACGGTATGCCATTGCTGACTATGATGTATCCGAGAGGTCCGAGCATAAAGGATCAACACGCTGTGGATTTGGTGGCTCATGCGGCTCGCTTAGGGGCGGAGTTGGGAGCCGATGTGATAAAAACAAACTATACTGGCGACGCTGAATCCTTCAAAGAAGTAGTAAACGGTTGCCACATGCCGGTCATCATAGCGGGCGGTCCAAAAGTGGAGACCACTAGAGAGGTCTTGCAGATGGTAAGTGGCTCCCTGAAAGCTGGAGGAGCAGGTATCTCGATTGGCAGAAACGTGTTTCAACATGAAAACCCCACAAAGATGGTTAAGGCTCTTTCAGCCCTTGTCCACCGAGGGTCATCAGTCAGCGAAGCCTTAAAGATTCTTGGTGAATCAGAATGAAAGAACTGTGGATTGAAATAGATGAATCGCTTCCCGAAGACAAGAAAAGTAGGTTGCTGAATTCTGCGGCTCAGTTCTGTGATGCCATGCTGGTTGCCGCAAAGGATGTAGAGACTGCCAAGAAGACTGGAAGTAAGGTCGCCTCAGGTTCCGGGGAACCCGACATTACTGTTGTTTCAATCTTCGACAGGGAAAAAGTGAAGGAGCTGAAGGCTAAGGGGAGAAGTGTCGCTGTGAAGGTGACCATCGAAGGGAAAGAGGACGAAGAAACTGCCATAGAAGCGGCGGAGCTTTCATCCGACTATCTTATCGTTTACACTCCGGACTGGAAAATTATTCCTCTAGAAAACCTCATCGCCAAGACCCGAGGAAAAACCAAACTGCTCGCACAAGTTTCCAGCGCAAAAGAAGCAAAACTGGCATTGGAAACTCTGGAGCTGGGAGCCGATGGGGTGATCTTGAAAACAGCTAATCTCGAACAACTCAAAGAAACAGCAGGTTTCGCCAAGAAAGAGTCTCTCAAACTTGAGTTGGTTGCCGTCAAGGTCGTTGAGTTGAAAGAGATCGGAACAGGCGCCAGAGTCTGCATCGACACATGTGATCTCATGAAGCCGGGAGAGGGCATTCTTGTGGGTTGCCAATCAT
>Ga0315547_1002840_pt1 | contig 11741 bp, 12 predicted proteins | sample SalMarSW160240MG_2_FD_202542 | JGI IMG/M metagenome (GOLD analysis project Ga0315547, IMG submission 202542) | Salt marsh sediment microbial communities from the Plum Island Ecosystem LTER, Massachusetts, United States - Salt Marsh Sediment SW1601-240 ... | reverse complement strand
TGCGGGAAGCCCGCAGCGCTTTCATGAAATGCTGGTGGATGTGTTCAAGCTCAGGGTGCCCGACCTGTTTATTGTGGATGCCGTGGTCGGTATGGAAGGCAACGGACCGGCATCTCCCGACCTCAGGGACATCGGACTGATATTGGCTTCGGACAATGCCGTGGCAATGGATGCCGTGATTGCGACATTGATGGGATGCGATCCCGGACGGCTGCGTTTTCTTCAAAAAGCAAAAGAGGCCGGGTTAGGGGACTTTGATCTCGAAAAGATCGAATTGATCGGAGAGTTGACACCGATTCCCGATTTCAAGCTGCCACCCCTCGGCGGCGAAGCCGTTATGCACAATGAGGCTGTTCAATCATTGATATTTGACCGAACGCTTATTCGACCTCAGGCGGATCCTGAGTTATGCACCGCATGCGGCACATGTATCGAACAATGCCCGGTGTCGGCCTTGACCATGGATATGGATGAGGAGGTTCCCCGGGTGGATGCCGATACATGCATCACTTGCTTTTGCTGCCAGGAAATATGTCCGGAGAAGGCGATGGCGTTATCGTGAAGAGTTCCCGGCTTCGCTCTCCAAGCTTCGCCGCGGCAAGCAGTGTTCGGTGTTCAGAGTTCAGAGGGTTAAAGGTTTAGGGACCAGGGTTAAAAATAGTTGAATGGTAAAATGGCAAAGCACATAGGGCATAGGGCTTAGAGGTAGAAGTTAAGAAGGTAAGATGTAGAAGATCAGAAGGTTAGTATTTCGCAGGCCTTCCAACCTTCTTACCTTCTTACCTTCTGATATTCTGATCTTCTGTCATCCGTCCTCTTTTCTCTTTCCTAATTTCTGACCTCCGACTTCCGACCTCTGATTTTCTTCGTCCCTCGTCCAAGCGAAGCGGTCGTCCATCGTCCTTCACCCTATGTCCTCCGCTATGAAGGTCAATGGAGATAAAACTTATCTTTCATCATTCCGGCCAATGGATGTCGAATCGGTTGAAACTGTTTTAAAAAATGGATGCATTCATCGCAAAAGTTCATGCCCCTTCCATCGATAATGGCGCGCACGTATCCCCAGTACCCAAACTTGTTGAATTCTCCACGGCTCATGGGACATAGTGATCCGTCAGATGCTTGCTGGAAAGATGCATGATCGGTTAACCCGAAATTATGACCCACCTCATGCAAAGACACCTTAACGGTTCTATCGAAAATCAAATCATAATCTGCTTCCGAGATGATTTCAGACGGACTCAGGCGTTTAGTAGAAACAACGGCAACATGGTTCTGAGCATTTTTGCCGCCTAAAATGGTATTGTAGAATTCATCTTCATCATGAGTCGTTAAATCCGAATCGGTGATACCCAGGACATGTCCGCCGAATTCTTCGTGGAGTATCATGGTCAGAAACAGTGCATCGAACCTTTCCACTGCAGGGGCCTCATGGTGACAAACCTTGAAATCTTCAATCATACCCTGAAACGATGCCAGGATCTTTTCACCGATTTCCTTGAGGCTGCTGTATGTCATACAGTCGCCGATACGAACAATATTGATTTTTGATATATTTTCAAGCATCCGGCAAATTCCTCAAAAGCTGTTCCGATGTTTCTTTAAGCCATATGGCTTTCACAATGATTTTATTTTACCACATTTCTCAAAATTTCACAAAAGGCAAAAAAAAGCCGCAAGTTTATGCGGAACGCCGCGTGTTCGAGGTTTGTGATTTTTCTTTAGTTCGTTCCTTTTTTCAGGTTTCTGAAATTCACACCCTGATAGAGCGCTGCGACCAGCAGAATCAAACCGAACCAGGCAAGGTTGAAGCTTTGAAATTTTGTCCAGATGATTTCTTCAGCAGCCGTAATAACCAAAATTCCCAGCACCGGTCCGAGCACCCCATTTATCGGTACGATTCGCGAGCCCAGCAGTGCCGTAATACTAAGGGTCAGACTGAACCCCGAGATCGGGCTCACATGAGAAGTTCGCGCCAGATAAAGGATACCCGCCACACATGCGGGAATGGCCCCGGTCATGAGACATAGGATTTTTAACCTGCGCGTGGGTATGCCGATGGCCTCTGCGGCCTGCTCGTCGGCTTTTGTTTCCATCGAAAAGAATCCCCAGCGGGAACACGAAAAGACCACATGACATGCTGCGGTTGCCAAAAGCAAAAAAGCCGCGAGAAGGGCACACTGGAAATTGGATATGGGTTCGGGAATATAAATTCCTGCAGAGCCTCCGCTGACGCCTTCCAGTGTTTCAAACAGCCGTTGAAAAATGATAAGGAGCCCTAACGTGGCCAATGAATAATAGCCGTGGCTCAACCCCGCCGTCAGAAGGACGACCATTCCGGAAACGGCGGCACTCAACAGCACCGAGAGGGTAAAAGCCTGAAAAAAAGAGAAGCCATTTGAAACGGCGATACCGAAAAAGTATGCCCCCAACCCGAAAAAAACGGCGTGGCCCAGACTAATAAAGTCCAGGGAACGTGCCGGTATATCATAAGATATTGCCATAATGGCATTAATAATAAGAGAAAAAGTAAAAATGCCGGCATACCCCTTACTGAATGCGGCGGCAGATACGGTCAGAGCGATCAATATCACGAACGCCAAAGATGTCTTCCATGGTTTCATTGCGGCCTCCTGCCCCTTTTAAACGCCAGGTAAGAAACCAGCAGGCTGTATACTATGATGTCCGTCGACGTATAGGTGAACAAAAAACCGGAAAAGGACTCTATGAATCCCAGTAAGCACCCCGCAACGGCCGGACCTCTGAGGTTTCCCATGCCGCCGGCGACGACGATAAAGAGTGCCTTTAGGGTCAGATCTATTCCTTCTCTGGGAGAAAGCGGATATAGGACGGAGTAAAAAACCCCGGCGAATCCTGCCAGAATCGTAGCAAGGCCCATGGCTCCTATGGCAGTTATAGCGGGATTTATGCCGCAAAGAGACGCGGTCTCTTTATCTTGTGCCAAGGCTCTCATGGACCTTCCGGAGTCCGTCTTTTTCATGAAAAGAATGCAAAGACTGATGGTGACCGCCGCCATTCCCAGCAGCGCCGCCCGCATCCCGGGAATTTGCAGTCCCGGAAGATGAACGGTGGGAAAGGCAATATACGTCGAAATGGGCTCCCAGCCCTGCCACCTCACAAACAGGTCTTCCAGGATAAGCGCAACCCCCAGGCTAGCCATCAAAGATGCCACTGTGGCGGTTGGCGGGGAAAGGTTGCGAAACGGCGCCGCGATAAAAAAATGCAAAAGGAATCCGATGCCGAGAAATAACGGTGTCGCCAAAATGCAGAAGGTCCACGGGGAGAACGAATAGAAGACCAGGGACTTTTTATACAAAATGGCCGCCAGCACCGCCAAACTGCCGTGGGCGAGATTGAGAACGCCCATGATGCCGAATGCCAGCGAAAGACCTACGGCCAGCAATGCATATATGCCGCCTAGGAAAAGACCGCTGATGAGAACCTGAATCATAATATCGTTAATGAAGAGTTCGGTGTTCAGTGTTCAGTGTTCGGAGTTCGGGGAGTTAAGGTTCGAGGGTTCAGGGTTCTGAGGTCCCGTCTTCGCTCTGTGAGTTTCGACCTTAACCTTTAAACTCCTGAACTCTGAACACTGAACACCGAACACTGTTTTTAGTTCCCAGGTGCCGGATAGCGGTGCCTGGCGGTGGCGATTTCCGGCGGCCAGACAATGTGATATTGTCCGTTTATGATCTGGGACGGGTAGGTGTTGATGGTGCCGACGCCGTTCTCGGAAAAGCTCACCACACCGCCGATGGTCATGACGTTGAGATGTTTCAGGGTCGCCATCACTTTTTCTTTATTCAGGCTTCCGGCTCTTTCAATCGCCTGGGTCACTGTTTCAAACGCCATCATGTATGCCGGCGCCCATGGGAAGTCATCGAGGTTGATTCCCGAACGTGCCAAAACTTCCGTAAATAGATCCGGATTTCCGAAATCCATTCCCCGGGTCCAGTAAGATTGTCCGATGACGCCTTCCGCGCCGGCCCCCACGCCTTTTTTGAAAACACCGCCGTGATGGATGACATGAAATTCTTTAGCATGCAGCCCCAGTTCTCTAGCCTGGCGCATGAATGCAATGGAAAACGGCACGTTGGCCGAAATAAAAACGATATCCGGAGATTTCTCCTGAATTTTGACAATGGCCGCAGTGAAATCATGGGTGTCCGGTGGCAGTACTTTGAGTGCTACCTCTTTTAATCCCGCGTCTTGTGCCAGTTTTTTTGCACCACGATAGACACCCCGGGGGTGCAGCGTATCCTCGACCACAAATGCGACGGTTTTCGCCCAACCTTCAGCCTTGACCATTTCCCAGTACCGGTGGGTGTAACGGGGAGCGGCATCGATGACGCAGACGATCCATTTGAAACCGCGATTGTATATTTTGGGGGAATTGGCGCAGACGGCAATAAAGGGCACCCTGTTTTCTTCGGCGGCCACACTGGCTGCAAATGTCAGCGGGCTTGAATAGGGTCCGAGAAGAATATCCGCATTGTCTACCGAAACAAGTCTTTCATAAAACTTTCGGGCGGTGGGACCGTCACTCTTGTCATCATATACGACAAATTTAATCGGCAGTCGGGCATCGGCTTCTTTGACATATATGCCGCCTCGATGGTTGACGGCTGATGCATAAGCATCCATTAACTTTTTAAAAGGCCCGACTTCCGTGGAAAACTTTCCGCTCATGGAAATCGTTGCACCGATTCGTATTTCTTTTGGGGGGGCGGCACTTGCGGTTTTTATCGAAGCAAAGACGATGCCAAGCACTGACATGGCGACAATCAAAAGAAACAATGCGCTGTTTTTATATCTCTTCATACTCTCTCCTCCCATAAAAAAAGGGCCATCCCGAGTCGGGATGGCCCTTGGCCTGAGCATAACTCGTCAGTATTGATTTAAATTTTCAAGAACTCCTACACCATGTCGAATGTCTTGTCAATACTAAGTTAACCGTATCGGTTCAACCAATCTGACGGATCCGATTTAATCCATGGTTAACATTCGCAGTTTGAAGAACAGCTGCAGCCTGAACCGCAGGCAGACGGAGACTGGGTAGGGGTGCTGCTGATGCCTTTGACTTCAATTTCAAAAGTCAGTGCTTCGCCGGCTAACGGATGGTTCAAATCCAGGGTCAATTTTTCATCATCCACATGGGTTATCTGAGCCGGGACCTGATGTCCTTCCGGGGTCTTGACTCCCACCGTCATGCCGGTACGAGGGTTCATTTCCGGCGGCACGTCTGATCGGGGAAAGGATTGGGTCAGGTTTTCGTCTCTTAGTCCGTAGGCTTCTTCCGGTTCAACGGTAAACACCTTTTTTTCATTGACGGCCATTCCCAGAAGCTCTTTTTCAAATCCTTTGATCAACTGCCCTGCGCCCATTTGTATTTCAAGAGGCTGACGACCGTGGCTGGAATCGAATACCTCTCCGTTTTTCAATGATCCTTTGTAGTCCACACTGACAAAAATACCGTTTTCAACTTTTTGCACAATACGCTCCTTTGGTTCGAGTTAATAATCTTTTTACAATATACACTAATATATTCATGTCAAGTCGGATGTTTTTGATCGGAAGACATCATACACCGCCAGGATCGGCAATTTCGATAAAGCACTCTCTATGAATACGCAGCAAACGTTTTGAAGTGTCCCACGATTTCGTAAATGTGTTAGGCCCGTAGTTTCTCTAAAACGGAGAGGGTTTCCTCGGGTTCAGGCCTGACCGTGTAATCCGGATTCACTTCCGCATACCGAATAATCCCCGATCGATCGATAATAAAACGGCCCGGCATGGGAAGGGTCCAGGAATCATCCCCGTTGAATCTGCTCAGATCGATGCCAAAGCCAAGATAGAGTTGTTTGAGATCCTCGGGAAAAGTATAAACAAGGCCGTAGGTTTTGGCCACACGGTTTCCCGGATCGCTGATCAGGTCGAAGGTCAGTTTCTTTTTTTTGATCAGCATTCGATTATATTCAGGCCGTTGGGGAGAAATTGTCAGAAGATCGGCGCCTGCGGAACGAATGGCTTCCACTGCTTGCTGGAGCGCTTCCAGCTCCAGGTTGCAGTAGGGTCACCACTGCCCCCGAAAAAAGCTGAGAACCACCAGATTTTCGGCCAGAATATCCTTTAGCCGTATGATGTTATCATCGTTGTCGGTGAGCTCGAAATCCGGCGCCGTATCCCCGACTTTGGCAACTCCGTCCATAATCCCGGAATTTTTGAGATCACGGGTGGCGCGGTGCATAATCGTTAGCGTATTTTCAGGGGCTTTTTTTTCGAAATTTGATTTTATGTCGTTGAGTTTTTGTTGTAGTGTCGACATTGAATTCACTCCTTGCAGGTTTCCATTCAAAAACGGTCTTTTTCCCCAAATTTATGCGCGGACACGAATTAAATATAAAATCGTTGCACGATTTTATTTGGAAAAGATTTCATTAAAAAACTGTTTCATGGCCTGCCAAGACCGAAGGTCGGCAAGGTGATTGTATCCGAGTTGCGGCATACCGTATTTATCCGCCCCGGGATTCGTGAAGCCGTGCTTTGCATGGCCGTAAATATCCATTTGCCAGTCTATCCCCGACGCATTCATGGCGACGATGTACTCCGGGATCATTTCCAGTTTGGTAAACGGGTCCGCCGCTCCGTGACATATTAAAAATTTAGCCTTTATCGGCATGACTGCTGATGCCGGTGGTCGTATCAGAGAACCGTGAAAACTGACGATCCCCTTGATATCCGCGCCGCTGTAAGCCAATTGTTGAACGGTTGATCCCCCGAAACAATAGCCGATGGCTGCAATTCTGTTCGAATCCGTGTTGGGTTGTTGCTTCAAAACATTTAGACCGGCGAGGGCGCGCTGCCGCCAGACCTCGATGTTTTTGGTAACCTGCTTCATAAATTCCTGGGCCTGTTTCGGATGAACGGTCACTTTGTTCTTTCCGTACATATCCAGGGCAAAAGCCACGTAACCCAGAGATGCAAGTTCTTGGGCTCTTTGGCGGACATAGTCGTTGAGCCCCCACCATTCATGAACGATAAGAACACCGGGACGCTTACCTTTCAGCAGATTGTCAAATGCCAGATACCCTTGAAGGTCGACGCCGCCTTGCCGGTAAGAGATGGTTTTGGTGACAATGGCGGCCTGTGCAACAGTCCCCCAAAACGTCAGTAATGCCATAATGATGATTAAGCGCTTGTAATTCATGAGATCCTCCATTCGAGTCTTTCGCTCATATTTAATGTATTAAATGAACTTTTTTCCAGTGTGATTTTCGGAACCTCAGGAAAAGCGGGATAAGCCAGTTTAAATTTGAGCTTTTAATGGTTATTCTAAACAATAAGTACGATGCTATTGGGAATCAAGACGAGAAGTATTTTTTGAAAACATTCGGCGATGATGTTTCAATGCCGGCTTTGGATAAATCACGATCGTATAAGGTGCCTTCATAAAAGTTGCGCCCGAAACTTGCCATTTATTTTTATTCGTGTCATAAAACTATTCTAAGATTTCCTGCCGCAGGCTGGACCCATTTGGATCGTGTAAGGAGAAATTGAGATGTTCGATGTGGTAAAGCATTTTTTAAGCAAAGAAGAAACAAGGAATGACGAGACTGTTCCGGAAACCGGGCATGACATCCTCGTGGCGACATGCGCCCTTCTGGTGGAAATCGCGCAAATCGACAAAACGTTCACCGAGGACGAGATGACGACCGTGCTTTCGATACTAAAAGGAAAATACGGACTGTCGAAAGAACATGCCGATGCCCTGATTGCTGAAGCTGAAAAACAACTTGAGGAAAGTGTCGATTTATGGCAATTTGCCCGGCTGATCAACGAGAATTATTCCAATGAAGAAAAAATGGAGATCATTGAAACCATGTGGCGGATCGTCTACGTCGATGGAAAAATGGATCAGTATGAGCAATACCTGATGAATAAAATGAAGAATTTGTTGCGTATTTCCCATGATCAGCTCATTGACGCCAAGCTGAAAGTTAAGTATTCGAATCAGCAACGGAACAATGGATAAAAAAACCATGTCTGCCGATAAACTCCGGGTTAATATTTTCGACATGGTGGCCTCCATCGGCCGCTTGGTCTATCTGATGAATCCGATGATCGGTGGTCACCATTTACAGGTCGCGTATTTGGTCTATCGGTTGGGTGAAGAGCTGAATTTGTCGGATGAGAGAAGATTTGAGCTTTTTATGGCCGGTGCATTGCACGATATCGGCGCGCTATCGCTTAACGGCCGGACGGATCTTCTTGAATTCGAGAAAAATAATCCTGATGAACATGCCATAGCCGGTGGTCTTATTCTTGATCAATGCAAACCCTTTTCAAATATTTCAGGAATGATAAAATTCCACCATGTACCCTGGAAAAATGGAGAAGGCGCTTTTCAAAAAGGTGAATCCGTTGCCGTCGGAAGCCATCTGATCCATTTGGCCGATCAAGTGGCGGCTAAAATATCGAGGGAAACGCCGGTTTTGGAACAAGTACAACGTATCTGTGATGAAATTTCAATGCAAAAAGGATATCTTTTTGTTCCCGAACATGTTGGCGCTTTCAAAAATCTGGCCAAAAGAGAAAATGTCTGGTTGGATGTAGTATCGGAGTCCATTGAGACCGTTTTAAAACGGACGGTTTCGTATGGAGACAAGGAACTTTCCAACGAAGAAATGGTTGGTTTTTCGAAACTCATAGACCGGCTGATCGGTTTCAAAAGCCGGTTTACTGCAGCGCACTCCAGAGGCGTGGCGGCAGTGGCCGTTGAATTGTCGAGATTGTCGGGTTTTTCAAAACATGAACGGCGGCTTATCGAGATTGCCGCTTATTTGCACGACCTCGGAAAAATTGCCATTCCGCCCCGGATTCTTGAAAAGCAGGATAAACTTTCCGATAATGAACGTTCTATCATGCAGTCTCACGTTTATCATACGTATCAGGTTCTCGAACCATTCGAGACTTTAAGAATCGCGGGTTTCTGGGGGACATTGCATCAGGAACGGCTCAACGGTACCGGCTATCCCTTTGGATTGACATCTGATGATTTACCCCTTGGCGCAAGAATTATGGCGGTTGCCGATGTGTTTACGGCACTCACGGAAAATCGACCTTACCGAAAAGGGATGGATCCTGACAGTGCCAGAGCGGCGCTGCAGTCCATGCTGAATGCCGGTGAGTTGGATCAATATCTGGTCGATATCGTCTTTGATCATTACGATGATATGAACATCATTCGTGATTCAGCCCAAAAAGAAGCGATCGCCGACTATCATTCGTTTCAGGAAATTCTCCATCGTCGTTTCGATGCGTTATAACAATGCGTATTGAGTGTTTATGCCGTAATACCAAATCGATAGACCAACAAATACTAAAAACTATATACGAATCGTATATTAACTCGATTAAGGTGTTAAAGTTTATGGGCCTGATCAGTGGCATTGCGTATAATTACAAAGGGCTGAAACTCGGCCTGAAAACACCGAAGTTGCTGTTTTTGGGACTCATTCGATTTGTCGCGATCGTGCTGATCACGGTTGTATCGGCAAGTCTTGTCCTCAAGTACCATAGTGAAATTCTGGGACTTTTATGGTCAAAGCCGGAAAGCAACTGGATCGTCTGGCTATGGTATGTTGTTTCCTGGTTGTTGACCTTTCTGCTCATGGGAATTTCAGCGGTGGTTGCATTTCTCATTGCTCAGCTCCTGTTCAGCGTCATCATTATGGACGCCATGTCGAGAATAACCGAAAATCAGGTTGCCGCAACGGAAAAACAAGCCGAGCGCATATCCTTTTTCAAGTATTTTTTCTATCTGCTCAGCCAGGAAATCCCCAGGACCATTATTCCGGTAATCATTGTCCTGATGCTCATGGTGTTGGGGTGGCTGACACCGCTTTCACCCGTCATGACGGTTATATCGGCGCTTGCCGCGGGAGTATTCTTGGCCTGGGACAACACAGACCTGATTCCTGCAAGACGGCATGAATCTTTTAAAGACCGGTTTAAATTTTTACTAAAACATCTCGGTTTTCATCTGGGGTTCGGGCTGTGGTTTCTGATTCCTGTTTTAAATATCGTTTTTCTGTCCTATGCGCCTGTCGGGGCGACGCTGTTTTTTATGGAGAAAGTGGAAGGGACGGTAAGCTATAGGTCAGAAGTCTGAAGTCAGAGGTCTGAGGCCGGAGCGCAGACCCACCTGAAAACTGGAACCGCTGAACGCTGAACTCTGAACACCGCCCCGGGAGAATGCCATGGAAAAACCCGACATTACGGTTTACGGCGCCCATTGGTGCCCGGATTGCCGCCAAAGCAAACAATTTTTGGGTGAACACCAGATACCCTATGCATGGGTGGACATCGAAAAAGACAAGGCAGCCGAAGAATTCGTAACCCGGACAAACAACGGTAAACGGATTATCCCTACAATTGTTTTTGCCGACGGGTCGTTTCTGGTGGAACCGAGCAACGCCGAACTGGCGAGCAAGTTGGGATTGAAGACCTCGGCCAGTCGCAGTCATTATGATTTGCTGATACTGGGTGGCGGGCCCGCCGGACTTACGGCCGCACTTTACACGGCCCGGGAATATATCGACACCTTGGTTATCGAACGTGCTGCGTTCGGCGGACAGGCCGCCGGCACCGAGAAACTGGAGAACTTTCCAGGATTTCCCGACGGCGTGTCGGGCATCGAGTTCTCCAAAAGGCTGCGCTCCCAGGCGGAAAAATTCGGAGTGGAACTGCTTCATGCCCAGGACGTTTTAGAACTGCGGTGCCGTCAAAATTACCCCTGCGTAAAAACCACCGACGGAAAGACATACAGCGCCCGTGCAATGCTTATTACCACCGGCAGCCGATATAAGCGATTGAATGTCTCCGGAGAAAACGAGTATCTTGGCGCCGGCGTACATTTTTGTGCCACGTGCGACGGACCCTTTTACAAAGGCAAGCGAGTTGCCGTAATCGGCGGCGGCAACAGCGCGACCGAAGAAAGTTTGCTTCTTACCAAATTCGCCGACCATGTCACGATATTGGTTCGCGGCGATCAGTTCAAGGCGACCAGGGTCATCCAGGAAAGCGTTTTCAGCCATCCCAGGATCGATGTCCGTTGGCATACCGAAGCAAAGGAGTTTATCGGGAGGGATAGTAAACTTACCGAAATTCGGTTGATAAACAACGAAACCGGTTCGGAAGAATTGTTGCCGGTGGAAGGCGTATTTATTTTTGTCGGTCTGTCACCGAATACCGGGTTCCTGGAAGGAAGCGGCGTTGTTCTGGACCCATGGGGCTTCGTTGTTACGGGGCATGATCTGCTGCACCGGGATTGCTGGCCCAAAAAGGATGCCGGCCGGGATCCTTATTTATTGGAAACGAGTGTTCCGGGGATTTTTGCTGCGGGCGATGTGCGGGATAAAAGTACCAAGCAGGTGGCAAGTGCGGCAGGTGAGGGTGCCAGTGTGGCGTTGATGATCCGGGAGTATTTGAAGATGAGATAGCTGATAACAGGCAAGAGGGACGGCCGCCCTCCTAAGGCGGGTAAACTTCGCTGGGACGAGGGACGATGGAAGAAAGAAGTCGGAGGTCGGCAAAAACGATTCAATCAATCCACCGTTTGTCCATTTGACCAACATACACCAATTGAACCAATAAAACCAAGTAAACGATCCAAACGATCCTAACCCTGTATTCAATCAACAATCATAAGTTATAAATAC
>Ga0315547_1002839_pt1 | contig 11745 bp, 9 predicted proteins | sample SalMarSW160240MG_2_FD_202542 | JGI IMG/M metagenome (GOLD analysis project Ga0315547, IMG submission 202542) | Salt marsh sediment microbial communities from the Plum Island Ecosystem LTER, Massachusetts, United States - Salt Marsh Sediment SW1601-240 ... | reverse complement strand
ATCCTGGCTCAATCCTTCCTTTACCATTTCTGATATCGAAACATTGCTGAATGGAGGTAAATATCCATTGATGATCGGCAATGGATGTCAATCTGCCAATTTTTATTATGAATGTTTTGGAGAAGCCCTGGTTCGGGCACGAGGTAAAGGTGCATTGTCCTACATCGGTTGTACGAATGATTCATACTGGGACGAGGATTATTTCTGGGCGGTTGGTACCGGTCCAGTCGTGGCATTTCCAACGTACGAGGAAACCGGCCTTGGGATGTATGACCGAACGTTCCACGATCATGGGGAACCGGAAACCGAATGGTACCCAACCCAGGGGCAGATGGTTTTCGGGGGGAATCTATCGGTGGTTGAAGGCAGTCCGATAAAAGCGAAATATTACTTTGAAATTTATCATGTCCTGGGTGATCCCTCCTTAATGGTCTATTTTTCCCAGCCCGAACCCCTCGTTGTGAATAAGCCCCAAACCGTTCCTGCCGGGATTAATACTTTATTCATTCAGGCTGAACCATATGCATATGTTGGGGTCACTAAGGATGGCTCCCTTCTGGATGCGAAGTTTACAGGATATTCTGGTTTAGCCCTTCTTCAATTTCAGGAACTGAATGACACCGGGAAGCTTGATATTGTAATATCCAAGCAGAACCGGCAACCGTTTATCGACAGCATCCGGGTCATACGATCTCTTGATCCTTTTGTGGTTTTTGAAAGCCTGAACTTATGTGATACACTTGGAATGGATGATTCCCAGACAGACTACGGGGAAACGGTTGTAATGAAGGTTCGCCTGGAGAACCTGGGAGAGACTGATGCAGAGGGTATTCATGGCGTTCTTTCCACTTCAGATCCTTATGTATCGATTATCGATTCAACAGGTTATTGGGGTACTGTAAATGGATTGGACCTTTCAGCAAAAATCCCGGCCTTTATCGTTGAGATCAAAGATACTGTGCCAAATGGACATAGTGTAACATTTTGTCTCAGAGTAAAAGACACGCTTAATCAGGAATGGATCTCCTATTTTATCATGGACATTTATTCACCTGTCCTGAACACCGGTAAACTTACGGTGAATGACCTGGCAGAAGGGAACGGCAACCTTAAGCTGGATCCGGGGGAAGCGTCAAAGTTAGTCCTGGAGATCCAGAACATGGGAAGCAGTGAAGCGAAACAGGTTACCATTACCCTGCGCAATCAGGACGGGTTGATCTCCTTTACCGACTCTGTGATAACACTTGATTCGTTACTTGCTAATTCCACTGAAAAAGCCAGTTTCCCCATCTCAGTAAATCCATCGGCTGAAACCGGATCTTTAACTCATGTTCAATTTTTTATCCAAAGTAGTTTCACTTCATTCATTGACTCATTCTCCCTGCCCATCGGACTCATCTATGAAGATTTTGAAAATTATGGATTCGGGCAATACAACTGGTATAATGATTCCATTCATCCCTGGCTGATTACAGAATCAAGCAAATGGGAGGGGGAGTATAGTGCCCAATCAGCAAACATCAGTCACAACGACACATCGGTACTCTCAATTACGATCGATGTTTTGACTGATGATACTATCTCATTCTATAAGCGGGTTTCTTCCGAATCCAACTACGACTACCTTAAATTCTATATCGATACACTGGTAGTGAAATGGTCGGGAGAAAAACCCTGGTCATACGAGGAGTTCCCGGTTGGTGCAGGAACACATACTTTCAAATGGATCTATTCGAAGGACGTTTCGGTAAGCAAAGGATATGATAAAGCCTGGATTGATTTTGTGGTATTTCCCAGGAATTCTTTTACTCGATATGATGTCGGACTGGTTGATATCCTATCCCCTGTTTCAGGTATTGAACTGACCGATAATGAAACGGTTTCCATAAAACTTAAAAACTTTGGGGATGAAGCAGTGTCCGATATTCCAATTACCTACCAGCTCAATTCCTACGATCCTGTAACCGATACAATCAAAGGTGAAGTGCAAGCCGGTTCAGCCATTGTATATGATTTTACAGAAAAAGTGGATCTTTCCAACCATAAGGAATATTTCCTTACCGTATGCGCATCAATACCATCTGATGAGTACCCTGGCAACAATGAAATGACGCAGTCCATTAAGAATTTCGCGTTTATCGATGCCGGAATAGAGTCCATTCTTGCTCCTTCACAAGACATTGTATACAGCGATGCTGAAGAGGTTACTGTCCTGATCCGGAATTTTGGATACGTGCCGGTCTCGGACTTCTGGATCTTTTATACAATCAATAACTCAACTCCTGTCGGGGAATTTATAACAAATACAATTACAGCCGGTTCATCATTGCAGTTTACTTTTTCAGAAAAAGCTGATCTATCAGCCTATCAAAGCTATACCATCGTTGCCTTTACGCAGCTTCTCAATGATGTTGCCAGCTATAATGATTCTTCATCCATCCTCCTGGTACATAGTGCAAATGAGGTATCCGGCCTGTTTATCCGGACTGATAATTTCCTGATTTATCCGAATCCTACAACAGGTGTTGTTCGCTTATATTTTGAGGTAGTCCGCGAAACCCACTCCCTGCTATCCGTACGGAATATTATAGGACAGGTAGTCAGGCAGCAACAAGTACCACTCATTCGTGGTATGATGCATATGACCATAGATCTGGGTGATCTTCCGGCAGGATTGTATTTCCTCAGTTTCGAAATAAAGAACCACAGGATAACAAGGAAAATTCTGAAAGAATGAAAAAGTTAGGATTAATCGGCGGTATGAGCTGGGAATCAACAGCTGAGTATTACCGGATAATGAACCAGACTGTAAACCGTAAACTGGGTGGGTCTCACTCCTGCGATTGTTATGTCTATTCGTTTGATTTCGCCGGAATAGAAAAACTTCAGCACGAAGACAAGTGGGAAGAACTGGCTGTGTTGCTCACGGAAGCTGCCATTTCCCTGGAACAGGCTGGTGCGGAGATCATCCTGCTCTGCACAAATACCATGCACCTTGTATCGGACAGTATAGAGAACAGGCTGTCCATTCCCTTTCTTCACATAGTTGATGTTGTCGGAGAGGAGATCACTAAGAAAAAAATGCGCACGGTCGGATTACTTGGTACCAAATTCACCATGGAAAAGGATTTCTACAAAGAGCGTCTGCATCGTTCCTTCGGTGTGGAAGTCATCATCCCGGCCCTGGAGGAGAGAGATTTTATTCATGAGGTTGTCTATCATGAATTGGTGCAGGGGAAGATCAGCAATAAATCCCGCGAGCAATTCATTACGATCGTTGATCGCCTGGGAGCTTCTGGAGCTGAAGGAGTGATTCTGGGGTGCACAGAAATCCCCTTGATCATTAAACAGGAGGATTGCACTATTCCTTTGTTTGACACTACCCACATTCATGCGACTGCTGCGGTGAGGATGGCGATTGGAGAAGAGTAAGGAACCTGGAATGATGATTGAATGTTAAATGGTTCCAGGTGCTCGGTCCTTGCCTACAGGCAAGCGAACACCGTCAGACGTTATTCGGTAACGAGGCCCGCCCTGTGAAATTCTGCAAAGCAGGATATGGTTAGTGTACCTCTTTTTCTTATGAAGAGTAATTTGTATCTTTAAGATTAAAATCAAAACATCATGGGAGAATTTATTCCGACCCGGGATGATGCCTGGAAACTGTTCAGAAAATACAATCAAACGGAAAGCCTCACCAAACATGCATTGGCTGTTGAAGGAGTAATGAGGTATATGGCTCGTAAATACAATGAAGATGAAGAAAAATGGGGTATAATCGGATTGATTCATGACCTGGATTATGAAAAGTATCCTGATCAGCATTGCAAAAAAACCGAAGAGATCCTCAGAGAAAACCAATGGCCTGAGGAGTATATCCGGGCTGTGATGAGTCATGGTTACGGAATAGTAACCGATACAGAACCAAAGAGCCTGATGGAGAAAGTTTTGTTTGCAATCGACGAGTTGACCGGACTGGTTGTCACCAGTGCCCTGGTTAGGCCTTCGAAAAGTGTGCTCGATATGCAAGCAAAATCCGTTAAAAAGAAATGGAATGACAAACGGTTTGCTGCCGGAGTAGACCGTTCCATTATTGAAAAAGGAGCAGCAATGATGAACGTGGAGCTTTCGGAATTGATCACAGACACGATCATGGGTATGCGGGAAGTTGCTGATGAAATAGGGCTGAAAGGGAATCCGGTTTTATGAAAACTGCATCCTTCCGCTTCTATGAGGAGCTGAATGATTTCCTTCCTGAAAAGAAGCATAAAAAGAGCTTCTCCTACCGGTTCTCCGGATCTCCCTCAATTAAAGATGCTATTGAGGCAATTGGGGTTCCGCATAGTGAAGTGGATCTTATCCTGGTCAATGGGGAATCGGTAACCTTCAGTCACCACTTATCTGAAAAGGACAACGTTTCTGTTTATCCTGTATTTGAAAGCCTCGATATTTCGCCTGTAAACAGACTCAGGGAAAATCCACTCAGGGATACACGGTTTATTCTCGATGTTCACCTCGGAAAACTTGCAAAATACCTAAGAATGGCCGGATTTGATACGCTGTATGAAAGGCACTATTCCGACTCAGAAATTGTGGACATTTCCCGGAATGAAAAAAGGATCATATTAACCAGGGATGTCGGTATCCTGAAATATAAGACAGTTACTCACGGTTACTGGATCCGGTCACAGGATCCAGTAGAACAGTTCAGGGAAGTCATCCGCCATTTTGATCTTTATAACCAATTTCAGCCTTTTCAACGGTGTATGCATTGTAACGGCGTGATAGAGAAAGCATCCAAAAGTCAGGTTATTCAACACCTGAAACCCAAGACCAGACAATACTATAACGATTTTTACCGGTGTGCCAGATGCAACAAGATCTACTGGAAAGGATCGCATGTTAAACGGATGCAGGAGCTGATGAATAGTATAGAGAAAGATAAATGAACTAAATTAGTTCAGTTCGCTATATGGCTCCCAGATTTTCAAAAACTCGCAACCCGAATTGAAATCGGGTTGCGAGAAAATAACTTTATTACAAATCATTGATCGTGAGTAAGAATAAACCATGCAGAACCTTTGTGATCGGAGATATTCATGGAGCGCATAAGGCATTGATGCAATGTTTTGAGCGTTCCGGATTCGATTATACTTCAGACAGGCTGATCAGCCTGGGGGATGCATGTGACGGATGGCCGGAAGTGGATAAAGTATTCAATGAGCTCTGCTCCATCCGTAACCTGGTATATATCATCGGGAATCACGATGAGTGGGCACTCAACTGGGCGGATACAGGCGAGGCGCCGTATATATGGTTGGTACAGGGAGGGAAAAGCACCACGGATTGCTATTCCAATGGGATGATCCCTGAACATCACAGGTTATTAACCCAGGCAGATGAGTATTATATTGAGAATAATCAGCTATTCGTCCATGGAGGCATCGATCCCGGCAGGCCAATTGATGAACAGGAGAGGGAAACATTTATTTGGGACAGGAACCTGGTTAACCTTGCATTATACAAGAAGGAGCTGGACATTGAAGAGCAAATGAGCCCGTTCGTGCGGATTTTCGTGGGACATACACCCACGCTCAATTATGGTTCTGCTCTACCGATTAAGGCATGTGAAGTATGGATGATGGATACGGGAGCCGGCTATTACGGTAAACTGACCATGATGGATCTGGATACGGGTAGAATCTATCAAAGTGACCCCGTTCCGGAGCTATACCCGGATCATCCTGGACGGATTTAGGTAATGGTTGCAAAAAATTATTGTCAGATTACCAAATATTACACCAAATAACAATAAATCACTAAGTTGAATTACAAAAAACCATACCTTGTAAACGATGAATGAATCCCCGGGAATGAGCAGGAAGGTTGCGATCATAGGAACGGCAGGTTTACCTGCCAGGTATGGCGGTTTTGAAACATTGGTACGGGAACTGGTAAATCACCTGAGCCAGGATTTCCATATCACCGTGTATTGCAGCAGAAGGCTTTACAAACCTGCTGAGAGAAGTGGACGTTGGGAAAAGGCTGACCTGGTTTATGTTCCGTTTAAAGCCAATGGTTACCAGAGTATTTTTTACGATCTGTTTTCACTATTCCATGCTCTTTGTCGTGCTGAAATATTCCTGGTTCTTGGCGTTTCGGGAGCAATGTTTCTTTCCTTAATAAGGATATTTACAAACCGGAGGATCATTGTTCATACCGATGGTTTGGAGTGGCAAAGAAAACGGTGGAACCGGGCAATCCGGTTTTTCCTGAAACTATCCGAGCGAAGAGCAGTGAAGTCAGCTCATAAGGTGATCGCAGATAATCCTGCCATTGAGGATTACCTGAAACAGAGGTATGGAAAATTCCCTGCCTTGATCGGTTATGGAGGAGATCATGTCTTGTCTGTTTCATTGGAGGAAAACGATCGAGAGAGATATCCCTTTATGAAACAAATGAATAGTGAACCATTCAGGGGATATACCATTTCTGTCGGACGGATCGTGCCTGAAAACAATTATGATCTAATCCTGGAATCATTCAGTGAAATGCCGGATGAGACAATCGTAATTATTGGGAACTGGGAATCGGGCAGGTATGGGAAACGATTATACCATCGATTTCAGAAATACAGGAACATTTTTCTTCTGGATCCAATATATGACCAGCATGAACTGGACCGGCTCAGGTCAAATGCATCCCTCTATATACACGGTCACAGCAGTGGTGGAACAAACCCAACCCTGGTTGAAGCCATGTACCTGGGCCTGCCTGTAATTGCTCACGAAAGTCCCTGTAACATCAGCACTACCGAAAACCAGGCATACTATTTTAAGGACAAAAGGGATTTGAAAAGCCTGCTCCAAAACACTTCGTCCGAAGAGTACAGGTCCTGTGGTGCGAGGTTACAGGCAATCGCGCATGAAAAGATGAGGTGGGAGAATGTTGTGATGAAATATGCTGGGTTGTTTGAAGAATGATAAAAAACGGTCATCGTTAATCGCCTGCCTGCAGGGTAACGAGGTTCGTGTTTTTTCTAATTGAAGCCTGGTATCTACCGGTCCAGGAAGCGATTTCGGGTTGAATAATCGTTATTCGGTAACGTAGAAAAAATTGACGAGTGACGTAAGACGCTTTACGAAAAAAAAGCGGATCGAAATACCGGTCCGCTTTTTCTTAAAGTTTATTACACTGTCAACCCAGCTCTTTCAGTTTAATATTCCGGAACCAGACAGCGTGCCCGTGATCCTGTAAACAGAGGTATCCCGTTTTGGCAACATTGGCAAAATCCGGGTTAAAATCCGGGAATTTACTATCCTCGATCATTGCTTTCCACTCATCCGTCCACAGGTGGTATTCCAATATCGTTTCACCATTCATCTTGTGTACCACGGTGCCTTCATAGACAATGATTTCTGCAGAGTTCCATACCATTGGTCCCTTGAAATTCTGGGGATCGGCCGGGATCAGGTCGTATAGTGTTCCCGCCAACCGGTTCCCATCCTTTCCGAGCTGTGTATCGATATGATCGGAGAAATTATCCAGGATCTGGAATTCCGGAGCAGTATACCAGATCTTTTTCCCCTCCAGCTCCTGACCTAAATAGAAAATCCCGGAATTACCACCTTCCTCAATCATCCATTCCATTTTCAGATGGAAATTGGTGAACTTTTTGTCGTACAGGATATCTCCTCCGGCACCTGCTTCACCCGTACCCGAGTGACGGCATTTCAGGCAACCATCCTCAATAACCCAACCGGAATCCGGAAAGGCATTGAGTCCATAACCCCTCCAGCCATCGAATGTTTCTCCATCAAAAAGCAACACCCAGCCGTCATCAATTTCTGCCTGGGTCAATTCATTGGGTCCAACCTCCTCTGACAATTTGCATGAAACGAAAAATGCCACAAAGGCCAAACTCAGTAAAAACAACAAACTTTTTTTCATATCACTAACGTATTAAAATTCTTATCCCTATTAACTTTTAACTAACTTATAACTATACTATGGCATGGCGGGCAGTGACCAGCCATCGCGGTAGGTATGCTTGATCAGCTCCTGTGAGAACGCTTTGGCACTCATCCGGTCGGTCCATTTCTTATTGAATGTCGGGTGACCATCATGGATGGTGAAATTGTCTTCTATGCAGATTCTGACTTTTTCACTATCGTTGATATTGGTAAATGCCATGTTCTTTCCATCCCAGTTAAGTTCTTTATTCAGTCCCTGGAGGCGTACTGCCAGTACTCCCATAACCACCATTTCGTTGAATGGTCCGGCTTCACTGAAGGGAGATGCCGTTTCCACTCTATTATCAGGGCTTTCCTTGCAGGCTCTCACCCAATCCATTTCGTGGTTTGTTTTCACCCGTCTTCTAACTTTTGGTGCATCCGGTTTACGGCCCGAAAGCAACCATGGATCCTTGCCATAGCATCCACAAACGAGTGTATCTTTGGTGCCGTGGAACAGAACCCCTCCTCCGGCATCGTTCATATTTCTCCCATCAGGCCATCCTTCGGGTTTCAATGGTTGCAAGCCTCCGTCATACCATGTAACGTCAACTGCCGGCAGTTCAACCATAATGTCAACTGGTTTTTTGCGGGCAGGAAAAGTCATCTGCACCATTTCTGCATTGGGGGCACAATCGGTAAGCAACAGGGTTGAGCTACCCTGGACTTTCACCGGATACTGCAGTTTCAATCCCACAAAAACAGGATGCAGGATATGGCAGGCCATATCGCCCAGTGCGCCGGTACCGAAATCCCACCATCCGCGCCAGTTCCAGGGATGATAAATGGCATTGTACGGACGAACCGGTGCAGGACCAATGAACAGATCCCAATCCAGTGTTGGCGGAACATCCATTACTTCTGCCGGGCGGTTAAGTCCCTGGGGCCATATCGGCCGGTCAGTAAACGCCTCCACTTTCTTCACCTCTCCGATCTCTCCATTCCAGATCCATTCGCATACCAGGTTTACACCCTCACCGGATGATCCCTGGTTTCCCATCGAAGTGGCAACTTTGTATTCTTTTGCCAGGTTTGTGAGTAACCTTGATTCATATACACTGTGTGTAAGGGGTTTCTGAACATAAACGTGCTTCCCCATGGTGATCGCAGTGGCCGCTGTGATGGCATGGGTATGGTCGGCAGTAGCAATGACCACCGCATCGATCGACTTGCCCATCTCATCATACATCTTGCGAAAATCTTTGTACTTTTTTGCATCGGGGTAAGCCTCAAATACCTGCTTGCTATAGCCCCAGTCAACATCGCAGAGGGTTACAATATTTTCGCCGGTAATGTTCTTCAGGTTGGCAAAACCCATTCCTCCAATTCCGATTCCGGCAATATTCAGCTTATCACTTGGTGGTTTGTATCCGAGCCCACTGACAACGTAGCTGGGTAATACTGTAAATGCAGCCGTTGCGGCCGCAGTTCTTCCGACAAACGAGCGTCTTGAAATTGAGTTCTTCTCTTTTTCTTTGTCCATAACGATAAATTTTAAGGATGTATTTGATTGATTGAAAGTTCGGAATAATTCCGACTAAAATTAACAATTATATTTAGATTTCTAAAAGGAAATTTAATTTTTAACTGCCAATATTCTTTCACTCCGGCATTTTATTATTTCATGGTGGAATCTTTTTAAAAAAATGGTGAGAATCTGATTTTTTTCATTTCCTCCATGCAAAATAAATGTTACTTTTAACAGCAGAATAAACCTATAAATAAAATAATTATGGAAGAAACAAAAGAGAAATTCAGTCGTCGAAAGTTCCTGGAAAATGCTGCGGTAATTGGTGCCCTGGGTGCAGTGGGTATCAATGGTATCATTTCAGCAAGTAGCTGTAAACGCCGTTCAGTAATTACACTGCCGGAACCCCTTGATGAAGCACCGGATGGTCCAATGCTGAAAGCCGGATTGATCGGATGCGGAGGCCGGGGCAGGGGTGCCGCAGAAAATTTCTTAAATGCCGGCCCGAACCTTGAGCTTTCTGCCCTGGGGGATCTGTTTCAGGACCAGATTGAAACCACCCGGAAGGAGCTGAAAGAGAAAAAGGGTGTTGAAGTAGCGGATGAAAACTGTTTTCTCGGGTTTGATGCATTCGAAAAAGTGATCGATTCAGGAGTGGACATTATTATCCTTGCCACTCCCCCGGTCTTCAGGCCGGATCATTTTGACGCTGCCGTGAAAGCCAGGAAACATGTATTCATGGAGAAGCCGGTCTGTGTGGATCCGGTCGGTGCACGATCGATCCTCGCTACAGCCCAAAGGGCTGAAGAGCTGGGCCTGTCGGTTGTTGCCGGTACACAACGGAGACACCAGAGAGACTACCTGAAAACCTATGAACAGATCCTGAACGGGGCGATCGGTGATATTGTTGCCGGTAATTGCTACTGGAATCAGTCCAAATTATGGCACCGGAACCGGGAAGAGGGATGGAGCGATATGGAATGGATGATCCGCAACTGGGTGAACTGGACCTGGTTGTCGGGTGATCACATCGTGGAACAACACGTTCACAATATCGATGTCATCAACTGGTATACTGGTAAACATCCCATAAAAGCGGTCGCATTTGGCAGCCGGCTGAGAAGGATCACGGGTGACCAGTACGATAATTTCAGTGTCGATTTCGTTTACGATAACGACATGCACCTGCATAGCATGTGTCGCCAGATCAACGACTGCGCAGACAGCTTTTCAGAGTATATCAGGGGAACAAAAGGATATTCAAATGGCGTTAACACCATCTACAACCCGGACGGATCAGTTAAATGGACCTATGAATATCCGCTGGATGAGAATGAAGAACCAACAGGCACACCCAAGGTAGATCCTTATGATCAGGAGCACATTGACCTGGTAACTGCCATCCGTACCAATACACCCATTAACGAAGGGGAAAACGTCGCCCATTCAACCCTGACAGCCATTATGGGGAGGATCTCTGCCTATACAGGCAAAGAGGTTACCTGGGAAGAGATGATGAATTCGGATCTGAAGCTTGGAAAAGAGACCTATGCACTGGGACCCATCGATCTGACACCGGTCATCCCGCTGCCGGGAAGCCCTGCAGAGGTTAAGGAAGATAGAGGTTAAAAAAACCGGTCCGAACAACATACTAAATGTAAAAACCGGTCTGAAAATATTTCGGACCGGTTTTTTTCAAGATAAAAGAATAAAGTAATGCCGTAGGCATCCCTTTGGGAAAAGTAAAAAGTTTTATATATAACAAATAATTGTCATTCATTAGAAATCATCAACATTAATATACGCTTCAATCAGTGCTTTTTCTCCCTCTTTTCCCGGAATTGCGTTCCCGTGCTCCATCCCAACAATCCCTTCGAATTCTTTATCATAGATATGCTTGAAGACATTTTTGTAATTGATCTCACCGGTAGTGGGCTCTTTCCTGCCGGGATTATCACCCACCTGGAAATAAGCGATCTCTTCCCATGCTCCGTCAATGTTTGGTATCAGGTTTCCTTCATGGACCTGCTGGTGGTACAAGTCATCCAGAATTTTACAGGCAGGACTGTCAACCGCCCGGCATACCTGGTATGCCTGTGCTATTTTATTCAGAAAAAGCCCGGGGTGATCCCTGAAATTAAGCGGCTCAAGGACCATTACCAGTCCGTGAGGCTCGAGGATCTCCGAAGCACGCCTCAAGGATTCAATCACATTTGCCGTCTGGTATCCGATATCCTTTGTCAGGTCAACGTACCCGGGAACCAC
>Ga0315547_1002838_pt1 | contig 11746 bp, 13 predicted proteins | sample SalMarSW160240MG_2_FD_202542 | JGI IMG/M metagenome (GOLD analysis project Ga0315547, IMG submission 202542) | Salt marsh sediment microbial communities from the Plum Island Ecosystem LTER, Massachusetts, United States - Salt Marsh Sediment SW1601-240 ... | reverse complement strand
GACGGTAATGGTGACCAGCTGATCAGCTTGGACGCTGGTCGCGCTGGCGGTGAGAGTCCCGGAAGCCAGGCTGCTCTGATCGGTTGGGGGAGGAGTGGCCCCATCTCCCCCGTTTCCGGTAGTAGTGCTTTTCACTATACAGGTTTCATAGGCCCATGGCATAGAGATCCCTGTCACTTGGGAATAAGAAAAGGCTTTTCCTGGGTTATCAGCCCAAGTTCGGGCATTAAGTGATCCTCCAACATCAAATTGGAGACCAAAAGCAGCAACACTTCCCAAACTAATCTCTACTGGTTGTCTCCAACAATCGGTTCCCACCAAGCATTTTGATCCTGCGTTCCAATTAGTATAAACGGGTTTTATCCATATTTCTCCAGTCTCACCGCTAAAAGGACAAATTGGTAGGTTAACCTGGTTTGGGTTAGAGGTAGTAGTGCAAAGTTGAGTTCCTCCTGCTAAAGTAAGGGCGCTGGCTGCGTAAACTCCTCCTCGTTCTCCACTGGCAACTTTGTTTACTCCCCAGCACATATGGCTGCAGTTGGATTGTCCGGCATTAGAAATAAGAGTATTAATTTCGCAGCGTTCGTTTTCCCAACTGCACAAATTGTGCTTAACGTAAACTCCGGGGCTGTCGGTAAAGGGGCATTGAGGAAGCTGAACTACTCCCTGGCTATATACGGGATTAAGGGCAATTGCTTTGACGGGGGTTAGGGGGAGGCTAATGGCTAAAAAGCTAACAGCTACTAAAACCATTCCTCTAGCTAATATTTTTTTAGAGAACATAGTGAATATAGATTAATAAATTAATAAATTTTACAAACCAATAAAAAATTTCTTCGACTTACTTTTAGTTTAAACCATTGATTTTTTTTTGCAAGGAGAAATTTGACCCTTTAAAAAGTTATGCTACAATGAAAATAAGGTAGAGATTCTGGAAAAGAGCATCTACCTTTCTTAATGAAGTAATTTTTAAAGAAAGCTTATGAAGATTCAACCATTATCTGATCATCTTTTGATCGAACCTCTGCCGGAAAAAGAGAAAACGAAAAGTGGCTTATTAATTCCAGCCACGGCGACGGAAGAAATGCCGGAGCAGGGGACAATTATTGCTGTTGGTCCGGGAAAAAAACTTGATTCCGGCAAAAGAATCCCCCTGGAAATTAAAGTCGGGGAGAAAGTTTTATTTTCTAAGTATGGTCCCAAAGAAGTGGAAATTGATGGCCAGAAATATCTCATTGCCCAAGAGGAAGACATTTTAGCCACCCTTAACCCTTAATTAAATAAATCATTTAATTTTTAATCTTTAGAGAGAATTATGACTAAGGAAATCAAATATCACGAAGAAGCTCGCCAGAAACTTTTAACTGGTCTTGACCAGTTAGCCAACGTGGTAAAGGTTACTCTGGGTCCCAAGGGGCGGAATGTGGTTCTGGCCAGAACTTATGGCTCGCCGGTAATCACTAATGACGGGGTAACGATTGCTGAAGACATTGAACTGGAAGACAAGGGCGAAAACCTAGGCGTAGAGGTCATTAAGGAAGTGGCTTCAAAGACTAAAGAAGCAGCCGGAGACGGCACGACAACAGCCGTAGTGCTTACGCAAGCCCTTGCTCACGAAGGAGTAAAAAATGTTACCGCCGGGGCTGATCCTTTAAGCATTAGAAGAGGGATGGAAAAGGGAGTCCAGGCCATGGTTAACTATCTGCGCGATCTTTCTCGGCCAGTGAGGCAAAAGGAAGAAATTGTTCAGGTGGCCACTATTTCCGCCGAAGATCCAGAATTGGGAAAATTAATTGCTGATGTTTTGGATGAAGTAGGCAAGGACGGAGTAGTGACAGTCGAAGAATCAAAAACTTTTGGTTTGTCGAAGGAAACAGTCCGAGGACTAGGCTTTGACCAAGGCTATATTTCCCCTTATCTAGTAACGGATCAGGAAGAGATGAAGGCGGAGTTGAAAAATCCCTATATCTTAATTACTGATCAGAAGATTTCCTCCATTCAGGAGATTTTGCCCTTGCTAGAAAAGCTTAATCAAGCGGGAAAGAGAGAACTTTTAATTGTGGCGGAAGACATTGAAGGACAAGCTTTGGCGACTTTAATTCTTAATAAACTGAAGGGAGTCTTTAATGCTTTGGCGATAAAAACACCTGGCTTTGGCGACCAAAGAAAAGCTATTTTGGAAGATATGGCGGTGGTTACTGGCGGCCGGGTTGTTTCGGAACAGATAGGAATGAAATTAGAAGAAACAGAAATTAATGACTTGGGTCAAGCCCAGAAAGTAGTGGCCACTAAAGATAACACTATTCTTATTGGCGGCAGCGGAGAAAAAGCGGAAATTGAGAAGAGAATTGCTGCTCTTAATAAGGAAATTGAGAAAACGGAATCTGATTTTGACCGCCAGCACCTCCAAGAAAGGAAGGCAAAATTGGTGGGAGGAGTGGCGATAATTAAAGTCGGGGCGCCAACGGAAGTGGAGCAGAAAGCCCGCTTCCATAAGGCGGAAGACGCTTTGGCAGCGACAAAAGCGGCCATTGAAGAGGGGATTATCCCCGGAGGAGGAATAGCTTTACTTAGATCAAGAGCAGCTTTGGATAAAGTAAAAGTAACCGGAGAAGAAAAGATTGGTTTGAAAGCTCTTTGGCAGACAGTAGAGAGCCCCCTTCGCCAGATTAGCGAGAATGCCGGGGTGGACGGTTCGGTGGTCATTCACCAGGTGGCTGAAAAAGGGCCCAGTTATGGTTTTAATGCTCTGAATGGAAAGTACGAAGATTTGATTCAAGCCGGGGTGGTGGATCCGACCAAAGTAGTAAGGTTGGCTTTGGAAAACGCTGTCTCCGCTGCTTCTATGCTCTTGACTACCGAGGCCATGGTTTATGAGAAGGCAAAGCCAGTGGAGCCAAAAATAGACAACGCTCCCCCTGGCGGCTATATGGGTTAGGCGGTAAAACTTAGTACCAAACAAGAAAGCTTCTCTCGTTGCTTAGAGAGGAGCTTTCTGGTATTATTGAGAAGCTAATTAAAAATATTTGACCTTATGTTACTAGGAATTTTATTTTATATTCTTTTGGGATTCGTTTTGGTTTTACTTCTCTTGGGAGTGGTTATCTATAATCGCTTTATGAAGCTGCAGCAAAGATGCAAAGAAGCCTGGGCTGATATTGATGTTCAATTACAGCGAAGATATAATCTTATTCCCAATCTCTTGGCGACGGTTAAGGGATTTGCTTCCCACGAAAAAGAAGTTCTGGAGGCCGTTACTGAAGCTAGAGCCAAAGCCGTCAGCGTGAGTGAAGTGGGGGAGAAATCGCAAGCAGAAGGAGAACTTTCCCGTTCTTTAAAATCTCTTTTTGCGGTGGTGGAAAATTACCCTCAATTAAAGAGCGCCCCTCATTTTTTGGAATTACAAAAAGAATTAACTGACACCGAAGATAAAGTTCAAGCCGCCCGCCGTTTTTACAATAACAATGTTAAGGATTACAACACTCGCTTAGCGATTTTCCCCGATCTCTTGGTAGCCAAACAGCTGGATCTTCAGCCGATGGATTTGTTTGAAGTGGAAGGTTCGGCGGCAAGAGAAGTACCTAAAGTGGCCTTTGATTAATGGCTACCCTTTACTCTCAGGCAGAGAGCAATGTCCGGAAGACATGGCTCTTGATGGGGGGTTTGAGTTTCTTGGCTTTAGGAGTTGGCTGGTTCTTGAGTTATCTTTTTAATTCCTGGTGGCTTCTTGTTATTGTTGCTTTTGGAGTTGGCTTGGAGAATTTGCTGGCTTACTGGCGGGCGGATAAGTTAGTTATTAGAAAAGTGGGAGCAATCCCTTTAAGTAGAGAGAAAGCTCCGGAATTGTTCCGGATAGTAGAAAATCTTTGTCTGACAGCCGGCCTTCCTTTCCCCCAGCTTTATTTAATGGAAGAAAGCCAGCCGAATGCTTTTGCTACCGGCCGGGATAAAGAGCATGCCGCTGTTGTAGTCACTCGTGGTTTGCTGGAAGTAATGGACGAGAATGAGTTGTCGGGAGTAATAGCCCACGAGCTTTCCCATATTAAGAGTCGGGATATCCTTCTGGGGACGATGGTGGTCGTCTTGGTGGGGGCGATCAGTTCTTTGGCTTATTGGTCTTTTCGCTTGGGCTTTTCCCGCCGCTCCCGAAGTAATAGAGAAGGAAACCTCCTTCTTATCTTAGTGGGATTGGTTGGTCTGGTCTTGGCTCCTTTGGCGGCGGCTATTATTCAGGCGGCCATTTCCCGGAAAAGGGAATTTTTGGCCGATGCTTCCGGAGTTCTTTTAACCCGTTATCCCGAGGGATTGATTTCTGCTCTTCAGAAAATTGGCCGGTCGGAACAACTGATGAAGAAAGCAAAACCAGAAACAGCTCATTTATTTATTGCTTCTCCTTTCCGAGGGAAAAATCAAGGATCTTGGTTAACCAGATTATTTGATACTCATCCTCCGTTAGAGGAGAGAATTGAGAAGCTAAAAATGGTAGAATAATAGAGAAGGAGAGATGGCCGAGTGGTTTAAGGCGCATGTTTGGAGAACATGTGAGGTTTTTCCTCGCGTGGGTTCGAATCCCACTCTCTCCGCCAGTTAGGAAATATCTTTGTTGGTTTACCTTTTTATAAGAGCTCGTCAGCTATTTTTAAGCGCAAATTGTTTTTAAAAATTAATGGATAATTCCACCGTTGGTGAAATCAAGAGCCGAATTGATATTGCTGATTTGATTGGAGAGTATATTACTCTGAAGAGAGTTGGTTCTGGGTATCAGGGCCTTTGTCCTTTTCATGCGGAGAAGAACCCTTCTTTTTATGTTTCTCCCCAGCGCCAGTCTTTTAAATGTTTTGGCTGCGGCGCCTACGGAGATATTTTTACCTTTGTAATGAAAATAGACGGGGTGGAGTTTAAAGAAGCTTTAGGGATGTTGGCCCAGAAGGCCGGGGTGGAGCTGAAACATTTTGATTCGGCTCAGAATACTATCCGCCAGCGGCTTCTTCAGCTAAATGAAGATGCCACCCGCTTTTTCGAAAAACAATTGGAGAAAAGCAAGGCCGGGAAAGAAATTCAGCTTTATTTGGCCAAGAGAAAAATCAATCCGGAATCCATTAAGAAATGGAGGCTGGGATATGCCCCGGAAAAATGGAGAGCCTTGCTGGATTTTTTACAGCCGCTAGGATTTTCCAAAGAAGAAGTTGTCCAGGCTGGATTAGCTATCGACAATGAAAAAAAGCATTCTGTTTATGACCGCTTCCGGGGGAGAATTATCTTTCCGATTAATAATCTTTCTAGCCAAGTTATTGGTTTTGGCGGTCGGGTTAAGCCAGGAAAAGAGGATGACCAGGGGGCAAAGTATCTTAATACTCCCACTACCCTCCTTTATGATAAAAGCCGGGTTCTCTACGGGCTAGAGAAGGCGAGAGGGAAGATTCGAGAGGAAGATCAAGTTATTCTGGTTGAGGGCTATACGGATGTTATTGCTAGCCACCAAGCCGGTTTTACCAATACTGTCTCTGTCAGCGGAACGGCCCTCACTCCTTACCAAGCAGAGATTCTCAAACGCTATACAGATAAAGTGGCCATTGCCTTTGATATGGATGAGGCTGGCCAGTCAGCTGCTCAAAGAAGCATCGGTCTTCTGCAGGAAAAAGGATTCTTGATTCGAGTGATTACTGTTACTGGTAATCTTGATCCGGCAGAGATTATCGGAAAGTCTTCTCAGGATTGGAAAAAGGCGATTAAAGAATCCCAATCTATCTTTGATTTCTATTTCCAGCGAGCTTTCGCCAGCTATTCCAAAGAAGAGCCGGAAGGAAGAAAAGAAATTTCAGCCATGCTTCTCCCTCTCTTAGCCAGAATTCCTAATCGGATTGAGCAGGCCCATTGGATTCAGAAATTAGCCCAAGCTTTAAAGGTGGACGAAGAAAGCATTGCCAACGAATTGACGAGAAGGGGAAAAGAGAAAACCGGTTCCTCAAAAGGAGAGGGAGCGGAGCTTGAGAAAGTGGTGCCTTCTTCTTCAACTCAGCTTTCTCGAAGGCAGAAGCTGGAAGAAAGAGTCCTCGCCTTGATTAGTGCTCAAGAATTATCTCCTGATTCTATTACTCTTCAACAGGCAGCCTTCTTTTCTCCTGCTTCCCGGAAGGTTATCCGGCAGTGGAAAAAGGGGAAACTTCAGCAGGCGAGGGAAAAGTCCAGGGAACTAGATAATTTTCTTAATGCTCTAGCTTTGGAGATAGATCAGGAGGAAATAGCCGGGGAGGAGGAATTAGAAATCTGCCTGGCAGAATTGGAGCAGTTAGAGATCAAAGAAAAGCTGGGAAAGCTGGCGCAGGAAATTGAAGAGGCAGAAAACGGGAAGAAGGAATCACTTTTAGAAAAACTGACTCAGGAATTTCAAAAACTTAGTCGAAAATTAACTCATTATGGCCAAAACCACCATCCCCAAAAGTAAAAATAGCCTGAAGAAAAGGACGCGGAAACCTCGCTGGGAAAAGAAATTAGCTTCTTTTGTCGCCAAGGGGAAAACACGGGGATTTGTTACTGAAGATGAGATTACTTATGCTTTTCCCCGATTGAAGTCCAATATCAAGAAAATGGCCAGGGTCTATAATGTCTTGGAAGATAGCCATTTGAAAATTGAGCCTCGGAAAAGCTTTTTGGAGCCTTTGAAGAAAGAGCCGAAAAGAACTACCCAGCGGATTGATCCAGTCCAGGCTTATCTTCAAGAAATTGGGGAAGAGCCTTTAATTGATGCGGAAGAAGAACAAAGACTTTCTAAGCTTATTCAGAAGGGAGATGGAGAGGCGAAGAAGAAATTGATCCGGGCTAATTTAAGATTAGTGGTTTCTATTGCCAAAAAATATATTTATCGGACCTCAAAACTAGACTTGCTGGATTTGATTGAGGAAGGGAATTTAGGATTATTCCGAGCGGCGGAGAAATTTGACTGGAAGAAAGGCTATAAGTTTTCTACCTACGCTACTTGGTGGATTCGCCAGGCGGTTACTCGAGCTTTAGCTAATTACGCCCGCACTATCCGGGTTCCCGTTCATATGATTGAAAAAATTTCTCGTTATACTAAAATAAAGAAAGGTCTTCAGAGAACTCTGGGGCGTCTGCCGATGGTGGAAGAAGTGGCGGCAGAGATGGGTATTCCGGTGGAGAAAGCTCATCAAATTATGGAAATTTCCAATGAGGTTGTTTCTTTAGAGAAACCGGTCGGGAAGGATGATGAAGACGCTATCCTCTTAGAGTTTATTGAAAGTAAAGAAGCTTTGCCTCCTTCCGATCCAGCCGCTCGCCGTCTGTTGCGAGAGAGGATAGAAGAAATGCTCACTAATTTGACGGAGAGGGAAAAGAAGATTCTGGTGATGCGCTTCGGCCTAGAAGACGGCCAGCCAAAAACTTTAGAGGAAGTGGGGGAAGCCTTCGGGGTAACCCGAGAACGGATTCGCCAGATTCAAGTCAAGGCGCTGGAGAAAATTAGAGAGCAGGAGAACTTGAAAAAGTTGGAAGACTATTAATCCGGGGTAGTTCAAAGGTAGAACAGATGCCTGTTAAGCATCATGTTGTCGGTTCGAGTCCGGCCCCCGGAGCCCTGTACCGTACGGTACAGGGCGGAGCCACAGAGCTTCGCTCTGTACGGTACAGGGCGGAGCCACAGAGCTTCGCTCTGTACGGTATAGGGCGGAGCCACAGAGCTTCGCTCTGTATTTTTATGTTTTATTATGTTTATATTTTGCAGAGTTTACAGAATAGTCAATTCTATATTGGCTTTACTAAAGATTTAAGAAAGAGAGTAGAAAAACATAATAATAATCAAAATCCCGCAACAAAAAATCTTGGACCATGGAAACTAATTTTCTACGAGGCTTATCTAAATAAATACGATGCTCTACGACGAGAGAAATATTTAAAAAGTAATAAGGGAAGAACTACGATTAGAAGCATGCTTAGGGAACATTTTGAATTTAAGTAAAAGCAACGAAAGCAGAGCCAAAAGCCCTGTTTTTGTCTTTGCTAAAAATCGCCAAAAGGGTGATTTTGTTTTTGAAGAACTTATTTTACAATAATCTTACACACTCGTTTCTCAGTACACCCCCTATAATCTCAATTCTATTTCCAGATTTGTTATTAAGATAATTGCACTTAACATCTATTTTCCACTTGTCCTCTTTTACATCTTCTGCCTCGGCTCCGTAGACTATTCTAGATATTCTTGCCCACCAAGCCGCACCAAAACACATGGGGCAGGGCTCACAAGAAGAGTATAAAACACAATCAGTCAAGTCATTAACGTTTAATTTATTACAGGCCTTTCTGATAGCCATAACCTCTGCATGAGCAGTGGGATCATTTTTACTAGCTTCATTATGAGCTCTTGCTATTATTTGGCCATTTTTTACTACCAAAGCACCGAAGGGGAAATCTCCTTTTTTAGCTTCTTCTATCGCTATTTTCATAAACTCTTCATCTGTCATTTTTCCATTATATCAGAAATCCTTTATACAAAACAGGTTCTAATACTGTCCGGCCCCCGGAGCCAACAGAACATAAACTGCCTTTTCTAGAAGGCGGTTTTTTGGTAGAATAAAAATAGGAAAAAAGTTGAAGTTATTAAAATATAAATTAATAATATGGAAAAATTAATTATGGGAATAGTATTTATTGGTTTAGGATTACTATTCTTTTTCAACAATAAAAATATTGGAAAAGGGGCAGCCAAATTTTATCAGAAACTTTATACAGAACATAATTTAAAAATCATGTTTAAAGCCTGCGGGGCAGTCCTTGTTTTTGGGGGGTTGGTTTTAATATTTCTAAATAATTAAGTAAATAATTAGGTAAAACTTTTCACCAAATAGGTTCTAACATCGTCCGGCCAGAGGAGTTCCCTGATCTCCGCCTATTTATTTAGGCATTTTTTTGGTAGAATAATATAGAGGTCAAAAATAAAGCATTATAGAAATATAGAATAATATGAAAGAAGAAAAAAAATATGGGGACCAAGTTGCAAAAAGCAAAAGGGGGCAATTTTTAATTCCTGCTGGTTTGTTCCTTGGCTTTGGAGTGGGCTTTGCGGTGAATAATATACCTGCTGGTATATTTATCGGTTTTGGAGCGGGATTCACAGCCTATGTAATATCTCTCTTTTTTGAAAAATAAATAAAACTTTTAATTATTATTTAAAAGTTTTTTTGATAAAATAGGAGCATATGGAACAAGAAACTAAAAAACCAAATAAACCAATGTTTTGGATTGGAATAGTAACGGTAGTAATAACGGTGATACTTTTATTGACAGGAGGAGAAGAGTTAAGGATATGGCCTGTTCCTTTTGGAACGATGGGGGTAGTGTTTATAGGAGCTTCACGATATAGGCCCTTAAAGAAGCTTTTTAAGACTACTTCATAAAACAACGGGTTCCAATATCGTCCGATCCGCTGAGCTGCCAGCTCGAGCTAAGAGCTCGGTTTTTTGGTATAACAAGGTAATGAAAAAAATCAAAGGAACGCTACCGCCGACATACTTTATACTACTCTTGATATTATCAATAGGATTACACTTTGTTTTCCCTATTAAGAAAATAATTTTTCCTCCTTATACTTATTTGGGCTTTATTTTAATTATTTTTGGTGGAGTTATAAATATTTGGACTGACTCATTGTTAAAGAAAAGAAGAACCACAGTAAAACCATATGAGGACTCCACATATTTAATAACTTCAGGTCCTTTCCGTATTAGCAGAAATCCACAATATCTGGGATTTACTGCGATATTGTTAGGCATAGCAGTCAATCACGGAACTATAATTACATTTTTACCCCCTATTATTTTTATAGTTTTAATGGAATTAATATTTATTCCTTTTGAAGAAAAAAACCTTGAGAGGATTTTTGGAAAAGAATATATAGAATATAAGAATCGTATAAGACGATGGTTATAGATAATTAGGTTAAACTTTTTACCAAACAGGTTCTAACATCGTCCGTCCCTCGGGGCTAAATTGTATGTATATATTCTCCGGAGCTCTTGACAAGGTTAGACGGGTTCGTATATAATGAAGGTACTATGATCACTGCCTCTGCCTTCGGGTAAGGGCAGTTTTTTTTATGTTATAATAAATTATAATGGGTAGCTCTAATGATAAAAAAGAAAGAGTGGCAGTCTATATAGACGGCAATAATTTTTATGGATATCTTAAAGACAAAGAGATAGGTTTCAAGAAAGGAATAAAATTTAACTATTTGAGGTTTGTGGATTTTTTAGTAGGAGAAAGGGAGTGTATATCAAAAAGATATTACGTTGGCATTGCCCGCAACATAGATGATTCTCCTAAAAGTAAAAGAATTGTAAAAGGCCAACAGAAGTTTCTGGAGAAGATTAAAAGTGAGGGTTTCATTGTTAAAAGAGGAAAAGTAATGTATGACAAGGGAAAGATTAGAGAAAAGGGAACAGATGTTAAAATTGCGGTTGATTTGGCTGTTGGAGCCGCAGATGATATTTACGACACAGCTATTTTAGTAAGTTCTGATACGGATCTTATTCCTGCTGTAAAGTATCTTAAATATCGCAATAAAAGGCTGGAATACGTCGGTTTCTCTCATAATCCATCTTTAGGAATGCAAAAGCACGCAGATTTATCTATTTTGTTAAGGTGCGAGGAAGTAAAGACGTTTGAGAAATAAGCTGTCTATATTTTAAAACAGGTTCGTACATCGTCCGCCTCCCGGAGCAGGCATGTGCTCAGTTCAAGCGACCGAGAAACTCTATATTATTAAGGTTTTTTGAAATCAGTTTGAGAAAAATTCCCATACCCCGATAGGAATCCGAACCGTGTTCGAAATCAAGTTGAGTCAGAATCTTGTCCTAAAAGCTACGCCAAGAACCCTTGTTTACGGAGGTTCTTGAATTAATAGAGATGTTGCGTTATTATATGATAGCTACAGCTGTTTGATATAAGTTCTTAAGGAGGTGAGTTGAAGTGAAGAAGGCAAGGTTGTGCAGAGGTCTGCAGTTGCTTGCATTGGCGATTGGAAGTACGGGGCTTACACTCATTATCATCGGGAAGTTCGCCTCTCCAGGGGGGTACATCTTAATTGCCTGCAGCTCTTTCATTGTAGCAGTAACGATATATCTCTCTAATCCTGCAGGGATCAGGAGAGTTATGCGGGCTCAATGGAGAATGCTTACTGGTAAATAAGCCAGGAGAGGCGGTACGGGTTCTTCGGAGCCCGTTTTTTTACTAAAGAACAAAACTAGTTCTAAGTTTACAATCTTACTTCTCCCTTACCCCTTATAGAAAGGCGACTGAGAGGGGTTCGAAGCCTACTCCCCGGAACTCTGATTTCCGCCTATTTATTTAGGCGGTTTTTTTGTTAGAATAGCATTATATGAATGCAAATAAATTTGCAAGATTGAACATGGCATTTAAGCTGCCAGAAAGTGTCGCAAAGAAAGCGATAAGTTTAAGTCGTAAAATAAGTAAAAATAACGAAACAATTTTTGTATTGGATGGTATTCAATTTCACCCTCATATAACAATTTATTCGCCTGAATATCCTGAAAAGAATTTGGATAAAGTTTTAGAGAAAGTAGCGAAAATTGCTAACAACACAGAAAAAGTTAATTTAGTATCAAAAGGAATAAATAGCGGTCAGGGGTTTATCAGTGTGGAATTTGATTACACGCCAGAGCTCAAAGAAATTCACGAGGAAAGCGTATTAAAACTTAATCCTTTAAGAGGGGGATAT
>Ga0315547_1002835_pt1 | contig 11751 bp, 8 predicted proteins | sample SalMarSW160240MG_2_FD_202542 | JGI IMG/M metagenome (GOLD analysis project Ga0315547, IMG submission 202542) | Salt marsh sediment microbial communities from the Plum Island Ecosystem LTER, Massachusetts, United States - Salt Marsh Sediment SW1601-240 ... | reverse complement strand
GCTTTGTCAGGCGTGATCGTAAGGTTTATCCTGGGACTTATGGTTGTCTCTTTATTGTATGTCCAGTATTGAGCACGTACTCCCAGTGTAAGCCGGGTAACAGATCTTTGCCCGGACAGATTAAATGTATGTTGAAGATATCCTGAGATTCTTGAATTGTTGAGGGAATTCGTTGATTTTGAAACGTAGTTAAGTTCAATGGTTTCATCGGAATAGGGCAGGGAATGACCAGCGGAATCGATCATCTGCCATTCGCTCAGCTTATCATCAATGAATTCCTGTTGCAGTTTGATCCCCCACCTGGTTACACCGGCACCTGAGTAATTGCTTGCTTTCAGATCAAAGGAACAGATAGATGCTTCCAGGGTGTTGCGGGCATGGTCAAGCGAAGTACCTATGCCCACATTGATCAGACTGTCCTTTTTGCCTGAGGAACCCTGTGTAGCAAGATTGATCCAGTATTGTTTGAGGATATCGTATGTGATCTCTTCATTTGACCGGAATGCCGAAGCAATGAATTTTAATGTAAATTTATCATTCGGATGATAGTTTAGAGACAATGCTCCCAGGTATGTTTCGAATTTATCGATTTCCTGGCCTTCATAGAATACAGTGAAGTTAAATCCCTGTGACAGGGTGCCAAAATTTGTATTACGGTTTTCAGGTACCCGGTTAAATTTATTTGTGGAATAATTAAGAAGTACTCCCAGTTCAAGATTTTTTGACAGGTCATAGGTAAGGTATGATTGCAGGTCGGTAAAAGAGGGTTTGTAGTCACCCTTTGTATCGAGTGTTCCCAGGACATACTTTGTGGTTTTGTATCGTACGCCGGTATTGTGTGTGAACTTCCGGTTTTTTGAGCTTCCCTCCACATGTGCCGATCCGCCCAACAGACTGGCAGATACTGAGCCACCAAGTTTTGAGGGTTGCCTGTATTTGATATCGAGCACGGAAGACAGTTTATCGCCATATTCGGCATCGAATCCACCGGCCGAAAACTGGATGGAGGAAATCATCGACGGATTCACAAAACTCAGTCCTTCCTGCTGGGCAGATTGCACAAGCAGGGGCCGGTATATTTCAATATCATTCACATAGATCAGGTTTTCGTCGTAGCTGCCGCCCCGAACGGAATACTGCGATGACAATTCACTACCTGAGACAACACCCGGTAAAGTTTTCAGAATGGATTCAATGTTACCGCTTGGATTCGGCAACTGGTCAAGCGATTTGATATCTATGGGAACGAGGGTATTCTCACGGTTTTTTATACCGAATACTTCTACATCCTCGAGTTCTTTCACTTCCTGTTTCAGTTGAATATTCCGGATACGGGTTTCGGCAGGTTGCAGACGAAGAGTAATTCTGTGTGTTTCATAGCCAAGGAAATATACCAAGAAGACCAGGTCTTCATTGGCAGGAACCTTGAGAGAATAGGCCCCGGTTTCGTCGGTCACGGTTCCAATGCTCATATCCTCAATTCCCACTGAGGCGGAAAAGAGAGCATTGCCTTCTTCGTCCGTCACTATACCTTTAATGGTGGCAGTTTGTTGTGCACTGCAAATAACGGTTACAAAGAAAAGAAGGATATATAGACCTGACCTGATTTGATTCATTACTCGTTTCAGCTATTCACTTACCTGAAAAAACTCAAAGAATAAAATAAAATTGTGAATATACAAGCTTTTCTTGAGGTGACATAAGCCAAAAAAGCAAATTCCATTCTCTGGTTACTGGTTCCTTGTTGAATCGTGGAACTGGGTAATTGTTTAATTAATAATTAAAAATTAATAATGAAGAATTGGAAGACGGAAAAAGAATTAGCCCCTTCATAAGGCTTATTATAATACTTCAGTTAACCAGTTAATCAATTCTCCAGTTAAACAGGTAAGAATGATGAATCGGGCAATCGATGAAATGAAGTCAATCAACCAACAGAATGTTTTTTATATAACATCAGTTAATCAATTCATCAGTTCCCCAGTTAATCATTTGTATTGTTTAGAGTTGAGTAGTTGATTAGTTGAGAAGGTGAGAAGATGAGATTATAAGAAGTAAGACCAGAGACTAGTGACCAGGGACCAGCAACTATTACTCAATTTCCATCTCCTGATATTCCACGTCTTTTTTCTCATACTTCTTAAAGTCGCCCCGTTTCAGTGCTTTAAAGAACTCGGCCCATGCAAAGGCATTGAAGATCTGGTAGGAAGGATACTGCCCCTGGTTGAAAGTCTCTCTGTATTGCTGATTCAGAATATGCTGGAAATTGGCTCTTGCGCTGGGAGTTTCATCAAGTATGATCTGAGTTTTCAGTAAGGCAATATTTTTCCGTGCATTGTCCATATCGTCATCCGGCAGCTTCAGGTTGAGAAATGCTTCTTTGAATTCTTCGTACGATTTCCAGGGATAAACTACTACTTCGTCTATCATAAACGTATCGGTTTGCAGAATAATGTCAAGCGTGTAGAATGGTTCTTTCAGGTTGTCAGGAACGGTTATTATTCTACGTTTGTAACCAACGGTTGAAAGCATGATACTGTCATTCACCTCGGTAACCAGGGTAAATTTTCCCTGTTGGTCCGTGATGGTTCCCCGGTAGTTGTTCAGTATAAGTATATGTGCATAGGGGAGTGGTTGTAAAAGTTCATCCGTCAGTCGACCCGTGAATTGCACAAGATTTCTTTCATCCTTATCTTTAAACAGCTGAGCCTGAATAACAATTGTCTGTATTGCTGTGAGAACAGTAAGAAGCAGGATCTTCTTCATAGTTTGCCTTTGCTTGTTTACCAAACCTTCCAAAGGTAATTATTTTGGCATACTTTTGTTCCTTTTGACTGAACACATGATGTTAAATTTGGTTAAAATGAAAAACAAGCCTAACTTGTAAACTGTTACGCTGTATTCAGGAAATGATAACACAAAAAGAAATAACACTCCAGGGGTATAGCAGAGGATATCATCTGATAACCTCTTTGATCACAAGTCATCTGGATGAACTCCCCGATCGCGGATTGTTACATGTTCATGTGAAACATACTTCAGCAGGGATTACTTTGAATGAGAATGCAGATCCTTCCGTACGTTCCGATTTTGAGACTTTTTTGGATGATCTTGTTCCGGAAAACTACTCCGGATTTACCCATACCCTGGAAGGTTTGGATGATATGCCGGCACATCTGAAAGCATCCATCATAGGCCAGACCGTTACTGTGCCCATAACCAACGGCATGCTTAACCTGGGAACCTGGCAGGGCATTTATTTTTGTGAATTCAGGAACCATGGAGGTTCGCGCCGGCTTGTGCTCACCGTATACAGTTAAACAGTTGAATAAAAGCCTATGTTCAGTGATAAAGACATCCGACAAATTCGGGAAAAAGGTATTTCCGATGAACAGTTGCAATGGCAATTGTCTGTTTTCAGGAAGGGAATAGCACCTATGAAATTGAATCGGCCGGCGTCAATTGATGACGGCATCATTTGCCTGGATAATCAAGAGATTGACCGGTATATTTCTGATTTCGATTCAGCAGGCAATATTCAAAAGATTAAATTCATTCCTGCCTCGGGGGCTGCAAGCAGGATGTTCAAAGCATTGTTTGAGTTTATGGATTCGGCAGATGAACAAATCGCTTCAAAAAATGAATTTATAGCAACTTTTTTCGGAAATCTGCGCAAGTTTGCTTTTTCCAGCACACTGGAAAAGAAAATCCGGGATAAAGGCGAATCGCTCAATGGATTGCTGGATGAAAAGAAATACAAGAAGATCCTGGAATACCTTTTTACTGAAAAAGGATTGAATTATGGAAATCTTCCAAAAGGATTGCTTCAGTTCCACCGATATGAAAGGGATAGCAGAACACCTTTTGAGGAGCATATCGGAGAAGCTGTTCGATATGCGAAAACACAAGACGGAAGGGTTTCTCTGCATTTTACAGTATCACTCGAACATCTGGAGGAGTTCAGGAAGTTGTTGCATACTATCCGACCTGTATACGAGCAGAAAAACGGAATCATCCTTGATGTAAGTTTCTCTGTTCAGAAACCTTCGACAGATACAATGGCCGTAGATATCGATAATCAGCCTTTCAGGGAAGACAATGGCAATATAGTATTTCGTCCGGGCGGACACGGGGCTTTGATCGATAACCTGAATGAGCTGGATGCCAATATCATTTTTATTAAGAATATTGATAATGTGGTTCCTGAGAAACTGAATTTACCCACCATCCGGTATAAAAAAGCACTGGCAGGAATTCTTCTTGAAACACAAAATAGGGTGTTTGAACTCCTGAATGAGTTGGATGCCGGGATGCCTTCGGAGAAACGATTGCAGGAAATGTATAAGCTTATTACCGGCATTTTGCATTGTATTCCACACTCAAAACCGGTTTATAGTGATGCGAAGGAATGTATTCAAAAATTTAAGGATATTTTAAATCGTCCGATCCGGGTTTGCGGCGTAGTGAAAAACCTGGGTGAGCCAGGTGGCGGACCTTTCTGGGCACTCAACAGCAAAGGCGATCTCAGTCTGCAGATTGTGGAATCATCGCAGGTTGATCATTCCGATGCGAAACAGGCGGAGATCTTTAAAAAATCAACACACTTTAATCCTGTAGACCTGGTTTGCAGTACAAAGAATTACAGGGGAGAAAAGTTTTCCCTTCCGGAGTATGTCGATCGCAATACCTGTTTCATCTCAAAGAAATCAAAAGACGGCAGGGATTTAAAAGCGCTTGAATTGCCCGGACTCTGGAATGGTGCTATGGCCGACTGGCTTACGCTGATGGTGGAAGTGCCGATGGAAACTTTTAACCCGGTAAAAACCATCAATGATCTGTTAAGGCCACAGCATCAATAAAGGCTGCATAAAACAACCGTGCGAAAAACAAATCAGTTATTAACATCTCCAACATCGCCCATCAAAAAGGCCCATTCACCCTCAAGTTCTCTGGGAGTTGAATATGTGCCTTTGTAACCGGCAGCCGGGTCACTATTAAGAAAGATAGAACACAGATGTTTTAAGGGATTACGGGGCATAACAGGATGAAATGAATTCCGGCAGTTCATTTTTCTTTTGGTTTTGTTGAGGTTTTATATTATATTTTCAAACAGTTACATGATTATAATACAATCATTTGGCTATGTTAAGCCGGTTAACCGGAGTTATAACAGGGGAGATATTGGTTAGGGAAATTAATAATGTTCTGTTCACTATTTGCCGAGGTGCATTTTTTTGTATTTGAAGTCATAGCATGGTATGTCGTAATAGTAAAGTACGGAGGATAAGGAGAGACAGTCAGGCAATTTTTTTCAGTTATTCTTTCCGGGAGTGACGGAGCGGAGCTTTGAACAAGTAAAACAAATGTTTATGGAAATATACCCTATTGAACAGATTGTTACTTCAGACCAACTGATGGAGTATGAGATGATGCAGTTTTATAAGGCAGAACAAAAGAAACTCACCTTACACTCCTGTAATCACAGGGGAGAAAAAAGGATTCAGCTTATTTTTGGTTATGATGAAGCATTACTTGATCGCCTGCGCACCATTGCAGGTTGCCGCTGGAGTGCGACCATGCATTGCTGGCATATTCCCTATAGTGAGAATGTTGAGCAAAAGCTGAAAGCTGTTGTGTGCGATATGAATGTGGTCATAACATGGAAAGAAAAGAATACAAAATACGTCGCACAGCCCGGTAATGAACAATTGCAGGCACTTCGACAATTTAAGCTCTATTTGAAGAGCAGGCATTACAGCGATAGCACTATTCGTTCTTATGTTCATGCTATGCAAAGACTTTTTTTGCATTTCCGGTCAAAAAGTACAGATCAGATCAGTAACCAGGATATTATTGAATATTGTGCCATGGTTTTAGAAGAGAGGCATGCATCGGATTCAGGGGTGAATATACTGATCAATGCAATTAAGTTGTTTTATTTAAAGACGAAAAACAGGCAGATTAACCTGGAGATACTGGAAAGGCCGAAAAAATGGCATTATTTACCACAGGTTTTTTCGAAAGAGGAGGTTGAGAAAATCCTGAAGTGCAACACAAATATAAAACACAGGGTAATTCTGGCGATTATTTATTCGGCAGGTTTAAGAATAAGCGAGGCCATTGCCATGAAGATAACGGATATTGATCAGGGGCGTATGGTTATTCATATACGGTGTGCCAAAGGCAGGAGGGACCGTTTGGTTAATCTTTCGAGGCGGTTGTTAATGATGTTGCGGGAATACGTCGAAAAATACAGGCCGGAGGTATATTTATTCAATGGTGTGGGGGGGAAGCCCTATTCGGCATCGAGTATCCGGAAAATACTAAAGATATCCATGAAAAAGGCGGGAATCCGGAAAAATGCCACGGTACATACTCTGCGACATTCTTTTGCCACGCATCAATTGGAGAACGGAGTGGATTTGCGGTATATTCAGGAAATGCTGGGGCACAAAGATCCGAAGACAACGATGATATATACCCATATCAGCCGGAAATCAATAGGGATAATTCATAATCCGTTGGATGATTTAGATTTTTAGTAAAATGATTACATTTATATCAGCAACCGGCCGGGGTATAACCAGCACCACAAAAAGTAAGGTTTACCCATTGGAAAAGAGGTATAACAGTTACCTTTTAAAGCCCAGGCAGGTGGAGTTATAAAAGAGTTATATGCAAGCCACATAGCAACCTTTAATCTCAAAATAACATCATTAATAAGAACAAAACAATAAAAATTAATTAGTTACTTATTTAAGAATGATGAACCATGAATAAGTTAGTCTTAATAATAGTCACAGTGTTTTCTGTAACATACTCTCACTGCCAGAAATATATTGGCTTTAAAATTGGGTGCAATTACTCATTGATAGAATCTAAGAGTGAACACTATACCAATGATATTGAATCAAAATTTTCTTATGAAGTTGGTGTAAATGCAAAAATCCCTATTATAGAAAATTTTGATTTGGTTTCTGAATTGGAATACATCAATTATTCAACACATATTCATTCAATCGGTTTTTCTCCCTCACACAGCAGAGATTATAACTATGATCTCAAACTTGGATACCTATCAATCAATATACTACCACAATATTCAATCGGTAAAAACAAATTGTTCTTCTTCAATATAGGTCCTTATTTATCCATTTTAGTGCACTCAAACATGAGTGGTGTTCTTGAAGGTTATGGACCTACCGCTGACTTCACTGGTGAGATTCTTTCAGGTAGTGCAAATAATTATTTTAAAAATGTTGACGCTGGATTCTTAACAAGTGCTGGATTACGCATAAAAATGGCAAATCAGTTATATATTTCACCTCAAATAAGATATAGATACGGGCTAGTAAATTTTGGAGATGATTATTTTGTTGCATATGATATGCCGATTTATATAAGAAGTCTAAGCTTTTCAGTTACATTGGAAGCTAAAATCAAGGATTAATATGGCCAGCATATAACACGGTGTAGAAGCAAGAGCGGTGTTGGCAGGTTTCGAAACTTTTGTATCTTGTACTTAAAAACGGTTACCGGGGACTAGAACGTAGCGCTGAAGTCCGCTCCTGTTCCTACACCGGGACCGTTGCCATTCATTTCAAAAAAAGCTTATATAATATTCAATATGGAAAAAATACTTCTTACCTGTCTCTTAGTTATTCTCACATTGAGTAGATTATTTTCTCAAACATATTATGTTGATGAAAAACATCAAAAAGGATATATAAAAGATGGAGAGAAATATAAATTTTGGGAATATTATGATCCTAACGGAGAATTAAATTTAAAATTCAATCATTCAAATGGCAGTATCATTTATCTTAAACCAGCCACCGAAAAGTATATGATTGAAGTTGAAGGTAAATGGGTATATACAAAACCCAGCTTCCCTCCAACATATATAGGAAGTATTGTCGAATTGAGATCAAAAGTGGCCGAACAAATACGTTATCCAAAATCCGTTGCTGAGAATGGTCTTACCGGATACATGTTTTTTTCATTTATTATTGACTCGCTTGGAAATCCTGTCAATTTTAAAATTGAAAAGGACTTATGTGAAGGTTGCGGCAATGAAAATTTAAAAGTCCTGATAACTAATATGGGATCATGGATTCCGGCTCACATTGATGGCGAAAGATATAATTCAAAATTTATTTTCCCCATAAAATATTCTTTAGATGGGGAAAAGGAAAACGAAATATTACCTGATTCAACCAGGATCTTATATAATGGAAAATTACTCGATGAAGTTGATTTGGTTGCCTATGGGATAATGAGATCAACGGAAATCCCTATGGATATGAATATACCTCTATCTGCTTTTATGGGGATTATAGAATATTCTGATCTACAAGATGCCTTGAGAAATAGCAGAGTTGCAAAAATCTTACATCTATCATCTCAAAATCTTAAGTATTTTCCAAATGAAATTTATAAACTGCATAGTTTAACTCAACTTAACCTTAGAAACAATGAAATTGATTCCTTACCTGAGGATATTAATAAATTGAGAAATATTAGGGTATTAGCGTTAGATAGTAATAAATTAAATAACCTTCCGGTTAAGTTCAAAAACCTTCATTCTCTTAGAGTTCTGTCAATAACTAATAACAATTTTGAGAATTTCCCCTCAGAAATATTAAGTCTTAAAAACCTTCAGGCTTTGGACATAAGTGATAATAACATTACGATAATTCCAGCCGAAATTAAGCAGATGAGAAATTTGAAATCTTTGGCAATAATAAACTGTGAAATAAAAACATTTCCTGAAGAGTTCTTTCAACTTAAAAAACTAGAAAAACTATATGTGAATATAAATCAGCTAGATGAAATTACAAGAACAAGATTAAGAACTGATTTTAATAATTTAGAAATAATTGATGAGTAGATAAACGAATGGCAACACACGGTATAGCTAATAAGGGTCTCAGTGGTTTGCGGAGCTCAGCAATCCGCTTTAACTTTTGTAACGGTGGATAAGAACGCAGTCCGCAATCCCTTACTTGCCATACCGTGGGAACGTTAGGGCACATTCCCCCTTTTACAGCGAACTATAAATAAATTCCGATGGAAACGCTTTCATAGAAAATGTTTTGATGTGTTTTTACCATAAGATTTTAGATGTTACTGCTTTAATTGTATTTTCGAATAAAAAAACGTTACTCAAGATTAACCGACATCTTCACCTGTTATGAAAAAGACAACCCTACCTGTGTTTTTACTATTAGTTTGTACCTATGTATTTTCACAAACCAACTACCTCACAAGTCCCTATAAATATCTCGTTGGTACCAGTAATCCTGAAGCCGGATGGCATCAGGCGGAATACGATGATGCCTCCTGGTCTGAAGGTACTGACGGCATAGGATATGGCGATATAATCTTTGCTCCCTATTATACCAATACTGTTAATGGTAACCCGCCCAATGCATTGCAGGAGGGCGATACACTTATAAAGACTCCCATCACTCCTGCCACAAGCTTATACCTCCGGTATCCCTTCACTATTGTCGCTGAAGATACTGTAGGTATTTCAGGCTTCTCGCTCGAAGCCTATTTCGATGATGGCTTCATTGCCTATCTGAACGGTGCCGAGTTTGCACGAGTGAATATGGGTAAAAAGGGAGATACAGCATATTACAACACACTTACTGATCGGTCGCATGAATCGCAGCTTGCAGCCGGAGACCCCTATTCCGTTGCGGGCTACTACATAAATAAGAAATTCCTGGAAGAAAATATTATAATGGGTGAGAATATCATAGCCGTGGAAGTGCACAATGATAGTCTGGCCGGGTCTGACCTCTTTCTTGAATGTTTTCTGAAAGAATGTCTGCGTGATACTACCTACGATCCTATTTTGTCATTCTGGTCCGACCCTGATGGCGACTGGACAGTGAGTATTCGTACCAAAGCCTGCGTGGAATCCGATTCCACAAATCTGCCCCTGATTATTATCGAGAGCGACGAGTTTGGTATACCTTTCAGCCACGTGGAAGTACCGGCAAGTATGAAGGTTATCGATAAGGCCGACGGACAACTTAACCATCTCTCCGACACAAGTTATACATACAATGGCCCGATAAGCATAGAAGTCAGGGGAGGTTCATCAAGCTATTTCCCAAAGCAGCCTTTTAATATCGAAACCCAAAATGCCGATGGTAGCAACAACAATGTTTCTATACTAGACATGCCTGCCGAGAACGACTGGAGGCTTATCGGCCCCATCTCCGACCGCAGTCTTTTGCGCCATACCTTTACTTACGAGCTGGGAAGAAAACAGGGCCACTGGGAACCTCGTTCAAAATATTGTGAGCTGATACTGAACGGTGAATTCCTGGGTTTGTATGCTCTTACCGAAAAAATCAAACCTGATAAGAATCGGATGGATATTTCCAAACTCACAGAAACCGACCTGTTTGGAGATGATGTTACCGGCGGATACTTATTCTGGAAGAACAGTAACAGACCAGTAAGTATTTATTACCCTAATGCTAATAAGAAACAGCCGGAACAGCAAGCTTACCTGGAGGCATTCATTCAGCGCTACTGGGAATTCATTTTCAGCGATAACTGGCTCGACCAGGAAATTGACTACAGAGATTATGTTGATACCGAATCGATGCTCGACTATATAATCATTAACGAGCTGGCCTATGATCATGATAAATACAACGCAAGTACTTACATGTACAAAGACCGCAGCGATAAGGATTCGCTTATTTATTTTGGTCCCCTGTGGGATTATAATTATGCTTATGGCAATTCATCTGAAAGCATGGCAACTGACCAGTGGAAGTTCAGCCAGAGCAGTGGTATTCAGTTCCACCGACTTTTTCAGGATACCAGTCTTACCCGCCGCTTTTCCGAAAAATGGCATGGTCAGAGGGAAGGCTTTCTGCATACCGACTCCTTGTATGCCCTTATCGACTCCCTTAGCGCCCACTTTGCCGACGCCAGGAAAAGAGACAGCATGGTATGGGAGGCCTACACTACCGTGAATGTATACTTTGCAAAGGATACTGTATACCGCTACGACCAGGTAATCCTCAACCTGAAAGACTGGATACAGCGGCGTGTTACATGGATTGATACCTGGATCGATTCCATCTATTATCCGGTGACAATTGTGGAACCAGAAAGTATTACACAGCATAATAAGGAACAGAAGTTGAAAGCCTATCCAAATCCTTTTAGAGACGAATTAAAGATTGAACTGGACTGCCCTTCTTCCGGCAGCCTACGACTGGAACTGTGCAATACACAAGGACAACTGGTTCAGATATGGATTCTCGATGCAGTAAAGCAGGGCTGGCAAACCTATACCATGGCATTACTGAATGGAATACCTCCAGGACTCTATAATCTGAGCATAAATCAAAATGGGAAAAAGATAGGAAGTGTACGTGTAGTAAAAACTGATTAAAGAACCTGTGGTTACTTGATATAAATATGATACTTTGAAAAACGTGCCCTAACCGCCAATATAAATAAGCCGGGAGTTGGTGGTATTCGAAAATTATTACATTTACTCAAACAACAAACGATTTATAAGAACATTGCCCTGAAACCCGGCCTCTTCATATTGGCAAAACGTTGGTTGCAATTAAGCCAGTCTGCAGAACTTTAATAAGATGTTTAAGCGGAAAATTTTTTTTAATACACTTAGCCTTAAGGATAGGTTATCCTGGATTACTTGAATTCAAGCTTTAAAAAAGCGCAGCGTTTTTATTATCAGAAATCTTCGGA
>Ga0315547_1002834_pt1 | contig 11754 bp, 10 predicted proteins | sample SalMarSW160240MG_2_FD_202542 | JGI IMG/M metagenome (GOLD analysis project Ga0315547, IMG submission 202542) | Salt marsh sediment microbial communities from the Plum Island Ecosystem LTER, Massachusetts, United States - Salt Marsh Sediment SW1601-240 ... | reverse complement strand
CATGCCCTACTGGGCTTTTTTCGTGGCTGCCCTGATCGCCCTCTTCTTTGCCATCATAACCGTCAGTGTGCAAACCATTTATGCAGCTACGAGAAACCCGGTGAAAGCGATCAGTTACGAGTAGGATGGTTTATGGTTCTCATCTGCCTACCGTGTATTTCTTCAGTATTTAGGTAACAGATTTTGGTTTCATATTTTAAGATCTATTTAGCTATCCAATAGACGAATTTTTCATGCGTATTCTGGAGTATATTAAGAAGAGAATCCCGGATGCCTGCCTGGCGGCAAGCAGGATTTTCAGTTACCCGATAGTTTCCGGATCAGGTTTGAGAGTTGAATCCGGTTCTTTACGCCGGTTTTGAGGAATATCCTGTAGACATGATCTTTCACCGTCTGGAGTGTGATAAAGAGGTTATCACTGATCTCTTTGTTCGATTTTCCCAGACAGATCTGCTGAATGATCTCTTCTTCCCGTTTCGAAATCCCAAATTCACTGATAAACTGTTCCATATTTCCAATACCATCCAGTTTGCTTTCGGGAACAGGAATCGATTGGATCAGATAGGAACGAATAGATATCACGGGTAGAACGGATGAGGTAAAAAAGAGGAAGATAAAGGCTGCTCCAATGTATTGATGCTTATCGGCAAGCAGCAGTAAGGTGATTACACCGAAGAAAATGATCAGGTTCAGGACAGCAAACCGGAACAATGCTCTTTTATGGGATTTCTCCTTTCCTTGAAGGGACATCAGTATGGTAATGGTACCATGAACCAGAACAAGCAATCCCAATCCTCCAATAATAATTCCGATCAATTTGGAGATTAACGGAAAATATCTGTAGCTTAAATCCTGAAAAAAGTAGAGGACAACCCCATATCCTGCAAAAAACAGGAACCAGATTATCAGGTATGAAAAGGTTTTACATGCCGATAGTCCGGTATCAATCAGTTCATGACAACACCTCAAAAACATATACCAGGCAAGGACCAGGAAAGGAAATCCTAGAAAGGTAAAGAAATGGCTGATTTTCTCCACGTCATCGGCAGAGATCTCCTGGTTAGCGAGCACGACCCGTATAATACCGGGAACCAGGATGCCATAGGTTCCGAATATGGCAAGAAAGATCTGAAAATAAAGGTAGCTGGAGAGAAAGGGCAGCCTGTATTTTTTGTTCATCATTGAGGTAAGAAAGATGGTAAACAGGATACCAGCCAGTGAAAGGTTAATAATGCCAATATAAATCAGTTCCATTGCTCAAAGGAAGGGTCTGATACCCAAAAGTAGAGAAAATTCTTCTTATCACCTGCAATAACGAATTTTTCATGCGCCTAATCGTCCAACTTAAGTCGTGTTTTATAAGAATCCAACTTAAGTCGCTAAAATGGATATGAATTCTACCCTATTTTAGCATCAGATTCCGGAATCAAAATGATCCGGTCAAGCATCAACTATCATTTTTTAACTTAAACTTGGAGGATTTAAATTATGAGCGAACAGGTAAAAACAAACCAGGAATCCAATGGCATTCCAAGGTCAACCGTTGGAGGTTCATATGGATACGGTTGGAAGCAGTTTTTAAAATATTTCCTGGAGCTGTTTCTGATCAGTATTATTGTCCTGCTTGTCCTGGCACCGCTGGGGGGATTAGGCGCCCTTACCAATGGTCATGGTCCGGCTATCATGTTTTTTGTATTCTTTCTCCAGCTGTTTGTTCTTGCCTATGCGATACTTTTCCTGGCTCCCATTGATTATGGTGCAAGCTATGCGTTTTTGAAGGGGGTCCGGAATGAAAAGTTAGAGATCAAGGATATGTTCAGCGGATTTGAGAATTACCTTAATGTGGTGCTCGCCAGCATACTAACCGGTTTTTTGATCGGTATTGGTTTCTTTTTCCTGATCATACCGGGTATCTTTGTAGCCTGCCGGCTGGCGTTCGTGAGGTACCTGGTCATTGACAGGCAACTGGATCCAATAGTAGCGATCAAGGCAAGCTGGCGGATGACCAAAGGACATGGCTTTACCATTTTCTTCATGGGATTATTAGCGATACCGATTGCATTAGCCGGTTTAATCTGCTTAGGGATCGGGATAATTTTTTCGATCATGTGGATCCGGTGTGCTTTTGCAACGCTCTATTACTCTGTCAGTCAGGATTATCCTGTTGGTGAGGAGCTTGCAGCTTCATAACGATATGGTTCCGCACCTGCCTGCCGGCAGGCACGGCCTCCGGAGCGATTTATCAGGAACAGTCCATTGATCCTTTGATTCTCAATGGGTCTCAGGCATTGTCTGCTCCTGTTACTTCAGTCGTGTCTCAGGGCTTTTACCGGATCAATACGTGCTGCCCGGATAGCAGGGTAGAGTCCTGCAGCAAGGCTTACAACCATTGAGAAGGCTACAGCTCCAAGGATCAGCCACAATGGAAAATAAAAGAGATCGATTGGTGCTTCACCCTGTGGTATCAGTTTCGTATTGGCCACGAAGTTGGCTACGCGGGTCACTCCCCAGCCAAGGATCAGTCCGAACAGTGCTCCCAGGAAACCGATGGATGCGGCCTCGACAAAAAAGATCTTTCGAATATCACTCTCTGCACCACCGATCGCTTTCATGATACCGATATCCCTGGTCCTTTCCAGTATCGACATGATCATGGTGTTTATGATTCCCAGGGAGGCTACAAAGAGGGCAATGGTTCCAATTGCCCCAAGGATAGTATCCATGATCAGGAATCCACGCTTTATCTCTTTGAACTGATCGGTGATTGTGAATACTTCCACCCCCATCTCCACCAGTTTCATCCTGACCGGTTCCAGATCTTTTATCTCCTCAACCCTGACATGGATGGTCTGGTATTTTCCCCTGTTTTCGCTGTTGCTTAAAAAATCAAGAACCGTTTCAAAACTGACCCTTGGTATCTGATCAGCGGTTTTCATGGGTATCAGAATACCACCACTGAAGATGTTGCTGGTAAAGGGTGAGGAGCGTTTCAATATCCCTGTTATCCTGAGGGGTGTGACCTTTTCACTGAATGGATCATCTTCGAAAACCTGCATCGCACGGATTGGATTCAATGGCATTCGTGGTAAACGGATAACTGCTGATATGAGGTTGATGTTTTTTCCAACAATGGAATCAATAGCAATAATTTTTACACCATCCAGTGAATCTTTGGCAGTAAGGATAACCGGGTTTTCCGGGTCATCCACTACCAGTTTCATTCTTCGAAGGGTTTCCCACCGGATCACGGCGGCAGCAGCGGAATCATGAGGGAAAAATGAACCTCCGAGAAGATCATTGTAGGGTTTAAGCTCCCCGATTTGTGCAGGCACAGCCTGAACTGTTGTGTTTGTCTCTGAATTTCCCAGGCGCAACCTTGCCGGAAAGGTAACTTCCGGAAAAGCAATCTCGACCCCGGGAATCTGCTGTATTGCTCTAACCACTGAATCGGTTAGCAGAACAGCATCTTTACTGATGGTATCTACCTCAAAATTCCCACTCATCATCTGCTGAATATCTATTTTCTCCGACGTAACGGTCAGGCTTGTAAAGAGGTTGTTATTCCTGAAGGCATCGGTAATGTTTTTCTGCATCCCGGTTCCAAATGAGATCATAGAGGTTAATGCTCCGATACCCACAACAACACCAATGACAGTAAGCGTGGTCCTTAACTTTGTGCGCCAAAGGTTTTCAAATCCAAGGATGATCATATCCAGCAGGTTCATCTTCACTGGTTTGGTTTACCGATTAATAATTTCTCCATCTTTCAACCGGATGACTGCTTTAGAGACCTTTTCAGCAGTCTCCTGATCATGGGTAACCAGCAGGATGGTAATTCCTTTTTCCTGATTCAGTGCCAGCAAGAGTGCAATGATCTCTTCAGAGGTGGCACTGTCGAGGTTTCCTGTCGGTTCATCAGCAAGCAGCACCTTCGGGTTATTTGCGAGTGCCCTGGCAATGGCAACCCGTTGGGCCTCTCCACCTGACAATTCGGAGGGTTTATGCGTTAAGCGTGCTCCCAGTCCGACCTGATCCAGTAATTCAATCGATCGTTGTTTCCGCAGCCTTCGGGGCATTCCGCCGAAGGTGAGGGCAAGGCTGACATTCTCAAGGGCTGTCCGTGAATTGATGAGATTGAAGGATTGAAAGATCATTCCAACCGAGAATCTGCGATGCAGGGCAAGTTCAGACCGCTTCATCCTGCTCAGGTTCCTCTCTTTAAAAATAATTTCACCGGCAGAGGCATGATCCAATCCGCCGATCAAATTCAACAGGGTTGATTTTCCGGAACCGGATTTGCCCACGATGGAAAAAATTTCCCCCGGGTTCACCGCAAAGGTAACATCCCGCAAAGCCGGGATCTCAACTTCCCCTTTGAAATAGGATTTGGATAAGCGGGAAATCCTGATGACTGGTATGTCAGTTGCTCTATTCATAAATCATTTAAAGATCAGGAAAAAATTTCGTTGAAAAAAGAAATTCTGAAAAGAGATACTTTTATACTGCAATTTAAACCTGACAGGTTTGGCAAACCTGTCAGGTTTTTTTCTGGAATTAAAATATACAAACGAGTTATTCGTCTCCAGTAATGAAAGGTGATAACATCTGAAGTCATGCAAAAAGAAGAAAAGTTGAGCAGCTGGGGAGTAATTGGAATTCTCTTCCTCTTTCTTGTCCTTTTTATAATAGTTGTTCTCATCTGAATCATATGGTATTCTGATGAAAGTACGTGCAAAGCAACGATGGCAAAACAGAATCCGGATTATCTTCTGGATCCTCCTGGTATCCGGAATGATTGTTCTTTCCATTGCAAGTTTTGTGAGTCATGATTTCCAGTTTTTTTCAAAGAGTAGTGTTTTATACCGTTGATAGGGAATTAATCGACATAAATACTGCATGCCTGAATTTCGCCAAAAATCTTGGAATCTTTAGCCTAAACGTTTATATTGGTGGATACAATAAATCCAGAACCGATGAAACGAAGAGCTTTCTTTAACCGTACACTTTCGTTGAGCCTGGCATTATCGGCGTTACCTTTTGCTAATGTTTTCAGTAAAACAATAAGAAACGGTGTTGAATTTCCCCGCAGGAAACTTGGGAAAACCGGAGAACGATTATCCATTATCGGATTCGGGGGTATCATGTTGAACAACCAGGAGCAATCGTATGCCAATGATCTGGTAGCCAAATCCTATGATACGGGGATAAACTATTATGATGTTGCGCCGACCTATGGAAATGCTGAGGAGAAGCTGGGACCGGCACTGGAACCCTACAGAAAAAAGTGTTTTTTAGCCTGTAAAACCACGGAGAGAAAGTCTGAAGGGGCAACAAAGGAATTGCATCAATCCCTAAAGAACCTCAGGACCGATTACTTTGATCTTTACCAGTTGCATGCCCTGAGTTCGAATGAAGATGTTGAGACTGCATTCGGACCTGGTGGTGCAATGGAGTTGTTTCTGAAAGCAAAGCAGGAAGGGAAAGTGCGGTTTCTTGGATTTTCTGCCCATTCCGAGGAGGCAGCACTGCTTGCCATGAGCAAATTTGATTTCGATACCGTCCTTTACCCGATCAATTACGTCTGCTGGTTCCAGGGAAATTTTGGTCCGGGAGTGGTTCAGATGGCGAAGGAAAAGGGAATGGGTATCCTGGCATTAAAAGGCCTTGCCCACAGACCGATCCCTCAAGGAGCGGATAAACCTTACGAACGATTGTGGTATATTCCAATCGAGGATGAGGATATACAGGATCTTTCATTACGGTTTACCTTATCGCAGGGCGTCACGGCTGCCATACCACCGGGAGATCCTCAATTCTTTACCAATGCCCTGAACATTGCCCGGGGAGATGTTGCCATATCCTCGGCTGAACTAAAAAAGATTGAATCCCTTGCATCTGGAGTTGATCCGCTTTTTTCGGCATTATCCTAAATAATCCGGATAATTAAAACTTTGATAAATTCCATAATAAAAATAATCTTCTTTAACTATTTATTATGGATTATTCTGGTTAATTTTAACAAAAAAATTGATCTGAACAGTCTGACACCGAAATCAGTTACAGATTAGTTAAGGGAAGTAAACCCATGGATTATTTCTGGATAATTCTAATTATCGTTGTTGCCTCACTTGTAAAAGGGATAACAGGCTTCGGATTCGCTATGGTCTCCCTGCCGCTATTATTATTTTGGTATTCACCCAAAGTGGTTATTCCTGTTTTAATATTGTGTAACTTTTTCGCATCCCTGATGATTGTACTCCAAAAGAAAGAATACAAATTAATAAACAGGCATTTCAAATCACTCATCATTTATGGTGGGTGCACTACAATATTGGGTGTTCTTACCTTACGTTTCATTTCCTCCCACTTACTTATTCTTTCCATTTCTATTTTTTTTATCATTGTTTCGATTCTCTATCTATTTAATATTAAATATTCAAGAAGGGTAAGGAAATATACGTACAAAATTGCCGGCGCTGTTTGTGGATTTCTCACCGGTAGCATTTCTGTTGGTGGACCGCCACTTGCTTTGTTTCTGAACCTGCGACAGGCCAATAACCGGCAATTTCGGGAGATATTTGCCTGGTTTAACGTCATTACAGCAGCAATTGCTATTTTCGGATATGCCATAACAGGATTATTGACATTGGAAACAATAAAGCTTAGTCTTTTATTCATCCCGATCCTATTGCTTGGTACTTTTTTTGGTAAAAAGATTAATGCACTTATTCCGGCCAAAAGGTTCAGAAGAATTACTGTTCTAATGAGCTTGATTGCCAGTATTTTTCTGCTTATTAATTACAGATCATAGATTCTTTGACCTAGATATTCATTTCATTCCATTCAACTAACCTATTTTATTTAGATTACATTTAATTTAAGTATTCTGAAACTTGTTTATTGTTTAAGAATCAATGCTATAGTGCAATTACCTATTCTGACCTGATCCTTCCTATTCTTTTAGGGATTATTATTGTTATTTTTAGGCAGTTAACCATTTTTTTATGCCCAGTTTTGTAATCACACAGAAATGCGATGGGTGCAAGGCACTCGATCGTACTGCCTGTCAGTACATTTGCCCGAATGATCTGATGGTCCTGGACAGGGAGACAGGGAAAGCGTACAACCGAGCACCGGAAATGTGTTGGGAATGTTACAATTGTGTTAAGATCTGTCCCACTCAGGCTATTGAAGTGAGGGGATATGCTGATTTCATGCCGCTTGGTGCTGTTGTACAGCCGATGCGCAGTTCCGATGCGATTATTTGGACCGTGAAGTTCCGGGACGGGCAGATCAGCAGGTTCCGGTTTCCGATACGAACAAAACCGGAAGGGAGTATACAACCCGATGCCGGATTCAATACCGGTACTTCCGATTTAAAAAGCCCGTTACTGCGGACTGAACCGGACTCAACCGGCATGTCTGACCTGGCAAAAATGGAGGAATGATGGGAAAAGTTGATCACTATGAAACGGTTGAAGTCAATACCGATCTGCTCATTCTCGGAGGGGGGATGGCAGCATGTGGTGCAGCTTATGAAGCTTCCCACTGGGCAAAACAACACAACCTGAAAGTAACCCTTGTTGATAAGGCTTCTATGGAACGAAGCGGTGCAGTTGCCATGGGATTATCCGCCATCAACCAGTACCTGGGATTAAAGGATGGCAAAAACAAACTGGAGGATTATATAACCTATGTCAAGAATGATCTCATGGGGATTGCCAGGGATGATCTCGTGGCAAACATTGCCCGTCATGTTGATTCGTCGGTACACCTGTTTGAACAATGGGGATTACCGATCTGGAAGGACGAGCAGGGAAGGTATGTAAATGAAGGAAGGTGGCAGATCATGATCAACGGTGAATCCTATAAACCCATCGTTGCCGAAGCAGCTAAAAATGCGCTGAACGAGCTTGGAGAGAACGGAATCTATTATGAACGAATATTTATTACCGATCCCTTACTGGATGGAAACCGGTGCATTGGTGCAACCGGATTCAGTGTTCGTGAGAACAAATTCTACGTTTTCAGAGCCAAAAGTGTGATTGCTGCTATGGGTGGTGCAGTACATGTATTCAAACCCCGGTCTGTCGGAGAAGGATTGGGCCGGTCGTGGTATCCACCATTCAATTCAGGAGCAAGCACCTACTTTACCATGAAAGCCGGTGCCGAGCTAACCTGCCAGGAGATCCGCTTTGTGCCGGTCCGGTTCAAGGATGCCTACGGCCCGGTTGGTGCCTGGTTTTTGCTGTTCAAATCGCGGGCAACCAATGCCCTTGGAGAAGACTACATGGAAACAAGGGCTGCGGAATTGAAGAACTGGTTACCTTACGGGGATGCAAAACCCACACCGGCTAATCTTCGTAACTACCTGATGATGATGGAAGTGGAGGAGGGGAAACATCCAATCTACATGAGGACAGAGGAAGCCATCCAGAACATTGTCCGGGAGTCAGAGGATGAGAAAACGTCGAAACGTACCCTGAAGAAGCTCGAAAATGAAGCATGGGAAGATTTTCTGGATATGACCATCAGCCAGGCACTGCTCTGGGCATCAACCAATGTTAAACCGGAAGAAAAACCCTCGGAGATCGCTGCCTGTGAACCCTATTTTATCGGCTCCCATTCGGGCGGTTCGGGTGCCTGGGTCAGTGGTCCGGAAGATATCGCCCCGCCGAATTACCGGTGGGGTTATCCGAACATGACCACCGTGCAGGGTCTTTTTGCCGCAGGGGATGCATCGGGTGCTTCAAGCCATAAATTTTCCTCCGGTTCATTTACCGAAGGAAGAATCGCCGGCAAGGCCGCCGTTTCATTCTGTGTTGATCATCCTGAGATGCCTGCTTCCCTTGAACAGAAAATCCTCGAAATCAAAGAAGAAACGTTCAGACCACTTCATACCTTTGATCAACATAAAGAGTATACCAATGATCCGAATGTGAACCCCAACTTCATTAAACCACACATGTTCATGTTCAGGCTTCAAAAGATCATGGATGAGTATGCCGGGGGCGTATCAAACCTGTTCAGAACCTCCCGCCCCCTGCTTGAAAAAGGGCTTGATTTCCTGCAGTTTATGAAGGAGGATGCAGAAAAACTGGCAGCAGCGGACAGCCATGAACTGATGCGTTGCTGGGAAAATATTCACCGTCTGTGGCAGGCAGAATCACACATTCGTACCATGTTGTTTCGTGAAGAAACCCGGTGGCCCGGATATTACTTCCGAACCGATTTCCCGACAATGAATGAAAACTGGCACTGCTTTGCAAATTGCCGGTGGGATCCTGAATCGGGGGAGTGGGAAATGATGAAGAGGAAGGTAATCGACCTGGTTTAGAAGTTGTCAATGTGATGCGAAAATGTCATTTTGATTATGATTAAAATAACAAATTACAATGATCAAATCACAAATAATAATCAAATTACAAATAGTAATGATTCAATAACATGCTTATTATGGGATTTGAAATTTGATATTTGATATTTATTTGTCTTTTGGAACTTGAGATTTGGAATTTGAATGAAGGCAACTATTTTATCTGATCAAGGAAACGATGAGGGACAGGTATGACATCCTGGTTATAGGAGGCGGAATCAGTGGCATAACGACAACGCTTGAGGCTGCTGAAACGGGATTCAGCGTGCTGCTTGTCGAAAAAGAGGCTTATCTCGGAGGAAAGGTGGCGGGCATGAACCAGTATTTTCCAAAACTTTGCCCTCCATATTGCGGACTGGAAATCAATTTCAGGCGAATCCGTGAAAATACAAACATTGATCTGCAGACCTCCACCATAGTCAAAACAGTTGAAGGTTCTGAAGGAGATTTTCAGGTGACACTCGAAACGTTACCAACCCATGTGAATGAGAATTGCACCTGCTGTGGCGAATGTGTGCTGGTTTGCCCGGTTGAAAGATCCGATCCATTCAACCTGGGGTTAAGCCAGACCAAAGCGATATACCTCCCCCATGACCTGGCGTTTCCTTCACGGTTTACCATTGATCCCGTTGTTTGCCTGAAGGAGGAATGCGGGAAATGTGTTGATGCCTGTACATACCAGGCGATTGATCTGACTGAGAAATCCAATCAAATAACCGTCCACACCAGTGCCATTGTTATTGCAACGGGCTGGAAATTATACGATGCAGCGAAACTGACCGACCTGAAATTTGGTGTTTATCCCGATGTGATTACCAGCATGATGCTGGAGAGAATGGCTGTACCAAACGGGGCGTTTCATGGCAAGGTGGTCAGACCCTCGAATGGAGAAACTCCCGCGAATATTGCTTTCGTTCAATGTGCAGGATCAAGGGACGAAAATCACCTTCCCTACTGCTCGGGTATCTGTTGCTCAGCATCGATGAAACAGGCACTTTTTCTTGCAGAAAAATATCCGGAAGCAACGATCAGGATCTTTTATATCGACCTCCGTGTCATGGGAAGGAATGAAGATTTCCTGAACACGGTAGAGAACCACCCGGGTATTGAACTAATCAAAGGCAAAATTGCAGGAATAAAGCAATCTGAGAATGGAGAACATTTGATTCTTGAAGCTGAAAACATCATGTCGGGTAAGAAGGAGACAACACAGGCAGACCTGGTTGTTCTTGCCCTTGGTATCCAACCGAATCCAGTCGAATTGAAGGAAGTGATTTTTGATGAATCGGGTTTTATCTCTCCAGCTAATCTGATCCCCGGTTTTTATGCCACCGGGTGTTGCAGAAACCCGATGGATGTGTCTATGTCAGTAAAAGATGCTACCGGAACAGCCCTGAAAGCAATACAATCGGTGGTGAAGACGAAAGTTGTGCAATAGTCATATGATAATGCAATGGTAATTACTCATCCGCCTGCTGCGGATTCGTGAGCTCGCTTACGCTCGGTTCGATGGTAATTCAATGGTAACTCAATAGCAATTCGATTGTAGTTCGTTTGTAATACAATAGTTCAAGGAGTGAATCAGGATATAAATAACAGGATTGGAGTTTTTTTGTGTACCGGTTGTTCGATCGGTGACAGGCTGGATATTGATTCCCTGCGGGAAATCTGTTCCAGAGAGGAGCAGGTTGTTCTTTCAGAAGTACATTCCTTCCTGTGTCATGCCGACTTCCGCAAAGAAATTTCAGATGCCATAGCAGCGCATACACTGGATAAGCTGGTCATTGGCGCCTGTTCACCCAGGGTAAAGAGGAAAGAGCTGTTTTTTGAATCCATTCATACGGAAAGGGTAAACCTGAGAGAACAGGTGGTATGGTGCCATTCTTCCGGGGATGAGGATACCCAGATGCTTGCTGAAGATTATATGAGGATGGGGATTGCCAGGGCAAAAACAACAGGGATACCTGATCCTGAGATAAAACCCGACCTTACCACTGACATACTTGTTGTGGGTGGAGGTATTACGGGAATGTCAGCAGCTATTGAAAGCGCCAAAGCCGGTTACCGTGTGTTCCTTGTGGAAAGAGAAGAAACGCTGGGTGGGAAAGCCGCATTACTTTATAAACAGATTCCTGCTCAGGCACCCTATGATCAACTTGCAGAACCAATCGTTCATCAGATGATCAGCGAGACCGAGAGTGAACAGGGAATAGAAATATTCAGATCGACTACGATTCAGAGCATATCTGGACAACCGGGAGAGTTCGATATTTTGTTATCTGAAAAGGGGAGGATGAAACAGATCAAAGCTGCGAGCATCATCATGGCAACCGGGTGGAAACCATACGATGCCACTCGGTTGAAGGAATATGCCTATG
>Ga0315547_1002829_pt1 | contig 11763 bp, 11 predicted proteins | sample SalMarSW160240MG_2_FD_202542 | JGI IMG/M metagenome (GOLD analysis project Ga0315547, IMG submission 202542) | Salt marsh sediment microbial communities from the Plum Island Ecosystem LTER, Massachusetts, United States - Salt Marsh Sediment SW1601-240 ... | reverse complement strand
ATTTTTTGAATAAAGGAATTAAAATTACAATTAATGGTAAAGTTCTTAAACCATATAAACTGAAAATGATATGTGATGATGAATTCAAACCTTCATTTTGGCGCAAAGTGTTTGAGGATGGATTATCTGTTGAGGTACTTGCTGGGATTTCAGAAGATAAAGGAGATGAAGGAGGATGGTATATATTTTGTAACAATAGATTAATAACAGGACCTGATAGATCTTCTGACACAGGATGGACTGGCAAGGGTCATGGTGCAGATGGTGTTGCCGCCTACCATGACCAATTCTACCGTTTTAGAGGATATGTATTTTTTAATGCAGATGATGCTTCGAAGTTGCCATGGAATACTACAAAGACTGGACTAAACAGGGAATCTGCTAAATATCAATTTGTCAGGAAACAAATGATTTCAATGATGAGGCCAGTAATGACATTAATGAATAAACTAAAAACAGAAAAAGAAAAAAATAGACCTAAAATAGAACGAGTGCTTAATCTAAAAGTTAACCAAGCAAATGTTATTACTATTTCTGACGTTTTAAATATTAAGGATGGCCTACCTGAATCCTTTACATATCCTACAACTAAACTGACTTCTCAAACTGGTTTGGGGAATATAGCTTATAAAAAACCTTACCCTGAGATAGACAAAGTAAAAAGCTATTTTAAAGTCACAACTCTAGCAGAAGTTGGTGAAAAGACTTTTGATTTCTTTTATAACCAGAAATTTGGAAGATAATGGGACAGAGAAAGAAAAGCTTCGAAAAAATTAACTACAGTTTAAGACCTGGTAAATGCATAGAAAGAAAGATGCTATGTGAGGCTTTACGATATTTGTCATTTATTCAGGATGTTAAGACTTATAAATATATAGGATTTGGTTCGACTTATTTCACCGATTTTATTCTCTTTCATAAAGGGTTTGGAATTAATGATATGATTAGTATTGAGAAGGAAATCGAATATAAAGATAGGTTCTTATTCAATAAGCCTTATTCATGTATTGATTTAGAGTTTGGGGATACAAATGATATTTTACCAATTATTGATTGGAACAAATTATCAATTGTTTGGCTAGATTACGATTACAAACTAAATAAGATTAGAGATGAAGTGCAAAGCACATCTAATATGTTTCAAGATATTGAAACGTTCTTTTTTAAAGCCAAACCAGGAAGTGTCTTTATCATTACTGTAGATGTTAAACCAGATTACCCAGAGGTCGAGATTGGGGATGAAATTATTAAATTTCCAACCTCAGAAGAAGAGTTGAAAGAATTTCGAATGAATAAACTTATAGACAGGATTGGATTGAGTAAAGTACCAGTTAAATATAGGGATCAAAACTTAAACATTGAAAATAATACTAGGTTGGTCTATGAAATTATCAATAATGAGATTTTGGAGATAATTAAAAAAAGAAACTTTGGTCAGACCGTAGCTGATATAATTGAATACAAGCAACTTTTCCATTTTTTATATAACGACGGAACTTTAATGTTATCGGTTGGTGGATTAATTTACAATGAATCACAAAAATCGGCAGTAGATGAAATGATGAGGCACATAAATTCACTAGATTATTTTGTGAATGATCAATCCCCTTATAGGATAGAGGTACCACTTTTAACCTTTAAAGAAATTATGTTACTAGACACATTTTTACCAAATCGAATTAATAAAGTAACTGGGGAGTTAAAACAGGATGAAAACTATAGTAGAATTGTTCCACCATTGCCATTAAATGATAAATTAGACTATTCAAAAATCTATAAATATTTTCCAACTTTTGCAGAAATGAATTTCTAATGAAAACTAAGAAAGGTGAGATTAGAGTATTAGATTTGTTTGCAGGAGCTGGGGGATTTGGACTTGGATTTAAATTAGCCAATAAGAGATATAGACTTGTTTGTTCTCTTGAGATTGATAAATGGGCAGTTAAGACCTTAGAGGCAAATAATTCTGATGATCAAAAGATTATTCACAATGATATTAAAAAGTTCCGTACAAAGAAAGAAATTCTGTCTATATGCCCAAAGAAACCTAATATTATAATAGGAGGTCCACCTTGTCAAGGATTCAGTATCGCAGGTCCAACAAAAGATCCCAAAGATCCTAGAAATTCTCTTTTTAAAAATTTTGCTAAATGGGTAAAAATATTAGGACCAAAAGTATTTATAATAGAAAATGTTAGGGGTATTTTAAATAGAAGGAATGAAAAGGGAGAAAAGGTTATTGATATTATTAAAAGTACTTTTATAAAACTAGGCTATACGGTTGCAATATGGGAACTTAATGCTGCCCATTATGGGGTTCCCCAAAATAGGGAACGAGTTTTCATAATAGGAAACAATGTTGGACAAACGATATCTGAACCAGTTATAACACATTATATACCAAAAGAATATAAAAGTAAAGGTAGTATCCCTACTAATCTTAAGAAAGCAATTACTGTAATACAAGCAATAAGTGATTTGCCTAAATTGAAAGCTAATGAGGGAAATGAGATATCAATAATTACTTCAAAACCAAAAAATAATTATCAAAAAAATGTTAGAGATAAAAATGGTTGGTTATATAATCATGTTGCAATGGCACACTCCACAAGAGTAGTGGAAAGATATAAACAGATTCTTTCAGGTATTTCTATTAATGATATATCGCACGAATTAAAGATAAGAAAACGAAATGGTAATGGTACTATTTCAAGTAGCCCTTACCATTCAAACTACCGACATTTAAAACCTAATATGATTTCTTATACGATCCCAGCATCCTTTTACTCAAATTTTATTCATCCTAAACAACCAAGAAACATAACCTCAAGAGAAGCAGCAAGATTACAGTCTTTTCCTGATAATTATATTTTTAAAGGGAAACGTACTCAAATATCATCAAAATTATTAGGGCAGTTGGGCAAGACAGACGAAAATCATCTCTCTCAATACAATCAAGTTGGTAATGCAGTTCCGCCTTTACTTGCAAAAGCCATTGCTGAAAGAGTATTAGAGTTTTTTGACTAAAACCGTCAGCATAATAACTTAACTAGATAAATAGGAATTTTATTAGTAATAAATAAAACTAAAAATTAAAATGACCTTTTATGTCCCATACCTGTCACTGATTCAGCATTTTAGCATAAAATCCTTCCTTCAGTCATTAAGGTAACTCCTTCAACCTGATCTGGTTTCCGAACCTTTTTCCCACTGGATATTAGATTTCATGCTTTTTACTGTCCAAAAGCAATTTTTCCATTCTTTTCATGGCTGCCCCAGCTTTTAAGTTGAATCTACCCACTTTATGCTCCTTTGTTTAGAGGTCTTAAATCCATGGTTCCAATGGGGCTATATAAAGACGCCAGCAATTTAAAAGTAAGTAACTATATAGTAATGCATTTTTATTGCACTAGAATGCTTGAAAATAGCACTATTTGCACTCTTTTGGCACATAGTTGTCACTAGGATATTGGAGAGGGATGGTAAATGGTTGATAGAAAGCCACTTCGCAGGGCTGGGATTCATTTGTGTATAAAATGCGACAAGGATTTTTCTACAACAATGTAAAAAAGTACTTTAGATTTACAACTTAAATTATAAATGTGTAGTTTGGTTTTTCAATAAAACATCCTCTCTCATTATAAAACTGCACTTAAATAATATTACTCGGTTAAATAACATACTGAATAACTGCTATTTACGCAACATGCATTTGTGCAATGATATTGTTGAAAACTTGTTAAAAATAATCTCAAATGCAACATAAAAATAAGATAACTTTGTATTATCATTTATAGCAATTTTTCTAATGATGAAAACCAAGGAATTAATCTTACACCTGGAGAAGAAGAAGGAAGATCTTATTCGTAATTTTGAAGAGAATTACAAATCCTTAAATAATACTATTGAACTGTTAAAGAAAGAGTTGAAGGAAGAGACTAAAACAATCATCTCGGAAACGCAAAAGATACCATTTATTGATAGTGATAATGAATTTATCAGAGGGAGAAGTATACCAGAAAGCATTATTAATTTACTCAAGAATAAACAACGATTTTTGCATAACAAGGAAATAACAGATATGTTGTTGCTGAAATACCATAATAAAGATAAAAATAGATTTTCGAGACAATTAAGTGGAATTTTATCAAAACTTAAGAAGGAACAAAAAATAGTGTCCTATTATGAAGGATCATCAAAAAAAAATGTTTATTGGGGTCTATTAGACTGGCTGGATGAAAATAATAATATCAAAATTGGATTTGAGTTTTTTAGTTTAGTATAAAAAAAGAGTAGGTTAACCTACTCTTTAATTCATTGCCCCGGAGGGACAAGTGCAAATATATACACCGTCTGCAAACAAAGGTCTCATTAGCCAGGGAATGCAGACTTACCTCCAAAAAAGGAGCTGATATAGGTTATTTCCTATTGAGGCTCCTTTTTCAATTAACAAATATATATCCTTTTTGATCCAATGTCAAATGTATTATGATCAAAATAACCTTGATTCTCTTACTTGAATATGTTTCAATATTTAAGCTGTTATAGTATTCTACCTATAAAGTTTTGTAACTTGTAGGATTGCTAATATTTTTATTTACATCAACTATTATGAGTAATGGATTAACAAAAACACTTAGTTGGGTTGGTGCAATTGCTGCTGCAGTTGCAATAGTGTATCTACTTGACAAGGTGTCCAAACAAGGTAAAATAATCAGCGAACTTGAGTTAAAAAGTTTGAATCAACTTAAGGATTCAATTGAAGATGAAAAGTCTGAATCAAATTCTGTTTCTATAAGAGTAGACAAGCAAATAAGGAATCTTATCGAACATTTTAAAAATAGACATCCTTCTATATCAGATGAATTAGAAACTGCTTTAAACATTTATGAATCAAATGAAAAAGAGAAAGCCGTTGGTAGTATAAATATCTGTATCGAGAATCTTATTTCTAGCAGATTAAAAAAAAGTGATCAATTCAAGAATTGGTTAAAAAATAAGGTTCATGATAATAAAAGAAATCCAGTTTATATAGACTACTTGGAATTCTCATATGAAGAAAATGTTCTGGATAATGAAGAATATGAATTCGCAAATAATATTAGAAAAGTTAGGAATAAGGCTTACCATAATGCTGGTTTTAAACGAGTTGACTATTATAATGAAGCAAATATCTTGGTAGGACTTAACCTAATTTATAAATTGGGAAATCTAAGTCATTAACTATATGAAATTGAAACCATCATATGCACATGAGAAATTGATGACTACAATCCATTCTCTTGCAACTGGGCCAGGGGATATTAGGCAAAGACTTGCCCAAGCTTATCAAGGATTTTTTACTCTAAAGAAAGAACATTTCCCTAATGAACTTCAATCTGATTGGGAATATGTACTTAAAAGTCTTAAAAAATCTGGGCCGATATTAAGAGAGGACGGATCTGTTTTTATTGGATCAGTCGAAAATACATGTCGAAGGATGAAAAAGAAAACTGGTGTAAAAATTGCAGAAAAGATTCTTGAATTATACTTTTATTTTGAGTACAATTAATAATTCCAGAAACATTTTCCTTGTCAAACCTTTGTCCACACTCACTTTCAAAAACTTACTAACTCCCTCACCCAACTCCCCTTCGATCCAGGATGTGACATTTTTCCCGCAAAGATCACTCTCAATAATTGTATCCCATTTTTTATTGAAGAAGTCCTTTTCCCATTCATACCATATGCCTTTAAAACTGGGATAAGTTGTACGTGTGTGTTAAGGCTAGGATTGTAGAACAAATGAAATTTTCGTAACTTTCAGTATGGAAAGAAGGACGAGTTAAATTTCTAATTTCTTTAAAGGAAGAGCATGATAATTTCGATATGAATCGAACTCTAAAACCTATCAATTCTAATGAAAACCGTTTTTCTGAAAATCAGCAATAAAGAAATCCATTTCAATGAAACTGATTATATCCCAATCGAAAAAACCAACCTTCCTTATGAAGATATGAGGTTTAACACAGAGTATCAGGATATTTTCTGGGAGGTAGAATTGATAAAATTTGATGAAGAAAATGAAGAGTTATATGTAAAAGTTACTGATTATAATCCTCATAATAGAGGATCATTTAGAGATCAAAGATTTAAATACCCTTTCTATAGGATTAATTTCGAATTACTCGATTGGCAGCAAGTTGAACAACAGCTATCTAGTTATAGGATATCGGCCATTAAAGATTATTTCTTTGGACTAACTACTAGTCAGCGAGCTGAATTAAGAAATAGCTCTTGGCCAGATCCCGATTCAATGCCTACAGGGCCAGTAGAGTTAGAACCTGTGGGAGAACTGCCAACGAAAAAAGATAAAGAGACTGTTGCATTTAAAAGAAGGATTGAGGAGGTAATTCGAATAAGTTTCCTTGAATTTAGATTTTATGAGGGATTTGTTTCTACATCCAAAATGCTAAAAAATACAGCAGTACCGACAGAAATAGTAATTCATAATCCCGCATTTCGACAAGAATTTGAATACATTAAGGAATACTTTGTAAGGTATTTTGGTCGTAAGACAGTTAAAGTGTTTATTGACTATGAGTTAGATTCGGATAAGATCACAGACTTGAACTGCAAATGTCCGGATTTGGAAGGAATTGATGATTCTGTTATTGAGGCTATCAAAGTTAAACGAACCAACATCCTTAGAAAACCAAACAAAAAAGAGACCAAATCCATACTCGATTTAGCAGAGATATTTCATTTAATGAATGATCCTTCTGCTGGTATAAATGTGTTTGATCAGTCAGAAGAAGATATATTAAACCATTTCATAAATCTTGAAGGAATTAGAAACAAACAACAACTGTCGTATCTTGCATATGATCTCCAGCTAAGTACTGAGAAAATCCGATTTACAATCCATCCTATATTTGGCTTCGTTTTCTTTTACAAAACAAATAATAATTCCTATTTCATATGGGAGTTACTGGATTCTCATGCTACATATATCTGGTATGTGGAAAATAGTGTGATGTCTTCAATGTCATTATTCATGGAACTTGAGAAAGCGATTGAATACATAAAGACTTTAGGTAGAGAAGTGTACAAGCAAGCATATAATGAAGGTAAAGTAAATTCTACTATCCTATTTAAACCTTTATATCATAAAAGAAATAAGGCCTCTGGGTTTCAGGACTGGTTAGGTAATTTGAATTCTATAATAGAAAATTGAACACAATGCAACTAGACAAAACCCAAATAGGACTAGCAGGGGAGTTTTATGTTCTTGCTCAATTGATCTCAAGATGATTCGTTGCAACTCTAACTCTTGGAAATAAAAAGGGAGTCGATATATTAATTACTAATCAGGAAATAAATAAACACCTTAAACAATGTTAAAACCAATTAGGTTTATATATGATAGTTTTCATCATGAATTTGGGTTTTTAAAGGAGAAATTCAATATTATTCCAATATCATTGATAGAGGCTAGAGAATCTCAAGAATTAGAAGTTGCAATGCCTGGAGTATATATTTTTTGGAAGGATGATGAGATAATGAAGGTAGGAAGACATTTTGAAAATTCACGGAAAAGAGCCTTAGAGCATATTAGAGATAATACTCACAATGAATTATTTGAGATGGCTTCTTTAGAAGACTGTAATGAAAATTGTGGTATAATATTAATCAATTGTAAGAATAAGAATGACTTTCACTGGGTAGCGGCAATTGAAATCTATATGGAAATTGTATTAAAACCAAAAATTAAGTCTCAAAGAACTGGTTAGAATAAGTTGGAAAAATACCCAAGATACAATCCCTTGGCTGCAGCTTTAGAGATTTTCTTAATTCGTGAATTAAATCCCCCAAGAAATTCGCAGCACAAATAAGCAAACTAGCATTTCAATAGTAAGCTACTATATAGTAATGCATTTTTAATGCACTAGACACTTTGTAACCTGCTTCATAATGCATATAATTAGCAATCATCGTTATTGTAAATAGAATGTATCCTATTTTTTATTTACAATCACTTTTATCATCTGATACCATTTGCCTTCTTAACTGCCAGGATTTTTTCGTGTACATTAAGGCTCTTTTCAACCTACTCGATAATATTTTGTGTTGATGATAAAATATCAATCCATAAAACTTTCGTAACTTGTTAATCATGATTAATAAATACCTAAAGGTTTAGATTCAGTTAATACTAATACTTACAAATGCTGAAAGCTATATATTACAAAATTGAAAAATTTGCTAAAGAAAGACCATTCCTTTTTTGGGTAATCACAATATTGATAACCACATCAATTCCAGTTGTATCATGGTGGAGTAAAATCGAAGAACTATTGACAAATAGTTATTCTATGAAAGGATATGCTATAGCTATTATTCTTCTTATCCCAGTTATTCTAAAAATTCTTTATGAAATAATTAAACCAAGACCTTTTAAAAAAAATATTATAAAAGAACTTGAATCGATTAAATCCAAATTGGATAATCCATTCGAGCATGAAACCACAAATTTTACTGGACGAAGTACAATTAGGAATAAATATTTTCATTTTGAAATCATTGAATGTTATGATGACTATAATTCTATTGTTACTAAGGTTAAAAAGAAATGGCCCAAGAAATTTGAAGACTTAAAACTGAGAGAAGATAAACCTAAAATTCATAAAGGAGATTGGGTGCCAATAAGTTATATGCAAATTATTAAATCAGATGTGATAAGTTTACTTAGAAGAATAAAGTAGATAACGCATTATAATAATAGCTTTATTCCATAATCTTCGAGTTTGAAATTAATGAGGCCAGATATAAATATTCCAAGTAATATTATAAAATGTTGTTTAAGTGTATGTGGATTAATATGTCCCTTACGTCATTTATAAAGTTTAATAACACTTTTCCATTCAGATTCCCATTCTACATTGAATTTTCCCGCAAAGGACAACTAAAAATTGTATCCCATTTTTTATACAAAACCAATTTATTCCCTTCATACCATATGCCTTTCCTACTGGGAAAACTAACCGCGTGTATTAAGGTCTTTATATTGATTAAGATCAGATTTCTTTGTAATTTTAAGTATGTCAAATCTTGACAAAACCCAAATTGAATTAGCAGGTGAATACTTTGTCCTTGCTCAATTGAGTGCAAGAGGATTTATCGCAAATTTGACTCTTAGCCGTACAAAAGGTGTAGATATCCTTGTTGCAAACCAAAAAACCAATAAACTTTTCAAGGTTGAGGTTAAAACTACTTTAGCAAAACCGAGAATTGTAAAGCTATTTTCAGATAAGCCATTTTATAGTTGGCCAATGTCTGTAAAGCATGAATCAATAATTGACGAAAAACTTATCTACTGTTTTGTTCATATAGAAGATGCAGATACACTACCTAAGTTTTTCCTTGTCCCAAGTAAAGATGTTGCAGAGTATGTCAAATGGGAGCATCAATATTGGTTAGATTCCAGAAAACATGAAGTTAAAAATACTACTATGCGGAATTTCAGGATTGAGATAGGAGATCCCAAGGGATTTGAGAATAATTGGGAAATATTTAAATAGAATTATGTGGGAGAAATCTAAGTAGCATTTTATGATTTAATACTAATTTCATGATAGTAGAATCATTTACATAAAACTAGGTTATGATTGAATGGAGCAGGTCATATGTTCACGGCAAATTAAGAGAGATAATCTATTCTTTAGCTGTTGGCCCTGATGACATTAGGAAAAGATTATTTTATGCACATCAGGGGTTTGCACATATAAGAAAGGAGCAATTTCCTGAAGAACTTCAAGCTGATTGGGAATGGGTAATTAGTCAATTGACAAAATTTGGTCCCGTAGTACATTATGGAACATTAACTCGAGGATCAGTGGAACATACTTGTAGTAGAATTAGGAAGCAGACTGGGGTTAAAATTGCGAATAAGATATTAGAGATATATTTATATCTTGAACATAATTAATATTAGATGGATAATAAGATTAAGTCCGTAAATCTTAGTGATATAGATTTCATATTTGCAGAACAGGCAAATACTAAATGGTGTTGGGCGGCATCAATTCAAAATATATTAAAATATCACCGTATTGAAAAACCACAAAATCAAATAGTTGCAAACACACTTGGTCAAATTGAAAATTGGTTTAGCCCAAATCAAGGTGTAACAAATGAACAATTAGCAGGGATTTTAAACACTCTGAACATTTTGAATTTTAATGATAACTATAATGTTATTCCATTCTATTACACTAAGATTCAAGATAATATTATTATCAACGAAATTAAAAATAATAGGCCCATCCTATATGTATTCAAAAATATTGGATCAGAACATGCGGTTGTTATTGTTGGAGCAGAATATCATATTGAACAGAGTGATACTATTATAGACAAATTATACTTTTTTGATCCCTGGCCAGGTAATGGTCATAAGGATCTTTCAATCACAGAAATTCAATTATACACTGTTGGATACTGGACAATAAGAATTGAAAAGGACTGATTTTATAATATAAGTTAAGGTTATTCATTCTCGAATACGATTATCAAACTCTGAAATTCAACCCCCATTCAACCAAACTAAAAAAAGGAGCTAGATTCTCCTAATCTAACTCCCTCATTTTAAAACGTGGGCCCAGTTGGGAGTGTTACTCATCCCGACAATGCAGTCGGGACTCGTGAGCCAGTTAGTGAGGCTTCCACATCGAAAGAAAAGCCAGCCTACCGGCTGATTTTTTATTTTTACTGTCAAATCCAAGCAAGCTTGTCTTTTTAGTTCCAGGAAATAGTATACTGCCTCCCCTGCGTTACGAGGCAAGCTTTTGAAGCATGCCTCGTGAGCCAGTTGTTGGGGCTACCACATTGAAAGTAAAGCCAACTTAATAAGTTGTTTTTATTTTTAATTTAAAAATCCAAACAAGTTTGTCCTTTTCCAATTAAAAAATAAAAACGCACCGAGAATACTCGGTGCGGCTTTACTTTCAATGTGGGCCCAGTTGGGTTCGAACCAACGACCCCCTGATTATGAGTCAGGTGCTCTAACCTGCTGAGCTATGGGCCCTAATAATATTATAAAAACGAAATTAAGTTTTAATCTATACTTTCCATAACCTGTCCCGAAAATCAATGATTTTCGGGAATGCAATATTAATCAATTGTCGGTAATTTCGCAACAGTACCCACTGAAAAAGTCACTGCGGAAATCTACTGTTTCCCCTGATTATCTGATCATTGGCAAACATTCGATGAGCAGGTTTATCACGTTGTTCACGTTGTCGTGGAAGATTTTTAATACCTCCTCCCAGGTTACCGGCTCTTCATCCTCCTTCCAGCTGTCGTAATCGGTACTCATTGCTACGGTCGCATAGGGTATGCCGATCTCATTTGCCAGGATTACTTCCGGAGCAATGGACATGTTGATCAGGTCAGCACCCCACAGACGGAACATTCTGGATTCAGCACGTGTTGAAAACCGCGGTCCTTCAATGGTAAGAATAGTGCCGGTGGGGTGAACCGATAAGCCCAGCTTGCTTGCTGCTTCCAGTAAACAAACCCGGAGTTCTGCTGAAAAAGGGTCAGCCATGGCAGCATGCTTCAAATTTCCATCCTCAAACGATTCGTAAAAGCTAACTTCCCGGTGACGGGTGAAGTCGATGAACTGATCCGGGATTACCAGGTCTCCCCGCCCGATCTCTTCCCGCAAACTTCCGCAGGCAGTCGTCGTGAGCAGGTGCGTACAACCCGCCTCTTTAAGGGCAT
>Ga0315547_1002828_pt1 | contig 11768 bp, 8 predicted proteins | sample SalMarSW160240MG_2_FD_202542 | JGI IMG/M metagenome (GOLD analysis project Ga0315547, IMG submission 202542) | Salt marsh sediment microbial communities from the Plum Island Ecosystem LTER, Massachusetts, United States - Salt Marsh Sediment SW1601-240 ... | reverse complement strand
GACAACTTTCCGGAATACCTCAGGTTTGTAAAAGGCATAATCGATTCTGAAGAAATACCACTGAATATCTCAAGAGAAACAATTCAAAACAATGTAAAAATAACTAAGATAAAAAAATACATCCTTAAAAAAATATTCGATCATCTAAAGAAAATCAAAGAAAATGACATAGAGAAATATTCGAGAATATGGAATAACTTCAATAGAAACATCAAAGAAGGGGCAGCATTTGATTTTGATAACAGAAAAAAAATATCCGATCTACTGCTCTTTCATTCATCAAAAGAGCCCAAGGACAAATATGTCGACCTTAAAAAATATAAAGAGAGAATGGGGGAAGACCAGAAGGAAATCTACTACGCTGCCGGACACGACATAGAATCCATCGAAAAGAATCCGGCCCTGGAGGCTTTCAAGAAAAAGGACATCGAAGTGCTTTACCTGGACGATACGCTGGATGAGTTCGTAATTGAACATTTGAAGGATTATGCGGATAAAAAGTTTACAATGGCCGAAAGTGCAGACATCAAGCTGGACAAGAAAAAAGAAGAAGAAAACAAAGAACAGATCAAAAATATCGAAAATTTTATCGATTATCTTAAAAAATTATATGGAGAAAAAATCGCTGATGTCAGGGTTTCCAGCAGATTAGTGAAAAGTCCATGTATGCTTGTTCACCTTTCAGACGGACCTTCTGCCCAGATGGAAAAAGTAATAAAAATGGTCAACAAAAATTATTCTTATTCCAAGAAAGTCTTTGAAATAAATCCGGATAATGCACTAATCAAGGAAATGGTACGTATTCATAAAGCCAAACCTGAATCAACCGAATTAAAATCCCTGTCTCTGCAGCTGCTTGATAACATATTGCTGCGTGAGGGCATCATTGATGACATCGATGAGATTGTCCCCCGCATCCAGAAAATCATGCTGCACGCAGCAAAAAAAACCTGACGATCTGCAGTTCACCTTCCGCCGACATTAAAAATCAATATGTTAGGAAATGCACAAAACATGAATAACCATCATAACTTCAGAAATTCACCGCGGCAAGGCAGGTCAGGTGGAAACTTTTGTTAGCCCACAATTTTTAAACACCATTTTTAACTAATTCCGCATCCAGTTTTGAATTAAAATTTAAGTTACCTTCCCTCAAATGGTTGAAATAATAGTCATAATCTTCTTGTGTCAGAAAATTAAAATAATATTTCAATTTACTTTGCTGTTCATTCAAGGTATCAAAATGTTTTTTTGCTGCCTTGTATTTGGCTTTATTTTCATCAGACGGGTCACGTATTTCTTCATCACCTTTGATTTCAACTACCAAAATATTTTCATTTATTTTGATAAAGAAGTCAGGATTAAAACGACCACGTTTCGGATGTTCCCCCTTTTTCCATGAATACTCGATAGGATAAAAATCCTGATCTGTGGATTTTAACCAACTATCAACTACTTTTGAATTTTCATGTTTAATAAGTTCTCGAACAAATAGTCGTTCTGGTTTATGATCGGCTATGACAATGTTCAAAGGAGTTTTGAAATTATAGGTATTGTCTATTTTTTCCATTGCAGACCTTGGCAATGTTTCATCTTCTTCGATTTCATTTAAAAAATTAACACTCTCCTCATCACTTAATTTTTTTGATAAGTCATCCCAAAATATGGTAGTCTCGGCTCTTTTGATAGAAGCAAAACCAACACTGTTGCGATTTCTATCACGAGTATGTATTTCTCTTAGCACTTTCGGAGACATTTTGTAACGAACTGCTTTAGCGGCAGGGCGATGAATAACGCCGAAAGCCTGATATATCCTTTGTCTGTTTTCGTCACTGACCTGATTACCTCTTTCGCCAATACGATACAAAGAGTTTGTAATAAGTTTTTTTAACCACTGAAGGTTATATTTGTCAGAATAATTTGTGGAATTTTCAGTTTCGGCTGTTTCCATATCAATAGATTTAAATCGGTTTTGCAATTGCTCTGCAATTTCATCAATTGAAAACATTTTATATTTGATCAGTGTTTTCTTTCTACGGCTTTCACCAGTTGTTGCACGAACATATTCTGTTTCTCGTTCTAACGCTGGCGCCTGGCGAATCAGTGTGATAAACCCTTTTGTAAATTCGTATTCTTTTTTTTGCTTGTATTCTTCTGTTTCTGTTAGTTTAGCGTAATCAATATTATGTATGCTGAAATGGAAATCCTGTTTTTTCTCAACTGGATACGAGTAAATACGTTTTTCAATCTCCAGAACTTCATCAACCAAATGCTTTATCCTGCCAGACCAGCGATCGTGGTTGAAAACAGTAACTACAGGTTTTTGTCCTAAATAAACTTCTGGAATCCGCAAACCTCGACCAAGCACCTGGGCAATAAGCAATTTACTGTCAAATGCTCTTTCTTCATGTGGAACAATCTGAAATACATTTTTTACATCCCATCCCTCTGTCAGCATGCTTACAGAAGTGATCCATTCAACAGGGCTGTCCTTTCTGTCAACATCAGCCAATTTTCGTAAATTATTTTTATGTTTGGGTGAAGAGGTAACCTCCAAAACCTTTTTGTTGGCATCTTCTTCAGAAATACCTTCCATTTCTGCAATGAATTGAATGAGATCATCCGTTAATTTATTGCAAGCCCTGATATCTTTGGTTATAAGAATCGTAAGCGGCTTTAACAAACGATATTTTGTATTCTTATTCTCAATGTGATTATCATAAATTTTTTGAAATTTTTCATCCTGCGTGTTCGATGTGTCCTCGGCGACATAATCAATTATTTTCACAAAACTTTCTTCAATGGCTTCACGCAAAGAATAGCGGGAGATGACATCTGTAAAATATTCATCACCGATATAACAAGTGCCTGATAAACCAACGACATATTTAAAACAAAACTCACCGTCAATCAGAAATTCTTTCCATTTTTTAAATGATTTACCAGTTTGATTATAGACATGATGGGTCTCATCATTAATCACAATTGTCCGTTTGCCTTTTCCCGCAAGACTTTCACGAATTGATGATTTTACGTGTTCATAAAGAGCGTGGCAATTCTCAACACAAATTGTCCCTATTGTAATGCTTTCAGTAGCATTAATAATGTGCGGATTTTTGATTACCGCATCATCAGGCAACAAATTCCGCAACGCTTCATCTCCTGAAAGCAGTTTAAATTTTCCCATCAGTCCGTCTTCAATCGTAGTGGACGGGCAAACGACCAGCACATGCTCTATTGCACCTTCTGCAAGCATAATGCGGGCAATACCATAAATTACATAACTTTTGCCGGTTCCTGTTGCCAAATCAAGTGAACAGGATAGTTTATTCGGAAATTGCAGATGCTTTTTATATTGATCAAAGGAACCATACAAAGTTTGCAGATTTTCATTGGAATGGTAATTTTCTTCTGCCAATTGAGACAAATTATGATAATTTCCGCCCAGCAAATATAAAATCGTATTTCTGATGGCTTCTTTCTGATATTCCCGTTCACCGCATAATGCGTCTAAAAAGCCTTCATATTTGTTAATATCAAAAATAGACGGATCCACACTCTTACTGACACGTAATACAAGATCCTGGTTGAGAACTCGTTGATGTTCCAGCATATCAGTCGCCCCCCGCCTGAACTTGTTTTGAATCTGAGAAATTTTCTATTGTTTTATTTTCGCGATATTCATTACCGTAAATATCAAGATAAATGATCATCATCTGACCTTTTATTTCCTCCACAGGCAAAAACACTTTCCATCCGTTTTTCTCGATCTCGCTGGCATAATAGACCTTATCCAGATTAAAAATTTTACCATCATAATTAAAATCCACCATAATCATGGACAGCGATTCCCTATTTTCCAACTGACTTGCACCTTTAAGCATGGCTTCACTTTTAAAGGTTTTTATTTTAATAGTTGCATATTCATACAATTGATTTTTCGGTTTTTCTATAAAATATTTGCAGTTCACTTTAGGTGTGCGGATAAAATCGAATCCCACGGCATCCACCGTGTCGTTTACCTGGCTTTCATCAATCGGTTGTTTGATGGCTTCAAAATCCCGATTATGCAATTCGTTAATAATTGAATAAGGGATGCGCAAGATATAATAGCGCACCGAGCCTTTGTCTATATAGTCCTCTAAAAACATGACGCTGGCGGCAGGGGCAATGATAAAGAACTGTTTACCTACTTTTGAGCCAAGCATGGCATGAAGATCGTCAATAAATCCGTAATCCAAAACGACCCCGCCGTCCTGCTGATAATTGAACACCAGCACGTCCGAGCGTACCCTGTAACCATCCAATTCAATTCCTGATACGGTATGTTTAGAATCCTTGCAATTGAACAGGTGCAATGCAAAAAGACGCCAGTCTTTCCACGGCAGTTGTTTTAATTTAGAGAAATCATACAGACCGGCATGATATAAGGTAAACGGTTTGGGCTTTAACTTTTTGCCTTTGTTTCCTATTTCGCTTTTTAAATTGAGCATCCGTTTTTGCACAGTGTAAACAGCCAATTTCCCACAGTCAATCCCAATCCATCTGCGTCCTAATTTTTCGGAGACGGCTAATGTAGTTCCTGAACCTGCAAAAGCATCTATTACTAAATCATCTTTATATGAAGATGCTTCTATGATTCTTTCAATTAATTTTTCTGGTTTTTGAGTTGGATATCCTATTCTTTCTGATGAAGTTCCTTGAACAAAAGGAATTGTAAATATTTCAGTCGGTTTACCTGTTTTCATATACGCTTTTCTTACTTTACCATTTTTTTCATAATATAATTTGTATCTTTTCCCTTCTTTATCAACTTTATTATATCGCCGAATTGCTTTTTTATCATATTCAATAAGTGTTGCATCTCCATTGAAATAATAATTATCTGATTTTACATAAAAAAGGATAACTTCATGTTTTCTGGGAAAATTTTTCTCTGTGCTTGTTGGTCCAAAATATTTCCAAATCAATTGATTTTTAAATTTTGACTCTCCAAATAATTCGTCCATTATACTTTTGACATAGTGGACTTTTTTCCAATCAAGGTGAACGTAAATACTTCCATCATCTGCGAGTAACTCTCGTAAAAAAACCAGCCTTTTTCTTAAAAATTCAACAAATTTTGCCCCTGCGATTTTGTCTTGATATGCCTTTTGATCCTGACTGCCTCGAAACTCCTGTTTTGTGGCGAAAGGCGGATCGATATAAATAAGTTTAACTCGTCCTTTTACATCGGGATCATCAAGTAAAGATTTCATCACCTGCAAATTATCGCCAAAAATCAGTTTATTCGTCCAGCCATTGCCGTTTTTACCAAAGGTTTTTATGGGCTGTAAAGGAACTGCCATTGTGTCTGCTAAAATATCTTCTTCCCGCTCTTTTCCCGCATACACCAATTCATATTCCTTCTTTTCAGGCGGGAAAAGGATATGTTTGTAATCCAAAGGCAAGTCTTCGCCTGATTGCAAAATTTCAATAATTCTTTGTTGTTCTTTTTCCGATAGTTTAGCCACAGATTCCCCTCCTAAAAATAATCTAATTTATTGCTTCCATTTCATACTCTTCAATCAAGCCTTCATCAGTAAAACTATAATATGTATTTTCACCTATTATAACATGATCAAAAATTCTTATTTCCATAGCCCGAGCAACAGTGACTAAATCTTTTGTCAAAATTTTATCTGCCTCGCTTGGTTCCACATTCCCAGACGGATGATTATGCGCCAAAATCATCGCAGGAGCCTGGTATTTCAAAGCTGTCAATAAAATTTTCCGAATCGATGGATTTACCCGATCTACCGTTCCCAAATCAATATCAATCACCTCCGAAATATGATTTCCTTTATCGAGCAAAACAACTTTAAATAACTCTTTCTTTAAATCACGCATTAAAGGTATTAAAAACTCAACTAAATCAGCAGCCGATTTCACTACTCCGTGAAATGCTTTTTCTTCGCTCATCATCCGCCGCCCCAATTCAATTGCAGCCTTAATTTGTGCAACTTTAGCATCCTTCAAACCTGCAATCTCTTTGAATTCAGAAATATCCACGCCGCTCATCGCACGCAATGATTTAAACTTATTCAATAATTCTCTTCCAAGATCAATTGCACTTTTGCCAGCCATTCCCGTTCTAATTATAATAGCCAGCAATTCAGCGTTGCTCAAATTATGTTCTCCAAATTTAAGCAACTTTTCCCTGGGTCGATCATCTTCGGGCCAATTACGAATGGATAAAGGATATTTCTTTGTATTTGACTTCTTATTGTTCATATCATTTATAAGAGGCTAACGTTGCAAATCAGCCGACGCTTTAGCGGTCGGCTGCATTTGCCTGGTTATGCAATTTGATTTTTTAAACATACTGATTTTCTGCCATATATTTATCTATTTCTTCATCAATGTAGCCCATTACACTACTTTCCATAATTTCGATTTTAAAACCGATCTTTATAAAACCAGTATCACTATTTGAAAAATTGAATGGCAGCTCTATTATCTCATATCCAATGGCACTTCCGTTTAATGATTTCGGATTCGAAATAGAACGATCATTGATTTTTTTACCGCGCGTATCTTCCATGACTAAATTAAAAAATGATATTGGTGGACGAAAGATTTCATTCATGGCTGGCATTATATATTCCAACATTATATTATCGATATCTTTGTAATCTTTCTTTTTTCTTTTAGGGGGCATATAAAAGGCGGTTATTAGGATTGGGGCTTGAAATTTGTTAAAAATTGGGTGATTTACTAAATATTTCCGCATTTGCTTTTTTAATACTTCTCTATATTTAGCCTTATAATCTTCTTCCTCATCTTCGCTCAAAGGGATGCCAGGCAAATGAATTCTGATTGGCACATCCAAAAGCATTGAGGCCCAATTTCTATATATCTCTTTAAAGTTTTTAGCATATTTACCTTGTTTAGGGTAAAGTAGCCCAATTATCTCTGGATTAATACTAATTCCATCACAGATGTCCTTTTGGAGATCTAAAGTTTTCATCTTTATCATACTGTCATATGCTTCTTTAGACAATACTTTTAGATATTCCTCCTTCTTATCAATGAGTTCCCTGTACTCAGACCAATTATCGCTGGTATTTTTTCCGGCGTGATAGTTCAATTCAAGTTCTGTATCAACAAAATGGATGTCACTTATAAAGCTGTTGAATGGTCTTATCTTTATATATGTTTTCGATTTACCCTTTAAAAAAACATATTTTGCCCGTAGATATTTGATAAATTTATCATCTTTAAAAGGCAAATAAATTTCATCTGTCTTATTTTTTAAGATTTCCTTCTTGTGCATTATGTCGATTATATTCTTGACAAACTTTTCGATCTGAGGAGGATTTTTTTGGTTAGTATATGAAGTTATCTCAATTGCTACTTTGCTTTTTATACATTCCCAATTTCTTGTTCGCAATTTCTCAATAATTATGTTCTGTAATTCTGATTTATTCCTTGTTGCTTTTTTCGATTTTGGTTCTATGTCTAAAATCAATATTAGATATTTTTTTCTTTTTCTTTTAAGATTCAAAAAATTTATATTGAAAGTCATTTTGTTCCCATGCAGAATCGTTATGATTGCATAACCGAAAAAATCAATGGTGTTTTGGTCTGCTGACGCAGCCTAAAACATCTACTGCATTGTCCGTTTATGCTTTTATTCTGATTTAAAAGCAAGCAGTCCGTTCTGACAAAAAGTTTGCATAATTATTTTTGCATTATTACCTAGGATACTTAGAATAGGTTTCAGCTCTGAAAATTTAAAATCCGGTGCTCCATAAAAATTGTAACAATCACCTTCAGGATTTCCAATTGAAAAAAGCCTACCGTTTTTATCATCAATACGAATTTCAACATTACCTCTAGAGAAAGTATAAAAAATACAATCAATCCCTAAAGGGAAACGATGTTCATCAACATCTCTGAATTTACGAAGGATTTCTTTACCTCGATCCGTTAATGTAGAAAATGCCTTTTGAAGAAGGATGTCCTTTCCTGAAATTATTTCAGTTTTAATATCATCAGGTATATTTTGAATATTTTGTAACTTTGTAAAATTAACATATCGAGGATTTGCGCTAAGTAGATATCCTAAGGAGAGTTCATTAAGATGAAAGGCGGAATGGTCAAGAAATCTATAGAAATTATGAACACTAAGCTTAGTATTAGGATTACGTACTTTAAATCGAAAATAATTTGCTAGAGACGCAATTTCAATTTCATTTGCAAGTTTATCAGCCGCTAACGAAAAACAAATATTACTAATTAAATCATGATATGATTGTACTAATGCTGAGCTTCCACTGAATAAAATTTGTGGCTCTATTTTTAAAGGATGGAAATTTGAGGAAGACACATTAAAATCAAAATAGTTATTGTTATCGAGAAACTGCCAATAATAATCATAATATTTGGGTAATTGGCTTTTTATCTCCTCACGATTTTTGTTAATATCAGACATTCTATCATTTCCCATTAATTTTAAGCATAACGTGAAGCTCAGCGGCGGCGATCAGCCGTCCGTTGGAGCGTCTTGTTGGGTTGTTTTTGACATATAGTGTACCGTTGGAATCCTTTGATTTACATATGTGTGGAATTCATTGGCAAACTTCTTTAGTAATTCACAAAGTGAGCATATCTCTTGCTCTGTAATTTTAATCGGTTGCCAGACCTCAATAGAGTACATGCCATCTTCTTTTTTCATTTCGACCCTTTCTCTGCCAAGTTGCTTGAGAGAATCACGGTCAAGACAACCTTCATGATGCTGCATGCAGTTCCTGATAATCACATGTTTCTTTATCTCAAAAAAGTCATCAGCATTGACAGTGTAATCAAGGCTCTTAAAGAGCATATCTGCTTTACTCTTGAAAGGTTCCCATTTATAAGCCTTCCACATATCAGTAATAAGACCCTTAATCGTGAACCATGTACTAGCTGAATTAATAACCTCTTTTTCATCTTCGTCATCTGCTTCCGGTAAATAATAAGCTGGATCGACCTTAATTTGAGCCTTCCTTAGCTTGATCTTGTGGGGATTTCCGTTATCGATGGCCTCAATCAAAATTTTTAAATAACATTCATCGAGAAATTCTTGAAAATATCGGACTAGAACATTTTGATAGTGAGCGGTCAAATTTTGCTTAATAGTGTTTGTAATGTCGCCAATAAAAGAGTCAGCCAAAAAAGAAATGGAACTTATAAACTCCTTTTCGATATCATTTACTGCTTTAATAAACCAATTGACGCATGTCTCAATAATGCTTATGGGAATCAAATTTGCTACAATATCAGAAGGGGCAAATTCCTCATTCTGCGCCTTTAAACGTTTAAAATCCAAAGGGACATCACAGGCAAGAAATGAAATGCCATTGTTTTGTTGCTTTACATGCCAAATGCATGTTTCCCATGTATCCTCTATTCCGACATCAACAAATGGAGGTAACCAAATGATGCCAATTGAGCCGTCCCCTTCCCAGCCATATTCCTTGAATCTTTCGCTCACAAGACGAATCGCATCATCAATCTTGTATTGCTCCTCATATGCAAAATAGTCATGAGGTGCTTTGACACATGATAAATCGTCCAAGAAAGTGTAGCTGTAAATATGATAACTTTTTATTGAAATTTGCGTTGGTAGCATTTGGTCCTCAATTCATTTCAACCCAACAATTACTATACTGCATGCTGTATTTTGAGAAAAATACAGCCGCAGAACCGTCTAATTATAAATCCCTCTAAAAATATGCTTAATTTGCAGTAATATTTTATCAATATCCTTGTTATACAGCAAGCTGTATATCTGACGAATTAGATATCATGGAGGATTTATAGAATGGGATTATAAAATAAAATTGGAAAAAGACGAAAGAATCAAAGACTGGAATTGGAAATATGTATTTCCTGCATCCAAACGATTTAGAAACCCTAATACTGGTGAGCAAGGTCGGCTGTAAAAGGCAAGGACTTTTACACTAGTGCCGGTAAGTAAAAGTGCATAAGCTTCGGTAAACAGAAATACACTTTTTCAGTGAGTCGGAAATGATCATACCTCCTTGTTTTGATTTTTTATTCTGTAAGATTCTCCATCCAGGGTGAAAACCCGGGCATGATGTAACAACCTGTCCAGCATTGCGGTGGTCATCACACTATCGCCCATCATCTCCGCCCAGGATTCAAAGCTTTTATTAGAAGTGACGATCAGTGATAATTTTTCATAGGTTTCACTGATCAGGTTAAAAAATAGGTTAGCCTCTCGTCTCTCAATCGGCGTGTATCCTATTTCGTCAATAACAATGAGGTTCGACTTCATTATTCTTCTGATCCTGTATTCAGATGTTTTCTGGATTTCTGAGGTTTTCAGCAGCTTTATGAGGTTGGTTATTCTCTCGAAACATACCTTATATCCTTTCTCCACTGCGGCTACTCCAAAGGCTATTGCTAAGTGCGTTTTTCCGTTATGGAAAGCTTTTCATAACGGAAATTATCGAAAGTTTTTGTTTATGGAAAGATTTGCAGAAAAGCACAGTTAATTTGAATATATTTTAATGAAAAGCTTTCCATAATCTTTTGGAATATTTATCTGCAAAAATCTTGCAGCCAATTCAAAAGATCAGTATCCTCATCCCAAACAGGGATATCCTGTGTCACAACCTCCATATACGCAGATTCCAATGCTTTTTTTTTAATTCTGTATTTGCTCTAAGATAGATTTCAGTCGTAGTAACATTTACATGTCCTAACAGATCTCTTATATAAATCAGGTTTACACCAGCCTCGAGCAAATGCATTGCTTTCGTATGACGAACCATATGGGAATGAAGACATTCAGGGAAGAGGACTTCCGAATGAGATTCCTTTGCCTGTTTCAAATACTTTTCCAAAATATATGTTATACCGGGTCTTGTGAATGGGTGCCTGCTACTATTGTAAAACAGAGGATGATCTTGATTTCCGTTTTTCATCAGCCGATTTTCCTTTATGTAATTCTCCAACAGATTTCGTGTTTTTTCCATAATGGGCACGCATCTTTTTTTGTTTCCTTTTCCTTTTAATGTTATAGTGGCGGGTTTCGTGAGTCTGACATCACCTGTTTTTAAATCAATTAATTCCTGTACTCGTGCTCCGGTATCATAAAGAGTAGCCATTATTGTTAAATCACGGCGACCTCTTTTCTTTGTAGTATCTGGTTGTTCCAATATATACTTCAGGCTTTCCTGTGACAGATAATCAAATATCTTCTTTTCTCGCTTTTTAAAGGGAATTCCTAAGATTCTTTGGCACTCTAACAGGATTACCGGATGTTCTGACTGGGTATAGCGGTAGAAGCTGTGAATTGCTGCCAGCCTCTGATTACGAGTATTAATGCTGACATTACGTTTATTTTCAAGCCAGTGTATAAAACATCTAATTGTTTCTGCTTTTATTTTATCAAATGTAAGGTGCTCCGGCTTGATGTTCAGTTCTAAATCACAAAATATCAGCAGTTGTTTGAACGTATCCCGGTAGGACTTTATTGTATTAGTGCTGACGTTTCGCTGACCTGGGAGGTAGTCCGAAAGAAAGCGTGTCAGTGTTCTTGCAAAATCAGTCTGTTTCATGGCATGACACCTCCGGTATTAAAAATGAAAAGTTCTGTTCCACAGAAGCTATGATTTCTGGATATAAATCAGCAGTCAGCCTTAAGTAATGCTGTGTACCTCTTAAATCAACATGCCCCAGATATGCAGAAAGATAGGGAAGGAGGCTCGTAAGGT
>Ga0315547_1002826_pt1 | contig 11772 bp, 10 predicted proteins | sample SalMarSW160240MG_2_FD_202542 | JGI IMG/M metagenome (GOLD analysis project Ga0315547, IMG submission 202542) | Salt marsh sediment microbial communities from the Plum Island Ecosystem LTER, Massachusetts, United States - Salt Marsh Sediment SW1601-240 ... | reverse complement strand
CGGCTCCAACACTACCGAATGCCATCCCGTGATCGGTATTCTGATTCGCCAGGCCGTGGAATCGGGCAATACCAAGCTGGTCGTCGCCGACCCGCGGAGGATTTCCCTCAGCGGTATCGCTGATATTTACCTGCAGCAGCGGCCGGGAACGGATGTCGCCCTTATCAACGGAATGATGAAGGTAATTCTCGAGGAGGGCCTCGTCGATATGCGGTTCATCGAGGAGCGCACGGAGGATTTCGCATCTTTCAAGGAGGCGTTGGCCGAATGGTCCCCCGAGATGGCGGCCAAGATTACCGGCGTTCCTTCAGAGGATATTCGACGGGCCGCCCGGCTTTACGCCGGCGCGGCGAGCGCTTCCATTATCTACTCTATGGGGATCACCCAGCACACAACGGGTACCGATAACGTTCTCTCCCTGGCCAATTTGGCCATGCTTACCGGCAATGTCGGCAAGGAGTGCTCGGGGGTCAACCCGCTGCGCGGACAGAACAATGTGCAGGGTGCCTGTGACGTGGGCGCACTGCCGAACGTATACAGCGGGTACCAGAAAGTGGATGACCGGGCGATAAAGGAAAAATTCGAGAAGGCCTGGAATGCACAGCTGTCGGACAAGCCGGGACTGACCGTTGTTGAGATCATTAATGCCGCCGCTGATAAGAAGATTCGAGGGCTTTACATTATGGGTGAAAATCCCATGCTAAGCGATCCGGATATCAACCACGTACGCGAGGCCCTGGAGGCTACGGATTTCCTCGTAGTGCAGGACATCTTCTTGAGCGAAACGGCTGAACTCGCCGATGTTGTGCTGCCCGCCACTTCCTTCGCCGAGAAAGATGGGACCTTTACGAACACGGAGCGGCGCGTGCAGCGCGTTCGGAAAGCCCTGCAGCCGCCAGGGGAGGCACGAGAGGACTGGCAAATTTTCTGTGATTTGGCCGCGAGGATGGGGTACCCGATGAGCTACCCCGATGCCTCGGCAATCCAGGAGGAAATAGCCGCTCTAACACCTATTTACGGAGGCATTACCTACGATCGGATCGAGGAAATCGGGCTGCAGTGGCCGTGTCCGACTCCTGACCATCCCGGCACAAAATTTCTCCATGAGAGAGACTTTTCCCGAGGAAAAGGAAAGTTTCATGTGGTTCGTTTCCTGCCTCCCAAAGAGATGCCTGACAGGGAGTTCCCCTTCGTGTTCACCACGGGACGGTTGTTGCAGCACTGGCACACGGGAACCATGACCAGGCGTTGCGAGGTTCTCGATGACCTGGTACCGGGCGGCACCCTTGAAATCAATCCTCAGGATGCCGAGGCGATCGGCGTGAGCGCCGGAGAAATCGTCGCCGTGCGCTCGCGGCGCGGCCGGATTGAAGTTCCCGTAAACCCAACCCGGCGGATTGCCTCTGGAACGGTTTTCCTTGTGTTTCACTTCAAAGAATACCCGGCCAACGCCCTGACCATCGCCGCGCTTGACCCTGTGGCCAAAATCCCGGAGTTCAAGGCCTGCGCTGTCAGTGTGGAAAGTCTGTAAAGGCTTCCTCCGGGAGTCTTTGCCGTTTTTTTGTTACTTCTTCACGGGCCGTAAGAAGGCACTCCAGTAGCTCATGCCGACGAACACGGCGCCGCCGATGATGTTGCCGATTGTGACGGGAAGGAGGTTTTTCCACAAGAAAGCGAACCAGCTCAAGGACTCAGGAGAGAAACCAGCGGCCGGAGCCACTCCGCCGAAGCTCTGCAGGAAGATCCCCGTTGGGATGAAGTACATGTTGGCGACGGAGTGCTCGAAACCCAGGGCCACGAATCCCATGATGGGAAAGAAGATGGCGAAGATCTTACCGACGGTCTGTCGCGCCGCCAGTGCCATCCACACCGACAGACAGACCAGCCAGTTGCATCCGATGCCGCGGAGCAGAGCCTGGATGAAGGGCAGGTTGACTTTGCCGTAGGCGATCTTGACTGCGGCCGCCCCCAAAGCGCCGTCGCTAAGCTTCCACAGTCCGGAGAAGACAAACAGCAGTGCGATCAGGATCGACCCGACGAAGTTGGCCACGTAGACCAGGCCCCATCGCTCGAGCATCCTGCCGAAGGTAATCTCCCGGGCGATGGCGCTGGAGATCATCAGGTTGTTCCCGGTAAACAGCTCCGCCCCGGCGATGATCACCAGCATCAGGCCGAGGCTGAATACCGCCCCGGCCATGAACTTGGTGAACCCGACACCGAGATGGCCCGCCATGTCGAAGGACACCGTTGTGGCCAGCATGCCTCCGAACCCAATGTAGGCTCCCGCCAGAATGCCCAGCACGAGCACCGAAAGCCAGGGGGAGGTGGTCTTGCCCACGCCCACCTTCTGGGCTACGGTTTCGGCGATGGTGTGGGGGGCTTTGTCCTCCATACTGGGCACGGGGAAGCTGATCGACCGGACGATCTTCTCCATGTCCATCGCCCCTTTCGCCTTCTCCTGCTCTTTGCGTTTCATCGCCTTATGCACGGCTGCGACGATCTCCTCCGGGGTAAAGGGCTTGGCCACGTAATCGACGGCACCTCGCTTCAATGCCTCGGTTGCCCTTTCCACGGCCGGATATCCGGTGATCATTACGATCGCCGAATCGGGGGAACGTTTGTCGATCATTTCCACCGTATCGATGCCGTCGAGCTCGGGCATCTTCCAGTCGCAGAGGATCACGTCGAACCGGCCTTCGGTAGCCAGCTCCAGGCCCTTGCGGGCACTGTCCGTGGTCACCACTTCGTACCCTTCACCGCTGAAAATACGGCGACAGGAATCCAGCACGATCCCTTCATCGTCGATCACCAGGATTCTCAAAGTCTTCTCTTTGGTATCACTCATCCCAAGTTTTCCTTCATGCTCCGTGTTTTTTCCTACCAGATCTCTGCGCTCAGGCGACTTTCCAGCCAACGCTTCTGCTCCGCACTCAGCGAACCGATCTGGCTTTCTATCCACTGAATATCCCCGGTCAGGATGGCCAGCTTCTCCGGACCGGTGAGCTCGTAGTCCTGTAATGCCTCCGGCCCGTAGTAGAACAGGCTGGCTACGAACTCGCTGTCAACGGCGGCTCGCTCCAGGACCCGTATGACCTCGTCCTTATGGATAAGCTCCTGCTTCTCCGGCTGCTCGGTAGCCGCCTTTTGCAGGACTTTTTTCACGGTTGTGACCAGCATGTCCGGAGTAAAGGGCTTTTCGACATAATCGGAGGCACCGAGCTTCATCGCCTGCACGGCACTCTGCACGGTAGCGTATCCCGTAAAGATCACCACGGGTAGAGCCGGTTTGCTGCGCTTGATGTCCCGAAGGATCCGCATCCCGCCGATTTCGGGCATTCGGATGTCCGTCAGCACAAGATCGTAATCCTGGCTCATCGCCCGCTCCAACCCATCCCGGCTGGAAATCGCCGGATCGATCTGGAAATCCTCCGCGCCGAGGATTTTTTTCACGCTGTCCAGGATGATCTGCTCATCATCGATCACCAGAACCTTCTTCTTCTCCATACCTGCATTGTTCCCCTTATTCTTCCGGCCTCCCCAGTGCCTTGTGCACCGCTTGTATCAACTCATCCGGGGTGAACGGCTTGGCGATAAAATGGGTGGCTCCCATACGCAGACCGCTGGAAATCGTTTCCGGGGTCGGATAGCCGCTCATTACCAGAATGGGTAGATCCGGCCGATTTTTTCTAACATTACCTATGAGATATATGCCATCATACTCGGGCATGATTACATCGACAAGGAGAAGGTCGAAGTTTTTGCCCTCCAGGGTTTCTATAGCCTCTTTCACACTCGAGGTGAGGCTTGTACCGTATCCCTCCGACTCCAGGATGCGTTTGCAGCTGGAAAGCACAACCCGGTCATCATCAACAATCAGGATGTTCTTCATGAACTTACCCCGTCCAGAGGGAAGCAGATCGTGAAGATGCTCCCTTGACCTACGGTGCTCTGCACCCGAATCGTACCCCCATGCCGTTCGATGATGCCCTGAGACACGGATAATCCCAGCCCGGTTCCTTTGCCCACCTCTTTGGTAGTGAAGAAGGGATCAAATAGTTTGTCCAGGTGTTCCGGGGGAATCCCGCATCCGCTATCGGAGATCTCCACCTCGACCGCCTTGGTCTGCCTGGGGCCGGCGGAGAGCCTCGTGTAGATGTTGATATGTCCGCCTTTGTCCGTGGCATCGATGGCGTTCAGGATTATGTTCAGTAGAACGCTCTGAATCTGGCTGCGGTCCAGGGTACGAAGGGGAATGTCCTTGCCCGCATCGAAGCAGAAGATCACCCCTTTCACCAGGGACTGATTGTCCACCAGAGGGATAGTCTGTTCGATCAGGGTATTGAGATCCGTGGGTTCGGGCTCGATCTTCGTCTGCCGGGAGAAGTCGAGCAGGCCCTTCACGATCATGCGCACCCGTTCCGTGGCACCGGCAATGGTTTGAAGATCTTCCCGTATCTCCTCGTTGATATCCTCCCGGCGCAGGAGCATGTGGGTGAAGGTGAGCACCCCCGTAAGAGGGTTGTTGATCTCGTGAGCCACGCCGGCGGCCAGTCGGCCCACCGATGCCTGCTTCTCCGACTGCAGAAGCTTGAGCTCGCTCTCCGCCCGCTGGGATCGATCCCGTTCGCGCAGGGAAGAGAGCATTTCCTGAAACGTTTTCTGGAGCACTCCTATTTCGCTGGAGGAGATCGGACCGACCTCGGGGGACAAATCTCCCGCCGATACGCGACGGCTCATGTTGATGAGGCGATGGACCGGTTTGAGGATCCTCTGCCCCAGCAGGTAGCCCATCGCAATGGCGATGACCATGCCCGCTGCCGTGATCAGTACGAAGACCAGCAGGGTGTTGCGCCGGATGTCCACGTACTTGGCCTCCAGTACCCCGACGTAGAGAATACCGACCCCTTGGTTGGAGATGTCGACGATCGGTTCGTAGGCGGTGATGTACCAGTCGTTGACCACGAAGGCTCGATCGGTCCAGCGTTCTCCCTCCCCGAGCACCTTGTTTCGCACCTCTTCGGATACGCGGGTTCCAATGGCCCTCTCTCCCCGGGCAGTCATGACATTGGTAGAGATGCGCAGATCGTTGAAAAAAATCGTAGCCGTTCCGATGCTCCGTCCCTGGTAGACCTCTTTCTGGAACACCGTCTCCCGCACCCGGTCGACGATCTCCGTACTGCGGTTCAACAGAACACCCCCGTATATCGCCCCGATCAGAGTGTTGCCTTCGAACAGAGGTACGGCACAGGTGATGGTCATGCCCGAGGTTTCTTCGGTTTCAGATCGAGGGGCGGCCCTTGGTGTTGGGATCAAATCGATTCGAGCCTGTTCGGCCAGCTCAGGATTCTCCGCCATCAGGATTTCCCGGTCCAGAATAACGGTGCCGGAGACTGTAGATCGGTTCTCAAGACAGAGCAGGGCGGCGGGATTGCTCGAAAGGAGAGATCCTCCTTCAACCCGAGCATCCCCGGAGCCGGTAAGGCGAACCAGGGTTTGACCGCTGGGGTCCACAACACCGGCAAAGTCCAGGCGTATTTCCCTGGCCAATGCGCCGAGCCGATCTTTGACGTATTCGGTATCTCGGACCGAGACCGCTTCGAGGCAGCTCCTCTCCTGACCGGCTATCTGAAGAGCCAGCCGCAGACAGGTTTCATCGTTGTTGTAAATCTCTCGGGCGGCGTTTAGATCCAGGCGTATGCGGTTGGTCGCCTCGTTCAGGACGGATTTGTTGAGCAATTGCCCGCCGACCAAAAGCGACAGTCCTCCAACGAGGATGCAGACTCCGAGAAAGGCAGAGATGAGGCGGAAACGGGTCGTATAAATCACGATTATACCTGAACGATAGATTGGATGTCGTGGCCGTGTCAAGGTTTGGTGATCGGATTCACGATTGAACCGCCTCATCAGGTTTTCGGTGCACGGACGGTGAGGAACACTGGCCTTTCGGAGGCTTTAGGTGGTACATTGCTTTCGATGAACTCAAAGGTGCCGAGTCTACAGATAGCGGGACTGATCCTTGCCGGCGGCCGCAATACCCGCATGGGAGGGATGGACAAGAGTCGAATACCGGTTAATGGTGCCCCCCTGATTCACAGCATCGCTGTCTTGCTGCAGAGTCTGTTTCCCGAGGTGATCCTGGTCAGCAACCGACCGGATCTGCAACGGGATCTGCCCGGTCGGGTCGTGATCGCCTCGGATCTGTACGGGGGGCGGGGACCGCTTGGGGGGCTGCACTCGGGGATGGTTCATACGAACGCGGAAGCGGTATTCTGCGTGGCCTGTGACATGCCCTCTTTGAACCGCAAGCTGATCGAACGACAGATCGACGAATTTAACACAGCGGTGGACCGGGGTCATGAGATTCTGATACCTCGGATCGGTGAATTGATCGAACCCCTGCACGGGATTTACCTCAAAAATTTGGAACCCCTCGTACGAGAGATCTGCAGCGGCGAGGGGGGGTACTCGATTCGCGTGCTCCTGGAGCAAGCTCGAACCTGTTATTGGGAACTGGAAGATACGCCGCATCATCGCAGCGCTTTTTTCAATCTCAACACCCCTAAGGATCTAAAGGCCCACCTGCAGTCCGAAGGGTCGGGGAGGTAGTATTCCGTGCGCAGCCTGAAGATCGTCCGAATCCGTGGACGCGAACGGGAAAATCGGGAGGACCTGATCACCGAAGAGATCTCTCTCCGTCTGCTCGCCGGGCATCGGCGGATCGCGGTCCTGATGTGTTCTCCGGGAGACCTGGAAGATCTGATTCGAGGCTTCTTCTACACAAATGGTTTGATACAGGCGACCGACCAGATTCGCCGGATCGTGATCAATCGGGCCACCTGGAGCGCCTTTATCGAGCTCATCCCCGAGATCGATCCGGAAAGCCTGCGGTTGAGCGGAGTCATCGGCTCGGCCTGCGGCAGCAGTTTCCCGGTCGATGACAGCGAAGCGGCGGGGCAGAGGGACGAGTCGGCCGAGGACGGGTGGGATTCCGGGGCAGTGGAGGGGGGGATGCTGGCGAGCTCTCGCCATATCAGCGATTTAATGGAGGAGTTTCGAAAGCGTTCCGAGATTCATCGCCAAACCGGTGGGGTGCATGCGGCTGCCCTGGCGGATCACACGGGAGTACTCGTTTTTCGCGAGGACATTGGCCGCCACAACGCCGTTGACAAGGTAATCGGTGCCCATCTTATCAGGGAAAATAGCTACATAGGTAAGATCCTGTTGACCAGTGGGCGGCTGTCATCGGAAATTCTGCAGAAAGCTGCGGCGTGCCGTCTGCCTATCGTTGTGTCCCGCAGCGCGCCCACAGACCGAAGTGTCGTCCTGGCACGGGAGCGGAAGATCACCCTGATCGGCTTTGCCCGGGGTCAGCGGATGAACATCTACAGCGGTGAAGAGCGGATCGTTGTCGAGATTTGACAATCTTGATACATCTGAAATATATTCGACCAGTGGAAAAGAGGAAGGAATGAAAATAGCACTGACCGGCAAGGGAGGCGTTGGCAAAAGCACTCTGGCGGCGATGATCGCCCGGGTGGTACGGGATCAGAGCAACAAGGTCGTGGCGATCGACGCCGATCCCGACATGAACCTGGCCACCCTGTTCGACATATCCACGGAGCGAGAGATCACCCCTATCATAGAGATGAAGGAGCTGATCGCCGAACGTACGGGGACCGAGGTGGGGCAGCCGGCGCCGTTTTTCACGATGAACCCCAAAGTGGATGATATTCCCGAGAAGTACTGGATCGATCAGAACGGCATCAAGCTTCTGGTCATGGGAACAGTGCAGAGAGGCGGAGGAGGCTGCGCCTGTCCGGAAAACGCCTTCCTCAAGAGCTTGCTCGGTCACATGATGATTGCCCGCCAGGAGTGGGTCATCCTCGACATGGAGGCGGGCATCGAGCATCTGGGCCGCGGTACCGCCCTCGGCGTTGACTACATGCTGGTGGTGGTGGAGCCGAACCGAACCAGTACAGAAACGGCCCACAGGATTCAAAAGCTGGCTGCCGACATCGGGATCAAAAAGGTCAGAGTCGTGGGCAACAAAGTGCAGAAACAAACGGACGAAAATCTGATCCGAAAAGCTTGCGATGGGCTGGAGGTCCTCGGTTTCCTTCCACTCTCCGAGCAGATCCGCCGGATCAGCACCGGGGAGGTATCCCTGGAGGAAGTGGATGAAAAAACCCTCGCCCCGGTCCAGGCTCTGGTGAAGCGCCTGACCTGAATCCTCTGTTATCTCCAACCAGAAGCATTTTGGTAATTTCGTACGCTTTTTGGTAATTTTTTTATATTTCTAAAAAGCTGTTGATCCGGTATGTTTTCTGCTCTATAATGCATCCATCAACGTGTATGACCCTTTGTACCACATCAGGCATCAGGATGACAGGCAGAGGCCGAGATCATAACCCCCTCAGGGGGCAGCACCAGAGAAAATAATTTTTGGAGGTTATTAATGGCGCGAGAGCTGAAGTACGCAGACAAAGCAACGCAGCAACTGTTTAAGCGGGCGCAGGAGGAGCAGATCCCCAATGTCTGGGACCGCTACGAAGCCATGCAGCCCCAGTGCGGTTTCGGGACCCTCGGCCTGTGCTGCCGAAACTGCAGCATGGGTCCCTGCCGGATCGATCCTTTCGGCAATGGACCCAAGACGGGCATCTGCGGGGCCGATGCCGATACCATTGCCGCCAGAAACCTCGTCCGGATGATAGCCGGTGGAGCGGCGGCCCACTCCGACCACGGCCGGGACATCGCCCACACCCTGCTTCTGATCTCTAAAGCACCGGACTGCGACTACAAGGTCAAAGACGAGCGGAAGCTGAAGAGCATCGCCGAGGTTTACGGGATAGAGACAGAGGGCAAGGAACTCAGCGATATCACAAAAGAGGTTGCCAAGGCCACCTTGAATGAGTTCGGTCGGATGGAAGGTTTCTTAAGCATGGCCACCACCGCGCCTCCTGCACGGGTCAAGCTCTGGAAGAAGCTGGGCATCATGCCCCGATCCATCGACAGGGAAATCGTTGAGATCATGCACCGCACCCATATCGGTGTGGACGCGGACTATAAGAATCTCATGAAGCAGGGTATGCGAGCTGCTCTGGGTGACGGCTGGGGCGGGTCGATGATCGCTACCGAGCTTTCCGATGTAATCTTCGATTCCCCGAAGATCCAGAAGTCCTCCGCCAATCTCGGGGTGTTGAAGAAAGACGCTGTCAATCTCGTGGTACACGGGCACGAGCCGACACTGTCGGACATCATCGCCACTCTCAGCCAGAAAGAGGAGTTGATACAGAAGGCCAAGGAAAAAGGAGCCAAAGGAATCAACCTGGCCGGGATCTGCTGCACCGCCAACGAGATCCTGATGCGCCACGGCATCCCGCTGGCCGGCAGCTTCATGCAGCAGGAGCTGGCCGTGATTACCGGGGTCGTGGACCTGATGGTCGTGGACGTTCAGTGTCTGATGCCGGGAGTGGCCCAGACGGCCAAGCACTTCCACACAAAGCTTGTCACAACCTCTCCCAAGGCGAAGATCCCCGGGTTCGATCACATTGAGTTCGAGGAGGACAGGGCCGTGGAGATCGCCACCCAAATCATCGAGGCGGCGATCGACAATTTCTCAAACCGGGATAGCCAGAAAACGGATATTCCCCGCTTTACCGAGGGGATCGTGGCCGGTTTTTCCACCGAGAGCGTGTTTCACTTTCTCGGTGGTACCTACAGGTCCACCTATCGCCCGCTGAACGATGCGGTGATCGCCGGCCGGATACGCGGAGCGGCGGGCGTGGTCGGCTGTTCCAATCCCAACGTGGATTACGAGGAAGGCCACATCAGGATGGTGAAGGAACTTCTCAAGAACGACGTCCTGGTGGTTACCACCGGATGCAATGCCATCAGCTGTGCCAAGCACGGTCTGCTGAAACCGGAATCGGCCTTCAAGTTCGCCGGCCAGGGCCTGCAGGAGGTCTGCCGGGCGGTAGGAATACCTCCTGTTCTTCACCTCGGCTCCTGTGTCGACAACAGCCGCATCCTACGGGTCCTCGCCAACGTTGTGGCCGAAGGGGGACTGGGCGAAGATATTTCGGATCTACCCGTAGCCGGAGCGGCACCGGAATGGATGAGCGAGAAAGCCGTCTCCATAGGGATGTATTTTGTGGCTTCCGGGGTGTACACCATGATCGGACACCCGCTCCCGATAATGGGCAGCAGGAACCTCCACAAATACCTTACAGAGGAGATCGAGCAGGAGATCGGCGGCAAATGGGCTTTCGAGTTGGACCCGGTAGAAGCCGCCCACAAGATGCTGCGCCATATCGACAAGAAGCGTAAGGCTCTTAAGCTTAAACCGATGATCTATCCGCAGGCCTTCAAGCCGGAGGAGTAGAGCGCTATGTCACGACATATAACCGTTCGAATCGAACGCTGCGTGGGCTGCCACACCTGTGAGCTGGCCTGTGCCATCGCCCATTCCCAGAGCCAGGATATCGAGACCATGATGATGGCAGGAGAAAAACCGGGGTACCGGATTCACGTGGAGACCTACGGCCCCCGCTCGATCCCCATCTCCTGCCAGCACTGCGAGGAAGCGGCCTGCGCTTTGGCCTGTCCTACGGGGGCGGTCAAACGCCTCGCGCCGGGTAAACCGGTACTGGTGGATCATGAGCGCTGCATCGGCTGCAGCATGTGTGTGCAGGCCTGTCCCTTCGGAGTGATCGCCCTACGACCGGATGGCAAGATCGCCTTCAAGTGCGACCTCTGTATCAGCCGGCTGGCTCAAGGGTTGGATCCCGCCTGCGTTTCCGCCTGTCCGACCAAGGCTTTGGTGCTGCAGGAGGACGAGCTGTCCAACAAGGACAAGAGGAAAGCGGCGGTGCAGAAGCTCGCCGAGGCTCGAGAAGCCGGTGCGGAGGAGGTCGAGGCCCTCAGCGGCTGAGGCGTTGCAGATGACTACAGTAACCGTGTGCGTAGGCAGCTCCTGCCACATCAAGGGGTCGCGAAAGATAATAGTTCGCTTCAACGAACTGATCAAGGAGCACGGTCTGGAGGAAAGAATAGAGCTGCAAGGTTCTTTCTGTATGGAACGCTGCGGTGAAGGGTTGAACTGGCAGATCGACGAACAGCCCGTCACCAGCAGTAGTGTCGAGGAGGCGATCCAAACGTTTACCGAGAAGGTGCTGCAGCCGTCGGCGAAGCCGCCAGGATCGACGGGGTCGACAAAAACAGGCGGCGGCAGCGCGGAAGGTTCTTAAGTAGGAAGGTGCCATTGGCAAAAATAGATCCGCCGGATGGGCGGGAGACATCTCCGTATATCGCGGCGATCCTGGAGCACACCCCCAACGGGGTGCTTTTGGTGGACAAGGAAACCCGCATCCAGTATGTCAACCCATCCTTTCGGGCCATGTTCCACTGCGGGGAGGAGAAGCTGCAAGGCGAGCCGGCGGCCGGGTTCGTGCACTGCGACTGTTTCGAGCGTGCCATTCAAGTGGGTGGAAACCTTATGGTCAAGGAGAGCATTCCGGACCACGATGTGAGCTTCCGGGTAGGGCTGTTCCCCATCGAAGGGGAAGACCTGTACTGCGGGATCTTCATCGACATCTCCGAGGAGGAGACCGCGAAAAAGAACCTGCGGGATCTTCGGGCTCAGACCCTGGAGCGGGCCCAGGAGGTGATCTCCCGGCAGATGAAAACGGCCCAGGAGATCGCCCGCCTGCTGGGTGAAACGACGGCGGAAACCAAGATCCTGCTGGTGAAGCTTATGTCGCTCTTTAAAGAAGA
>Ga0315547_1002825_pt1 | contig 11775 bp, 13 predicted proteins | sample SalMarSW160240MG_2_FD_202542 | JGI IMG/M metagenome (GOLD analysis project Ga0315547, IMG submission 202542) | Salt marsh sediment microbial communities from the Plum Island Ecosystem LTER, Massachusetts, United States - Salt Marsh Sediment SW1601-240 ... | reverse complement strand
GATTCTCGGCTGCGGGGAACGGTGTTCATCTTTCCCTCACTGATCCTCAATTTCCGTCGAGAGATTTTCAACGCCACCGCCAGACTGCTCCTCGAAACGGCCACCGACATCTTTCCATTAACGGCCTACTGCGAGCACGGTGAATGTCTGGAAGACTCTCTGAACACCTATCGCTACTATCTCGTTGATGGTCAGGAGTGCCCGGCTCTGTACTTTGACCCGTTGATCATCGTGGGCGGGGATCAGGAGAAAACAGACCCTCGCGAACCCAACTACTGTACCCGCTGCGATGCCCATCACTACCTGCCGGCCAAGGAGTATACCTACCTGATTCTCAAGCCTTTAGGGGAGAAAGCGGCCGCCGGCGATATAGAGCCGCTGCGCATGGAGTTAGCTTTGATCCGGAGCAGCATGGAACAATCCAGGCTGTATCAGCATATGAGCGAGCGCTACCTCGACGTTGAGGAGCCGAGACCGGTGATGATGAATTGCCTGAAGGTTGCCTGCATCGCCGAAAAAGCGTTGAGTTTTCTCTACGCGGAACAGAATCTGGTTTCCCGGCAGCAGGTCATCGAGCTGATCAACACCCTCGGGCTTGATCGGGAGTACCTGGAACGGCGTTTACGGGACAACGGTCGGGTTCTATAATGAGAATCGGGAATAGGCAATTTCGACGTTTCATGAAGCACAGCCTGTGGATCCTCCTATCCTTCGTTCTTGCCCTTACCTTCCTCTCCTGTACGGGAGAACCCCCGGAGATTGTACGGGTATTTTGGCAGTTGAATATCTTTGAAGATCGGGAGCAGGACCTCTCCTATCAAACCCTGAGTCTGTTTGTGAAACCCAACGATCCGGATGGCTTCGAGGACATTGAGGACGTCTATCTTATCAACGACGAGCAGGAGCTGTTTTGGCGTCTCGACGCCGAGTCCTGGGCCCAGTCAGGCTCGGCTCAGGAGATATGGATCGGGAGCAATTCCTTGAAAATGCCCGACGGGGCATCATTTCCCGCGGGGGAATACCGGATTCTGCTCCGGGATATCGGTGGGGATTCAGCGGAGCAAACGATCCGCCTCGAACTTCTTTCCCTCAAAGAGGCGCGCAGGTATCTGCCGAAGGTGACCGTCGGCAGCGGGGAGATTTTAGTTGCTGGAGAAAACACCTCGTACCAGTTGTGGCTCTACGACGCCGATCGACGCTACGTCAATTCTTTTCCAGCCTCAAATGGCTCGGTGGCGCTTGATACAATCACCAAGTCCCAACCTCCTCTGCAGGGTGGGTTCAGTTTCAAGGTCTATTCTTTCGTGGAAAATAGAAATCTGGGCGTCACTTCGGGACCCTATTACGTGAAACCGTGAATCGTAGCTTTGAAGGTCGCTGTCACGGCGACTCTCGCGTTGCCTTTTCCTGCACTTCAAGTGCTTGAATTTCAGCATTTACTTTGTCAATGTCGGCGACGAGCGAGTTCAGGGCTTCTTGATCGCTCTTTGCCGGGGTCTTCTTCTGAGCCCGGAAGTAGCTCTCCCCAAGCTGGGTGTAGAGTTTCTGCCGTTTCCGCATCTCCGCCGAGATGCTGGCCTTGATCCCGAGGATCCGGGCGGACCTTCGAGTCGCCCGGACCGTGGCTTTGAAAACGCCGCTCAGTCCTTTCCCCGCCTTCTCGGCGGCGGGACCCAGCTCTCTTCTGACTTTTTTCGTTGTCTCGGACAAACTGTACTTCGCCCGCTCTGCCGCCGGGACTATATCGTTTTCGACTTTCTTTTGAATCCCTTCGGTGAGCTCCTGGGCAGCCTTTCCCACCTTGGCCGCTGCGCTGACCGTCTTCTCTGCGACCTGTTTCGCTTTTTTCGTCACCTTACGGGTCGTCTCTTTGGCCTCCGATACCACGGATTTGGGCGCGCTCGGTTTATGGGCGGGTGTTGTCTTGGTAGTGCTTGCCTCGATAGCTACGCCAGCTCCGCTCGCTGCGCGAGCATTTTTTAAACTGGAGGCACTTCCCGATTTTGCCTTAGTTGTTTTTGTTTTCTGTGCTTTCTGCTGTTTGCTGCTTTTTTTCTGCTCGGCCATAATCTTTTTTCCCCCTTGCGTTCCGTATTAAATCTTGAACAGGGTCAACAGGGTTTACCACGCACTGCTGTGCAGAAAACCTCTGCTCAATCAAAAGATACTACCAGACCAACCTTCAGTCCAACGAAGTTAGATCTCCTTCAAACCGCGATTCTGTAATCGTTGCTGCTCCCATACAGAGAAATCCTCCGGTGGATGGAGGATCTGCTCTTCCGGCTTCCGGTGCAACTTTGCCTGGGCCTAACACCGATCGCAAAGTTCGATCTCCAACTCTGTCTGGGGAAATCCATTGGGAAGCCGGTCCAAGGCGCGGGCCAGTTCACGGAACACGCTCTCGCTCATCGAATCCTCACGTGTTGGTACTGCCCATCTTAGCCGCCCGTAAGATACCCCGCAAGCGCCTCAGCCAAACAGCGCGATCAGGAAAGCTTTCAGTTTGTCGTCGAAAGCCATCGTGGACAAGGTCGAAACTATAGTTCCTTGACCAGAATAGGCCTGGAGGCTACGTTTGTGACTGTCATTATGGTTGTTCTGATCGTTCTCGGATTTATTCTTCTGGCCGCCGGGATCATCGGCTGCGTGCTGCCTGTTATACCCGGCCCGCCATTGAGTTACGCCGCTCTGATCCTGCTGTCCATCGCCCGCAAATGGGATGCCTTCAGTCCGGCGGTTTTGATCGTGCTGGGGGTGTGCACCGTAGTGGTGACTGTGTTGGACTACCTGCTGCCGATCCTGACCTCCAAGAAAAAGGGGGCCAGTAAGGCGGGCATCTGGGGATCCGTCATCGGAATGGCGGCGGGCATCGTGTTCTTTCCACCCTTCGGGGCGATCATCGGCACCTTCGTCGGCGCGGTGCTCGGAGAGCTCATCTTCAGCAATCAGCCGGACAGCGCCCTCAAAGCGGGTTGGGGAGTCTTTCTCGGTACGATGCTTGGGATTGCCCTGAAACTGGCGGTAAGCGGGGTTATCGCCTTCTACTTCACCCGCGCCGTGTTGACGGGATAGAGGGTGACCGAGATCCGGGGCAGAGTACAAGCCCTCGACCGTCTCCGCGGTCTGATCGTAGTGCTCATGGCCCTGGACCACGCCAACTACTTCGTCGCTCAAGCGAGACGAGGAAGGCTGGAATAAGGCGGAGATACGCAGGCACTTCCTCCTCCGCGGCGCCCTGTTGATCCTACTCCAACTGCTCGTAGTAAATCGGGCCTGGGAGTTGTCTTCCCGCCCCCTGCTCCGGCTGCTGCTCATTCCCGGAGCTGTTGGGAACCCAAACACCCAAAGAAGCGAAAATTTTCACCCTGCGCTATGGACTAAACGGGGAAGAGAGCCTTTCCCTTCGAGAGATCGGCAAGCTTTAGAAACTCTCCCGCGAACGGGTGCGTCAGATCGAGAAGAAGGCGATCAAGAAGCTCAGGGCTCCCTCCTGCCGGCAGGTCCTCGAAGCCTACGTAGCCTGAGGATCAATGATCGTGGCTGTGTGGATGATCGAGCGGCCCGCCTAGTTTTTCCAGAGCAGCGGAAAGATGGCGGTTGACCGTCTTCATCGCATTGGCCGCCCCGCGTACATCATTCTGGGCAGGACCTGCCTTTTTCGTCCAACGCAGGAACTCCGCTGCATGCTCTTCATTGTGTTCGATCCAATGACTGAGAAATACTCTCAGCTTGTCTGTCTCCTTCATCCTACTTTCCCAGGTTTCTTCGAGCTCACCAGATGCACAGTATGCTTGAGTAGATCGATTTCCCGAATTACAGCATTGACCGTTTGGGATTCTTCGAACAGAGGTGTAAGCTCAACTCCATCGTCTGTAGGTTTGACCTGAATCACATCCTCAAGGATCTTGTCACCGTCTAGAAAAACAGTTGCCTGGCACATCGATCTTTTCTCCTACTCCTTATTATAGTAGATATTTTTCTTTTGGGGAGGGGGATTGTGCGCTTATCTACCGTTATTTGCTTTTCCGCCCGCTGTCCTGCAAACGGCGGGATCGACAGAACAAAAGGCCCGGAGTCCCCAATAGCATTTTCCACACATCTTCCCTGTTCGTGGCCGGACCGAGGGTGGCGACGATCTGGTAATTCATGATTGCGGGGCGCCCGGGCTGAGCGAGGCGGGATTACGCAACAGGGAGGTTTGGGAAACGATCATCCCTCCCAGCATCAGGGCACAGCCGATCAATCCGCGAAGCGACAGCATCTCTCCGAGGATCAGCCAACCCCCCAGCACGGCGAAGGCTCCTTCCAGGCTCAGGATGATGGCTGCATGGGCCGGATGTGCCGTTTTCTGTACCACCACCTGGAGGGTGTAGGCGATGCCCACGGAACATAATCCCCCGTAGAGAATCGGCACCGCAGCCCGGAGTATCCCCTCCAGAACAACCGTTTCCGTAACGGCGGCCACGGCCAGGCTGAAGACGGAGCAGACGCCGAACTGGATGCTCGCCAGCACGAGGGAATTCGTTTTGGGCGAGAACCAGCCGATCAGCTGCACGTGGGCGGTCCAGAACAGGACACTGAGCAGAACGAGGAAATCCCCCTTCGCTACAGTGGAGCCCCGGGTGATGCTCAGGAAGTACAGTCCCGCCACCGCCAGGCCGGCGCCGACCCAGCGGCTCCAGCCTGCTTTCTGTCTCCACAGGAGGCCGGACAACGGCACCAGAACAACGTACATCCCGGTGATGAATCCGGCCTTCCCCGCCGTGGTGTAGACGATCCCTACCTGCTGCAGGGACGCCGCGGTGAACAGAACGGAACCACTGAGAAATCCGTACAGCCACACTTTGGCACCCCTACCCTCTCGGGTAGGATTCCCCTTGCCCGTTGAGCTCTCCGCTCCGATCTTCCGGCGGGATCGCTTGCGCAGCAGGAGAATGAGAGGGAGGAGGGACAGGGATCCGAGGGCGAAGCGCACTCCGTTGTAGGTGAAAGGCTGAATATGCTCCATGCCGGCCCGCTGGGCGACGAAGGCAAAGCCCCAGATGGCCGCGGTTAGGAGAAGAAGAGCATCATCTTTGAAGGTTCGAGGATTCATCACTGTTGGCAGCAATAGTACCGATACGATCCCAGCCTTTCAAGTTCGAGACGAATGACTCATCGAAGTAGAGTCAAGATTGATATACTGTGTATTATGTGTATAATACAGACAGAGGAATTTCAATGAAAAAACGAATGCAAATCACGATCTCAGAAGGGCTCAAAGAGCAGATGGATCTTGCAAAGGACTTCTATGGAGGATATTCCGGACTGATCGAAAAGGCGGTAGAGGAATTTTTGGTCCGCCCGGTAGAGCCGTATCCGGAAGATATAGAAGATGCCGAAGCAGCGAAAGGCAGTAACGAGTGGATTGATCTAGAATCGTTGAGACAAAAGATCAACAACTCGTGAACATAGTATTTTCGAAAAAATGCGAAAAGTCTTTACTATCCCTTCCGAAGAGAATCGCCATTCATCTACTGGAGAGAATCAACCAGATACCTGAGGGAGATATCAAACCGCTGTCGGGACGTAAAGGTGAATACCGACTGCGGGTCGGCAAGTTTCGCATACTGTTCTATATTGAAGCTGAAACAGTACGAATCTTTAAAATCGACACCCGTGGAGACCTCTACAAATAGGTTTACATCGAGGAGAGCAGCAGTGAATAGGCTGCGGTGATCTCCTGGCAGCGTCTCAAGCCCTTGGGGTTGATGTCCGGGTGATAGATCTTCATCAGCCGCTTGTATTGGGCTTTCATCAGCGGCAGAGTCAGGGCTCTGCCTTCCAGATCCATCGATCGGCGGGCTCTCTGCAGGACCAAGGAGCGGTCCTGCAGGTCCGCATCCGGTTGTTCCCGGTTCCTCCGGCTGGCTCCTTGCTCCCCGGAATACCCTTCCGCCGCCGCCTGTCTCAACAGCTGATCGATCAGGACAGCGAAGACGCTGCGCACTTCCAGGACGTGTTTCTGGAAGAAAAACCGAAGCAGACGCTTCGCGTTCGCCTCGGCCAGATCGGGTATTCCGAAGGATCGATCGCTGCAGTACACGGCTGCCGCCTCTCTGATTAGGTCGGCGAGTGGGAAATACTCCTCAAGGTAGACATCCCGGGCCCGGTCATAGCGTTCGAAGGCCCTCAGCATGGCCGAAAACTCTTCGGCATCTACTTCGTGACGCCGAAGAGTCCCGGCGGCCTCGGCCAGAAAGATCCCCAGGATCTCCAGTTGCTCCGGGTGGGTGAAAAAGATACCAGCTTTTTCCAGCCGAGTTTCCGTTTCGCCGCCGCAGAACAGCTCGATCAGGGCCACAAATTCCCAGATGTTCTCCTGACTATACTTCCCCGTCGCCGCGGACAGCGAGATCAGCGGGTGGTCCCCGGACGCCGCCGCGTAGATGCGCCTGTAGAAATCCTCATTGTTTACTCCGAGAAGCTCCCGGATCTCCTCGGCATTGAGAGACCAGGGCTGTCCGAGCGCCTCGATATCACAGATGCGACGAATCAGAGGGTCCGGACAGGAACGCCCCGGCTTCGGGGTTATGGGTGCATCCGCATACATATCGCAATCTTCGATCACAACCTAAAGGTCGATTGCGATGTCTTCTTCCAGCCGCAAATCTTGTGAAAAAAACAAAATTTGCGACTGTCATCATAATAGAATGGACTCTCGGCCTTGCCAATCCGACACACTATCCTCCCCCGCGAAGAAAATCCTCGAGCAGGGACCAGAGACGCAGATATTTTTGGTAGCGATCTTCGTACAGAGACACTTTTTTCGAGTTCGGCTCGAAGCAGTCTCTGGTGCGCACCGTTGCCGCGGTTCCTTCCGCGAGCGAGGAGAAGACACCCGTGCCGGTACCGGCCAGGACGGCGGAACCGAGAGCGCCGGCCTCGGTTACGTCGGTCCTCTCGAAGGAGCAGTTGAGAATGTCTGCGCAGAGCTGAATCCAAGCCTCGGATCTGCTTCCTCCACCCACAGCGCGGTAGCGATCGATGTGGATGCCCGCCCCCGGAAGAGTAGCGATGCTCTCCTTGAGAGAGAATATCGACGCCTCCAGGATCCCTTTCAGCACATCTGCCCGGCTGGTACTCAAGCGTAACCCCGCGATCACACCGGAGGCATCGGAAATGAACTCCGGCGGTCCCATGAAAGCGAAATGAGGCAACACCACAACGCTGCTCAGATCCTTAGGGATTTCCGAAAACAACTCGTTGTACACGTCCCTCCCCCCGGCTTGAGCTTGGCGATGCTCTTCAGAGCCGAAGGTGTCCCGATACCACTTCACCACAGAACCGCACTGGTTGTAGATAAAACTGACAAATGCTTGCGGATACGCGTGGTGCTCGGTATTCAAGCCACGTTCGATCATAAGCGCAGGCGCCGGCCGCTTGGCAAATACAGGGACGATGCATAGATAGGTGCCCATTCCGAACATGGCGCTGCCCGCTTCCGTCACTCCGCTTCCCAGCGCATTGGCGCACTGATCATGGGCGCCGGCACAAATAGCGGCTCCTTCCGGCAGTCCCACCTCCTCAGCGGCCTGCCGGGAGACGCGCCCGATGACAGTACCCGAGGGAACCGCTTTGGGCAGCTTCTGTCCATCCAGTCCGCTCCAGGCGACCAGACGATCAGACCAATCGGTCCTGTCGATGTCGAAGAGCAGGCTCCGGTTGGCCAGAGAATAGTCGACCGTCGGTCCGGCTCCGAGCATGAAAGCCACAAAACCGCTCCAGAACAGAAAGACATCGGTCCTTTCATACATTTCGGTCCAGTGCTGCTTGATCCACATCAGCTTGCTCAAACTGTACGGGCTGCCCAGTGTGTTTCCGGTGATCCGGTACAGGGTTTCGTCGTCCAGCCGGCTGCCCAGGTCCTCCAGAAACTCATCCCCTCTTGGATCGAAGAGCAGCAGGGAATCGCCCAGAATCTCCCGATTCATCGTCACCGGAACAACCGACTCGCCCAAGGAGGTAACGGCCAAAGCAGTCACCGCTTCGCTGCAGTTCGCCACCGCCTCGGCGATCGTCTCCTTGATCTTCTGCCACACCTTGAGGCTTTCCAGCTGACCCCAGCCCGGTTCGGGGCTCAGATACGCGTACTCCCGGTAGACGGAGGACAGGATCTTTCCTTTCTCGGAAAAAATCACCGCCTTGCAGCCGGTGGTTCCGACATCGATGCCCATGAGACTCATACTAAATCACCCCTGCTCCCGCTCAAACAGAGATAATCCTTGAGCAACCAGCAGGTCCGCTCGTATACAGATTCCTGGGCTTTTGCTGCATCCCCGGCATTACGAAGCGTCGTTTCGTACACCTGCCGGATCTCTGTCCCGATATTCATCTTGGCAATGCCCTGCTTCATGGCTTCCAACACGTAACTCTGCTGAATGCCCGAACCGCCGTGAAGAACCAGAGGGATCCCCGTAGCTTCGTTGATCTCCTTGAGGACTTCGATGTTGAGCCTGGCCGTTACTTTCTTCTTGTCTCTGATCGCTTCACCGATCCGCCCGTGAATATTGCCGATGGCCACGGAGAGCCAGTCACAGTCGCTCTCCCTCACAAAGCGTGATGCCTCCTGGGGATCGGTGAACCCCTGACCGGATCGAAACATCTCTTCATAGGGTGGAAGAGGACCCTCTTCATGACCGAGAACCGCACCCAACTCGGCTTCACAGGGTATCCCTGCTTGATGAGCCAGTTCGGCCACCCGACGGGTTTCCTGAATATTTTCCTCCAGATCCAGGCGGGATCCATCCACCATCACCGAATCAAAACCCAGCTCGATGGCTTCCCGAATAATATCGAGATGGTCGACCCGCTGCCCATCCTCATCAATTACAGGGATGTGATCCAAATGCAGGCCCACGTAATGAGGGTCGCCATATTTCTGAAATTCCTCGTAGACGGCCGCCATGCTTCGACTCTCAAACTTTCGCCACTCCGCCCGAGCCACTTCTACCAAGGCAAAGACATCCTGATCGACTACCGCCCGGATCACCGGTTCCAGCATGGGAAGGTACGGTATGTTGAAAGCCGGAACCAGGAGGCCGGCCTTCCAGGCATTGGTAAGGATCTGTGCTGTTGTATTCATTTTATATTCCTCCAAAATTATTTTGACGATTCAGCGGGGGCCATGCAACTCCCTGAACCTGCTACCGGAGAAGCGACAGCAGGGCTTCATCCGTCATGCTCCCCCGGATTGCCAGATCGGCGAGGGTCCGGCGGGTTATCCCCTTGTGGATCGTGTGGGGGGAGGTGACCGAAGCTGCGGCAAGGGCCACTCCCAGCCCGTGGCTGCCGGCCAGGGACAGACCGAGGGCCAACCCGGCGATCATGCCGGCCAGGTGAGCATCCCCAGCTCCTCCGGTGGTAACCACATTGACCGGAATCGCAGGCACGTGCAGCAGCCGCCTACCGTCCCAGCTCCAACTGCCCGCTGCCCCTGCGGTCACCGACAGCAACAGATGGGGGGACCTGCGGCCGAGGCGAGTGATTGTAGCTTCGACGATCGCTTGCGGATCGGCGATTTCGCTGTCGATTTCCGCAAGGATGCGGGCTTCATCCTGATTCAAGGCCAGCAGATCCACCTTTGCCGGCAGATCCGAGCGGCAGGCCTGCTCCATCTCCCCGCTGGTGAAACTGGCTATCCGAAATAGACCATGCCGCGTCCCAAGCTCCAGAACCTTCTCCCGCGCCTCCAGGGGTACCTCGGGCACGGCTAAAGCGACCCCCCTCCCGCCTGCACGGACAAATTCGGCCTCCGCTGTCGCCACATATTCGGAGTTCACTTCCGCACTGGCCGAATCCTCCGTAGTCATATTCCCGCCTGAACCGCCGGGATAGAGGAAGCAGAAGGAGTAAAGAGTACGCTTCTCCGCAAGGGTATCGACATAGCGAAGGTCCAGCTCCGCCTCCCTCATCTCTTCGATAAGACGAGCTCCCGCCTCATCGTCCCCCACCCTGCCGATCGGCAGAACAGCAAACTGCCCACCGAGAAGAGATTTCACATAGTGGCAGAGGATGTGCAGCTTGCAGTAGTCCCGCCGGTCAAGAAATTTCCCGCCACGGCTCTCCTCTCGACCCAGGGTGTGATCCCCCCGAAGCAGGAAGAAACTCCCCGAGCCGATCCCCCCCGTGCCGATGAGGGTATGGAAACGAAGGGACTTGCCCTTTACTTTCAGGAGATTACCTTTTCCGGACACGACGTTGAACTCTCCTTCCGCCTGGTTGCGGGAATGGTTTAAGCCTCCAGGCCCAGATCCCACTCTGGATGAACGCCGATCGGGTGGGTAGCAGTCTGCACGGTGGCGGTAATCAGTGCATCCGGATGTTCCTGCAGCAGGGTCATGGGATACTCCGGTGTGGGCCCGCTGAACAGAGCCACCCGCAGTGCGGTCTGTTTCCAAGCTCCCGTGTCGGAGAACAGCCGGACCTTAGCCGCCGCCAGGCACTCCTTGAGGCCCAGGGTGACAGACATGGGCGGAACGAACTGGTAGGCGGCTCCGAAGCTGCGCTGGGCCAGGGCCAGGATCGTGTCCCAGTTGTTCTCCTGAATTCGAACGCTGCTCTCCCGCAGCTGCTGCAGAGAGATCCGGCTGTAGGGATGGCGCCGGGCCTGGTTGTAGGCGATGTGCCCGTCCTGCCCCCAGCCGCCGTAGGTGAGGTGGATTGTCCCAGAGGCGATCTCCCGCCGGATTTCCTCTACCTTGTCGGGGCACAGCCAGCGGCGATTGCCTTCCGGAACGGCCAACTCGGCGTCTACCGGATCGTAGAACTGCCTCTCCATGGCGCCGCGAAAGCTGTAGGGATGGCTGCGGGGAAGCTCCCGTGCCTGCCAGTCCAAACACTCGTCCATGTGGAACACCGCGAAGCGCCGCAGGGACACTCTCTGCCGGTTGACGAGGTCGGCAAAGGGTCGGTACCAGCAGCTCGGCCCGCAGGGGATGATCGCCCGGAATTCGTCACCCCGGGAGGCGGCCGCCCGGATTTCTTCGACCAGCTCCCGAGCCATCAACCGGCCCATGCTCCCGGAATCTTTGACCAGCCGAAAAGGGATTTTAAGATCCGGGTGTCCCTCCAGCTCCTGATAGGGAACTCGACACCACTCGTAGAGCTCTTTCGGTGAAATGCTCATATTCAACTTCTCCTAAAAGCCCACTCCGATCCCAGTCAAAGCCGGGGAAATCCCGGGATCAGCCGCAGGGCGTTGTCATGATAGATCTTTTTCAGTACTCCGTCGGGAAGCCCCAGGCCGTAGATCCGCCAGCGGGTGTGCCCCCATCGTCCGATATAATCGGGGTAGTCGAAGTATTCATCCCGGGTTTCCAGAAAGCGGAAGTAGCAGCGGTAGATGTCCGGCCGCGACGGCATGTCGGTTCCGAAGAGGATACGGTCCTGGTATTTGAGCATAAACTCCCGGGCCGTGTAGGGCTGCCGGCCCAGCTCGTCGATGCGGGCGGAGAAATCGATACAGGCATTGGGGTGCTCATCGAGAAAACGGGAGACGTAGCCCAGATCCTCGGGGAAGTTGGCTACGTGGGGGCAGAGAAAGCGGGTTCCGGGGTGCTCGGCGATCAGCCGGTCGCGCTGCTCGAGGAGCTGAGTCTTGGAGAACTCAGCATCATAGAAGCTCCAGTCAACGAACTCCTGTAGAGTCTGGTAGTGCTCGTTGTGCTCGTCGACAGGCAGGAACAACCCTACCGGGTCGGAGGTGTGGATCAGCACCGGGATGTCCAACTCCCC
>Ga0315547_1002824_pt1 | contig 11779 bp, 9 predicted proteins | sample SalMarSW160240MG_2_FD_202542 | JGI IMG/M metagenome (GOLD analysis project Ga0315547, IMG submission 202542) | Salt marsh sediment microbial communities from the Plum Island Ecosystem LTER, Massachusetts, United States - Salt Marsh Sediment SW1601-240 ... | reverse complement strand
GTAGGTGATAGAAATTTCTGAGAATCCAGCTTCTTTCATCATCGCTCGTACCTCACCTTCCGTCCAGACCCGCATCCCGTTCTTCTCAATCTCCTTCGAGTGGTCGTTTCCATCTTCAGCATTGAACTCTATACTGACTAGCGCTCTTCCTCCAGGGCGTAGTACACGATAAATTTCCTTCAACGATTTTAAAGGCTCGGGAAACCCAATGAAACTACCCATTGTGGTACCTACGCTGAAACTGTTATCCTCCCAGGGCAGCTGCGAGGCGTCGCCCTGCACGATCTCTGCTGTTCCTGCTGCGATACGGCTCCTGAGCTTCCATTTTGCCATTTTGACCTGGACATCAGAGAGGTCAAGGCCAACAACGCCCCGGACATGTGATGCGTAATTCTTCAAGAAATGTCCGCTACCGCATGCAACCTCAACAAGAGAATCTTTAGGCTGTAAATTCAGGGCCTTAGATACACGTTTGTATATCGGGCTGTGAGCTAACGGCATTATCCTAGCCACTATCCACCCAACGAATCCCCTGGGCAGCCCAGGTTGTGACAGGTTTTTCCCCTCAGCATTCATCTTTGCACCTCCTGAGATGGCTCCATTCTAAAGCGACGTGGCTGCTGGAGCAATGGGAAGGAAGTTAAATAGGTAAAACGAGCCGCCAGGAAGATCAATCCGCGAAGTACGGGTTTCCCTGGAACAAGGTCTTCTGATGGTTACGGATCCCGGAAACACCGCTGTTGTACTTTCTTTTATTTTCGTTTACGATAATTATCGAAAAAAAACAAAAGGAGATCCCATGCAGAATATTGGCGTCATCTTTGGCAATAGAGACTTCTTCCCAGACCACCTGGTTACGGAAGCGCGAAACGATGTGGCAGCTCTTTTTGCAGAGCTGGAGATCAACCCCGTCATGGTGTCGGAATCGGATACCAAGCTTGGCGGCATTGAGACCTTTGCCGACGCGCAGAAGTGTGCCGATCTCTTCAAGGCCAAGCGCGACGCCATTGACGGCATCCTGGTTGTCCTGGCAAACTTCGGAGACGAGAAGGGCGTCGCAGACACCATTCGTATATCAGGGCTTCACTGCCCCGTCCTGGTGCAGGCGTATCCCGATGAGCTCACGCAACTCGAACCGGCAACCCGGCGGGATGGTTTCTGCGGCAAGATCTCCGTGTGCAACAATCTTAGGCAGTATGGGATCCCGTTCTCACTGACGACGAAGCACGTTGCCGCAATTAACTCGGAGTCATTTCGCAGAGATCTGTTGATTTCTCGCTGTCTGTCGGGTGGTTTCCAGGATGCACCATGTCCGCCTCGGCGCGGTCGGAGCCAGACCGAGCGCGTTCAACACGGTGCGCTACAGCGAGAAGATTCTGGAACGGCACGAAATCTCGGTCTCAACGGTCGATCTCTCCGAAATCTTTGCTTCTATAAACAAGCTGGAGGACGGCGACCCGAAGATTACTGCTGAAATCGAGAGAATATCGGGCTATGCCTCCACGAAGCTGGTCGCCAGAGAGAGGATGGTGACCATGGCCAAGCTCGGCGTAGTATTGCGCGACTGGGCAACCCAGAACGCCATAGACGCTCTTGCCTTCCAATGCTGGACCTCCATTCAAGAAAACTTGGGTGTGAACCCGTGCACAATCATGAGCATGCTCAGTGAGGAGATGCTCCCGAGCGCCTGCGAAGTGGACATCACCGGCGCCCTCACGATGTACGCCATGCAGCACGCCGCCGGATCTCCTGCGGGAATTGTGGACTGGAACAACAACTACGCGGATGAGGAGAACAAATGCGTCTTCTTCCACTGCGGAAACTGGGCCAAGTCCTTACTAGGCGACCGGGCGACTATAGGCACTGCACCGATCCTCGGGACTTCGGTCGGGGAACAGAATACCGTCGGTGCGCTGGAGGGTCGCGCACCGGAAGGGCCGATGACATTCGGACGGCTGTCCACCGACGATACTGCGGGAATCATCCGGGCCTATGTCGGTGAAGGTTCCTTCACAAACGACGAGCTGGATACGTTTGGAACCCGAGCAGTAGTTGAGGTGCCCCGGCTGCAAGACCTCCTTCGCCACATCTGCTCCAACGGCTTTGAGCATCATGTGGTGATGACCCGCTCTCAGACGGCGGACGTACTCGCCGAGGCATTCACAAGGTATTTAAAGTGGGACACCTACCGGCATGACGCTTGATGAACTGAAGCGGAAGTCCGTTTCCTACCGGAGAGACATCCTCACCTTCATCTATCTAGCAGGGGCAGGGCACACCGGCGGATCGCTCTCCTGTATAGACATCATCAACGTGCTGTACAACGCCATCATGGATATCTCGCCGGAGAACTGGGAATCCCTGCAGCGTGATGTCTACATCCAGAGCAAGGGGCACAGCGTGGAAGCCCTCTACGTTGTGCTGGCCGATCTGGGCTTCTTTGACCGCTCGGAGCTCCGGACCGGAAACCGCTTCCAGACGCGGCTCATCGGTCACCCCAGCCGGAAGGTGCCGGGTGTGGAGCACAACACCGGGGGGCTCGGGCACGGACTCTCCGTCTCCGTCGGCCTGGCGCTGGCTGCAAAGCTGGACAATCGAAAGTCGCGAGTGTTCTGCCTTCTTGGCGACGGTGAGCTGACCGAGGGCTCCAACTGGGAGGCGGCCATGAGCGGCGCCCACTACAAGCTGGACAACCTGGTAGCCATAGTTGATCGGAATCGACTGCAGATCACCGGCGGTACGGCCGAGGTCAACGAGCTGGAGCCACTGGAAGACAAGTGGTCTGCCTTTGGGTGGGCCGTGCGCCGGACGAACGGGCACGACATCGCAAAGGTCGTGGAAGCTCTCAGCGACCTGCCGTTCGCCGGGGGGCAGCCAGGGCTGCTCATCGCAGATACCGTGAAGGGCAAGGGCATCAGTTTCATCGAGGGCCGCGTGGACTGGCACCACAAGGTGCCGAGTCGCGATCAATATGAACTGGCAATGCGGGAACTGGAGGTGCTTCCATGAGTGGTGCAACGGATCCGGGAACCGGTAGGGCCAACCTCGAAGTGTTCGCCGAGATCGTGGAAGAGCTGGCAGCTGCAGATCCGTCACTCCTGGTCGTCACAAGTGACTCCCGTGGTTCGGCGAGACTCTCTGCCTTTGCCTCCCGGATGCCGAACCGGATTGTTGAGGTGGGGATCGCCGAGCAGAATCTCGTGGGCGTAGCAGCGGGACTCGTGGCCGGCGGCAGAACGGTCATCGCCGTCTCTCCTGCCAGCTTCCTGGCAACCCGCTCCCTTGAACAGATCAAGCACGACGTCTGCTACTCCGATCGCCCGGTCATTCTGGTTGGGGTCAGTGCGGGCGTGAGCTACGGGGCGCTCGGTTCCACCCATCACTCGCTTCATGACTTTGCCGCGCTGCGCGCGATACACAACATAACCGTTGTGGCGCCGGCAGACAATTGGGAGACCCGCGAGGCGCTGCGCGCGGCGGCGGACGCCCGCTCGCCGGTCTACATTCGTTTTGGCAAGAAGCCCATCCCTGATCTCCCCCGCCGTGTAGAGTTCTCATTCGGGAAAGGACGGATTATCCGCGACGGGAGCGACGGTGCATTCATCGCCACCGGTGAAACCGTGTGGCGGGCGCTCGCGGCGGCAGACGCCCTGGCCAAGACCGGGGCGTCGGTCTCCGTAGTAAGCATGCACACGGTCAAGCCGCTGGATGTGGAGCTTGTCTGCACGGTGGGCCGATCCGTCGGTGCGGTGGTGGCTGTGGAAGAGCACTCCGAACACGGCGGCCTTGGTGATGCCTGCGCGCGCGTGTTGCTGGAGGCCGGCCTCGCGCCCCGGTATCGCGTAGCGGCAATCCCGGACGAATACACGGTCAGCGGATCTCAGGACGAGATCCTGAGTCACTACGGAATCTCGGAATCCGGCCTGTTTCGGATGATGAGCGCGCTTCTTTCGGAGGGATAAGTGTCCCGATACATTCTTGCGATTGATCAGGGTACCAGCGGCACCAAGTCGATCGTCTTTTCGCTGGCCGGCCACGAGGTGGCAAGTGCCTCAGCACCGCTGCATACAAAATACACCCCGGACGGGAAGGCGGAACAGAACCCGGAGGCGATCTATCGCAGTGTCATTGATTCGGTGGCTGCTTGCGTGCGGAAGCTGGAGACCTACGCCCTTATACGACGCGGTGAGATCACCTGTGCGGGCATCGCCAATCAACGGGAAACTTTTGTGCTGTGGGACGACAATGGCCCGCTTTACGATGCAGTTGTCTGGCAGTGCAAGCGTTCGGTGGACATCTGCAACGAACTAAAGGAGGCGGGGGCGGAGCCCGAGATTCGCGACCGATCGGGACTCATCCTTGACCCATACTTCTCCGGCACCAAGCTCACCTCGCTGTTGCGCAATGTCCCGTCTGTCCGTGCCTCCCATGACGCCGGCGACGCGCACTTCGGGACAGTTGACACCTGGCTTGTCCACCGTCTGACCGGAGGACGGGTATACGCGACTGATCAGACAAACGCATCCCGGACATTGCTGTTCAATATTCATACGCTGGATTGGGACGAGGAACTCGCCGGGATCCTTGGAACGCCGTTACTTCGCCTGCCCGGGGTGTACCCATCTGCGCATCAATTTTCCGAATCCACCTTTGAAGAGATCTTTGACACTCCTGTTCCCATTACCGCGATGATCGGAGATTCCCACGCCGCCCTGTTCGGCGAGCGCTGCTACCAGCCCGGTGAAGCGAAGGCGACGCTGGGCACAGGGTCCTCCATCCTCATCAACGCAGGTGACACTGCGCCCTCGGTCTCCCCTTCCGCCATGACGACAATCGGTTTCGGCCTGCCCGGTCGCACCGATTATGCGTTGGAGGGAATCGTGGTCAGTGCCGGCTCGGTGCTGAACTGGCTGCAGAGAGATCTGGCGCTGTTCGACGACCCGTCACGCCTTGACGAGATTGCGCACAGTGTCGTGGATACCGGCGGGGTATACGTGGTTCCGGGACACGCCGGGCTCGGTGCGCCGTTTTGGAAGATGGACGCGAAGGGATCCATCGCCGGCCTGACCTTCGGGACGTCCAAGGCGCACATAGTCAGGGCTGCGCTGGAGTGCATCCCCTACCAGATTCGGTCGATCGTGGATGCGATAGCCGAGGAGACCGGAATCCATTGCCGGTCCATCAGGGCCGACGGCGGGATCAGCAGAAACGAGTTTGTGATGCAGTGGATGGCCGACACGCTCGGGTTGCCTGTCCACACGTTCATCTTCCCGGACGTCACGGCGCTGGGGGCGGCACTGTTAGCCGGAATCGGTGCAGGAATCTATAGCGGGATCGGCGAGGTAAATTCCCTTGCCCTGGCTGAACGGGTGCGAGACCCAGCGCATTCGGGATCTGTTGAGACCCCGGCGCAGACCGGGTACGCGGCGTGGCGCCGGCATATGGACCACTTGGTGAGCTTGTAGGAAAAGCCAATGCTCGCAGAGGACCGCCGACGGCAGATCTACGAACTCATCCGGGAAGAAGGGAGCGGGCGAGTCTCGTCGCTGAGTGAGACGTTCTCCGTTTCCGAGCCGACAATCCGCAGCGACCTGGAGAAGCTTGAGAATCAAGGCCTGGTGATTCGCGACCACGGCGGAGCTTACCTGCGGGGTATAGACGCTCTGGTGCGTTCACAAACCCTGCACCATAGCGAGAACGCCGAGCAGAAACGGCTGATCGGCAAGAAAGCGGCCGAGCTCGTAAGCGACTACGACACGCTTATTCTGGACTCCGGCTCCACCGTCACTGAGCTCGCCGAGAATCTGCTGGACAAACGCGGCTTGCACATCGCGACCAACGCACTGAACATAGCGTTGATTGTCGGGTCGGTTCCATCATTCACCATTCTCGTGACCGGTGGGGAGTTTAAGGCGCCCACGCTCTCGCTCACCGGTGAGTATGCGGCGACTCTCTTTAACAGCGTGTCCGTGGACAAGCTCTTTCTGGCCACCGCGGGCATATCACTGGAATCCGGGCTCACTTACCCCGGCCTGAGCGATCTGCCGGTGAAACGGGCCATGATACGGGCGGCTAAAACAGTCTACCTGCTCGCCGATTCCTCGAAGATCGGCAGGACATCGTTCGCTACCCTTGGGAATCTCTCCGCGGTTCATGTACTCATTACCGACGCGGGCATTGATCAGCACAGCAGGCAAGGCTTCGAATCGTTCGGCATCGATGTGGTTGTCGCTTCAGGCTGATTGCCCGCCCTTACTTCTTCATTTCAAACTTCATGCGCTCGATGACGTCGTTCTGCAGCTCCCGGTTCAGCGGTGTAAAGAAGGCGCTGTAGCCTGCAATGCGTACCATGAGGTCCCGGTACTCTTCTGGTTTCTCCTGGGCTTCCACCAGTGTTTCGTTGTCCAACACGTTGAACTGGATATGGTACTGGTTATTCTTGAAATGGGTTTTCACCAGCGCGAGCACGCGGTTTCGCCCCTCCTCATTCGTGAGAGCGTCCGCGGAGAGCCGCATGTTGAAAATGGAGCCCTTCTGGAACCAGATACTCGGCAGCTTGGCCTCGGAATTGATGACCGCAGTTGGGCCGTGCTGCTCGGAGCCGTTTGCCGGGGACACGCCGTTGTTCACCGGAGCGCCGGCCTTCCGCCCATTGGGAAGCGCCCCCACCGACTTACCGAAGGCGACATTACCGGTGACCGAGCTCAGGCTTAACGCAAAGCTTGCCGGGACCGGGCCTTTGCCGTAGCGGGAACTTTTGAACTCCTTTTGGTAGGTGGAGCCGAGGAACTCATCGATCTCCACCGTCCACTTGTCCGCATAATCATCGTCGTTGCCGAACTTGGGTACCTTGTTGATAAGCATCTGGCGGATCTCAGGCCCAGTAGGAGATGTGTTCTCATCCTCAAAGTCTGAGTGCATGGCCTGGATGAGCTGCTCGGGAGTAAGAAGCTTCTTGTCGAAAAGAGCATAATGGATGGCGGCTAAGGAATCACCCACCGTCACGGCGCCGGCAGTAGGACCGCCATCTGCGGTGTACCGGGCCCCGCCCTCAATGAGGGACTTGCCCCGTTCAATGCAGTCGTGCACCAGGGAGGACCTGAACGCATTCTGGTCATGGAGGATGTGCATCTCATCACTGATGTGCTCCACGATGACCTGCAGCCCCATGTAGTAGCGAAGCTGCCGCTTGTACGCCTTTATGATCTGTTCCGCGCTCGTGAAGGTGGTCAAATCGCCGTCCCCCGGAAGCAGCGTCGCGCCGGTTGCCGGATCGGTGCCGTTGTTCAGGGTGATCTCGAACACCTTGGCCAGGTTTAGCCATGAGCCTTTGGCGGCAAAGTCCCACTTACCGGGGACGGAGGCTTCGATGCATCCGACCGGTGCCCAGGTGTAGAGATCTTCCTTTGCTATGCCCATCTTGTCCAGAATGCGCATGACGCTCGGATCGCTGTAGAGCGCCGGCTGCCCGCCTTTGTGTTGCTGCACGACCCCGAGAGCGCGGTGCATGAACGCGTCGGGCGTGCCTTCAAACCACTTCAGGGACACCGACGGTTTTGTCAGGCCCATTTCCGCGGTCGCGTCCAGCACAATGTGGGTAAGCTCGTTCACCGCATCCTTGCCGTCAGCGGTCTGTCCTCCAATCGCCAGGTTCTCGGCCAGGTGGTAGCCGGGGAAATACTCGCTGTCCGGCCAGGAGCGGAGCTTGTTGATTTCATTTGCCTTGATGAAGAAGGACTCCACCAGCTCCAGCGCGAACTCATGGGTGATGACCCCGGAATCGATGTCATTCTTGTAGTAAGGCCAGAGATACTGGTCGAATCGTCCGAGTGAGACGGCGTGGCCGTTGGTCTCGATCTGAAGTATGAGCTGGATGAACCAGACGGTCTGGATTGCCTGCCAGAAGGTCTTCGCCGGGTTTGCCGGTACCTGACGGCAATTCTCCGACATGGTGAGCAGTTCCTGCTTGCGCTTCGTGTCGCTCGTCTGTTCAGCCAGCTCGGCAAGGCGGTCTGCGAAGCGCCTGGCGAAGTTGATTACCGCCTCGTTTGCGATGATGACCGCCTGAAGGAACCAGTACTGGGAGATAGTACCGGGCTCCGTCAGGTCCAGCTCATCCAGGCGCTTGCGCGCTCGGGCAATGAAGCCGTTCAACCCCTCCTTCAGAACCCATTCATGATCCGGAAGAACGTTCCCAAGACCAGCCGCGGCACACCAGGTGTCGTCTATGGCGTTGATCTCCCACGCTACTCTGGCCTGCTCAGGCAACTGACTCCAGATGCTGTTGAACAGCGTCTTGTTCCGCCAGTAGTCAATTGTCTCCAGTATCTGCGCCTTCGCTTCTTCGGTATAGGTGAACTGATCGCACGGCCGCTGGGCGAAGTGGTAAGGCTCCCCACGGAACTCACTCACAATCCAATCCGTGGAGTACTCCGGGAACACCGGCGCCGCACGAACGGAACTGGCCTGGTTTCCAACAATGAGTTCCTCATCCCGTACAAAGATGGTCATGGCATCAAGAACATCATAAAGCGACCGGGCCCGTCGCTTGACGATGGGTTGTCCCTCGCTGTTCTTCATCGAATTTGTGAAGAGAACGACCCGTTCCGGACAGATACCGGGTATGTTCGCAAAAAGCCCGTCACGGAGTTCCTGAATCCTACGTGTCACGTTCTTCCCCCTCTTCTGAAAACGGTTTCACTACAAACATAGCATAACATGAATTCGCAGGAGGATCAAACGGAAAATCAGACATAGAGCCGGTTCCTGGGGTTTTCCCGGTTTGGTTGACAAGGCGCCAAAAGGGCTGTACCATTCGTCAATCTGAAAACGATTTCGGAGCGAGGGGATGCAGAATGGCCCGGTACACCATCACAGAGATCGCAAAACTGTGCGGGACTTCGCCCGCAACCGTGTCTCGGGTGTTGAACAACCCCGATCTGGTTGCCAAGCCGCTTAGAGACCGCATCCGACGCACGATGGAGGAGGTTGGCTACAAGCCAAACCCGTTCGCCTCCCGTCTCAGCTCCCAGTCACGTTGGGGACTCGCGCTGTTCGTGTTCGACATTCTCAATCCTTTCTTCGCCCTTATCGTGCGGAAGATCAGTCACCTGGCAATGGAGCAGCGTATTCCGCTCACCGTTTGCGACACGGAGAACAATGAACAGAAGGAACGGATCTTTCTGGACTACCTCCTGGACAACCAGATTGCCGGAATCATCTTTGGCGAAGGGATTTCCATACCAACCATCGAGCGGGCACACAAAGCCACAGAGACCGTCCTGATCGATCGCCACTACAGGGAAGGGCTCGTATCCGAGGTGAGCAGTGACAACTACAGGGGTGGGTGCCAGGCAATCGAGTATCTGCTGCAGCTGAACCATCGGAACATCGCCTTTATCGGGGGCCCCGATGGATGGGCATCTGCGGAGGAGCGGTTCCGAGGATACAGGGACACGCTCGAGCGGCATAATTTGCCGTTCAGATCGGAACTGGTATACCAGGGGGACCTGCGTTTTGAATCCGGGATCAGCGCTCTGGAATACTTCCTCACCCTGCCCGAGTGGCCGTCTGCCATTTTCAGCGCAAACGATCAGATGGCCTTCGGTGTCCTGACGAAGGCGAACAGTCTGAATATCTCCATCCCCAAGGACATCTCTCTTATCGGATTTGACGACATCCCGCTGTACAGCCTGTATACCACGAAACTCACCACCGTGAGGCAGAACATAGACGAGCTTTGCGTGCGCGCGTTCGCGATCATGATGTCAAAATTCAACCAAAGGCCGCAACAGCGCGAGCAGCAGCGGGTCGTCATTCCCACAAAACTCTCGGTCGGGGAAACCTGCGGCAAGTACAGCGGTGCTCTCAGGACGGGTCTGCAGAGAAGTGGCTGAGCCTATGGCGCAGGGATCGGAGAACACGGACACTCCGGCCACGGTTTTTGAGATAGAGCGATACGCTATCGAGGATGGCCCGGGAATCCGGACCGTGGTCTTCTTCAAGGGCTGCAATCTTCGCTGCAAGTGGTGCCAGAACCCGGAGTCCCACTCCGCGCGACCTCAGATCATGTACAACAGGAACCGGTGCATAGCGTGCCGCCGGTGCACGGAGGTCTGCCCCGTAGGAGCAGTGAGGGAGGTTTCTCCGTTGGGTTTCATCACTGACCCCGAGAAGTGCAGGCTGTGCGGAGCCTGTGTTGATAAATGTTTTTCCGATGCCCGGAAAATCGTGGGGCAACGTTTGTCGCTTGACGCCATCATGGATGAGGTCCACAAGGATCGGGCTTTCTACGATGAATCCGGTGGCGGAGTAACATTTTCCGGGGGCGAACCCTTACTGCAGGCAGATGCGGTACGTGAGCTTGCCAGGCGCTGCAAGAGCGAGGGAATCCACACCGCGGTGGAAACTGCAGGTCACGTACCCTGGCGAAACATCGAAGGATTGCTCCCCTGGCTGGATCTGCTCTACTTTGATATGAAACATATCGACTCCGAAGCGCACCGCCACTACACCGGTGTCCCGCTCGATCTCATCCTGCGCAACATCTGCAGGGTCAGTGAATGTTTCAAGAATCTCATCGTACGGATCCCGGTAGTACCCGGTGTGAACGCAACTGAGCAGACGATGAGCCAAATGTTCTCCTTCCTGCTCGAGAACACGAAGGCTCGGCGCGTGGAGCTGTTGCCGTTTCACCGGCTCGGACTCGCCAAGTACGAGGGCCTCGGCATGAGCTACGCCATGGCAGAGGTCGACAACATGAGCAAAGAGGATTGTTCATCCTTTGCGGAAACCGGAAGAGAGCTGGGACTGGCTGTCCGGGTCGGAGCACCGTAGAGATGAAAGGTCTGGAACTGGCGCGCCGGTTCTTCACCGATGTCGCCTTCCCCGCATTCAAGGAGCAAGCGCCGCTTACGCTGGGCTCCATGGCGTTTGGGCTGGCAGGCCCGGGCTCCGAGTGTTACGGCTTTGATGACGAGATCTCCCGTGATCACGATTGGGGTCCCCGTGTCTGTATCTGGATCCCCGAAGATCTGTATCTGGAGCAGGAGGAGAGACTTCAGCACATCTACGACCGGCTGGAAGAGGTTTTTCTCGGGTACGGCCCGGGGCGGCTTTTGGACACCCGCGTTCGCCGCGACGGGGTTATGTCCACGGCGCATTTCTATCGAACCTACCTGGGCACCGACAGCCCGCCGGTGACTATCCGGGACTGGTTGCTGCTGCCCGAAGAGGCGCTTTCCCTCTGCACCAACGGGAAGGTCTTTCTCGACCCCCTGGGGAGCTTCACGGGCATGCGCCGCGCTCTGCTTGCGTACTTCCCGCGAGATCTCTGGCTGAAAAAGATCGCCTCCCGCTGCAGGGCCATTGGGGAGCACGGACAGTACAACCTCTGGCGCACGCTTCAGCGCGGCGAGAGCATCGCCTTTCACTATCACAAGGCCTGTTTCGCCCGGGAGACCGCTGCTCTGGTGTTCCTCCTGGCAAGGACCTATCGCCCCTTTGCCAAGTGGATATTTCACGGTCTTGGTGATCTGGGCCAACTGGGTTCTGCGGTGCACGGGAATCTGCTGGCGATCGTCCGCAGCGACGGCAAACAGACGCTGCAGGCGGCAACGGAGCGGTGCGTGGGCATTCTGATTGATGAACTGGTGAATCAGGGTCTGGCTGTGAGACGCGGACCCTTCCTGCTGGACTACGGGGTGCAGATCGGGCGCACGATAGAGGATCCGACCCTGCGGGAGGGACTGAACTCGGTCGACTAGAAGAGGGACAGATG
>Ga0315547_1002822_pt1 | contig 11785 bp, 10 predicted proteins | sample SalMarSW160240MG_2_FD_202542 | JGI IMG/M metagenome (GOLD analysis project Ga0315547, IMG submission 202542) | Salt marsh sediment microbial communities from the Plum Island Ecosystem LTER, Massachusetts, United States - Salt Marsh Sediment SW1601-240 ... | reverse complement strand
TAACCTGCCACTATGATATACTGGATTGGCTAGAGCCTGACTGGGTGTTCTGCACGGATGATATGAGTTTTAGTAAAAAAAAAGACGGAGACCAGAACTTAAGCTCGAAGTCCGTAAGTGCGGGCGTAGCCTTTGGCAGATGTTTCGGCAGTATCATTATCTAAGCGGAACTCTGTCAAGTGGATCTCGCTGTTACGCTGCAACTCTTCAGGATCGACCTGTAGCATTCATTGCGGTCTTAACAGTTAAATTTAGAACACGATATTACCGAGTGTCCCGACTTGTTGTTCTCCCCGACTATCAGGGAGTAGGCATCGGAAAGCGGCTCCTAAACTTTGTTGCAGAACTGTACACTAGCCAAACAAAACTGCCTTTTATGATAGTGACAACAAACCCGCAGCTAGTACGTGGATCGCTCGGCAAAAACTGGGTCGTTAAACGTTACGGTCACGCTTCACGAATGAGAAACACGTCCTTTTCTGGTTCAGCGAAAAGTTTGCCTGAAAGCACAAGTAGAAACCGCCTAACCGTTAGCCTCCAATACAATCCAAATATCTGAGACTCTTCTTTTAAAATCAAAGCTTTCTTCGCTTGATTCCCTTTCCCTTTTTTTAGATCAAAGAAATATTTTCAAATTTTCTGTAAAGTACTCAAACTATTTTCTTCGCCATGCCCAGAACAATTTTAATAAAAGCATCGCATTAAAATATAACTTATGCCAACAAAATCAGAGATTTTTGCTCGGGAATTTATATTAGGCTTCGGCTTTTTGGGTGGCTTATTTACTTGGGTTGGCGTTGACCCAGAAGAAGAAGTTATCAGGGCTCTTCTAAAAATTTTATTTCCCAATAACGATTTTATGATTTCGTTAATAATTTTTCTTATCGTTATAGCTACAACTGCAACAGGACTTTTGGGTACTTACAACATGGCGGGAAAGCCAGGGCTTATTGTCGTGGGATTGGCTTGGGTATCAGGTTTCATAATTGCGATTGGTGGGACTGCTACGGTTATTGGAGCTTTTCTCTTAATTGGTGTAATGATTTTCGGTCCAAGTGTGTGTAATAAGTAACTTTTAGATTCTAAAACCAACGCAAGATTTCTCTCTGTAAAAACCAACATTATCATAATGATATTTAAATACAACATCTCCAAAAAACAAAAATAATAACAAGAAAGGGGGTGTTAAATGATATGAAAATTGATTGGATAGTTGCTGTCTTGGCACTGGTATCAATTGCGTTTATCATTCTATTTGTGGCTGGATTAGATATTTCTCTCCCACTTTATGATATAACCCGAAATCCAGATGGTTCAATTACAATTACTGGAGTAAGTGAGGTAATCTTGGCTGTATGTTTTGGTATCGCTGCAATAATTAAAGCATTGAAAAGTGAATGAAAAACTAGATATAACTTCATTTTGCCCGTTTGAGAATATATGATTTCTATAACAGACAGTTCAGACAAAGATAAGCATCTTAATCCACGCTTCAAGAGTCAACAACAGAAGGGAGAGCGCAACACATGAGAGTGATTTGGAGGCGAGGCAAAGATCAATCATAATAATATCGAAAACTACAGCGAGAACAGCATTCACTTGCAAGGCACCTCAAGCAACATTGACGCCTCATATAATTGGTGGGGAACAACTGACACCCAAGCAATCAACCTAACAATCTATGGCTCTAAATATTCTTTCGACTTGGGCACAGTCAGTTTTGTTCCTTTCTTGACTGAGCCGAATCCTGAAGCACCAGAAGTACCAGAGCTTGAACCAACACCAGCTCTTGAAACCCATATCTCTATCTCAGTGGACGCATCATCAACCGTCGTAGGCTCGGCGGTTAACGTAAATGGGAGATTAACAGACGTAAACGGAAGTGCTCTACAGGGCAAGTTAGTAACTCTATCATACTCTATCACAGGTAACGATTGGGTTCCTATCGGATCAGGTACTACAAACGCTGCTGGAGAATATAACATTCAATGGGTCAACACAGCCTCTGGCACCTTCACGCTTAAAGTAGAATGGATCGGAAATGATGATTACCTTGGAGCAAACGCCACTACTACACTTAGTTTTCTACCTCATCAAAACCAGAAGATTTTCTTCGTCGAATCAAACAGTACAGTTTCAGCACTGACTTTCAACAACACGAACACAGAGTTAAGCTTCACAGTTAGCGGACCTTCAGGAACCACTGGCTACGTGAAAGCCACAATACCAAAAGACCTGTTATACACGGAAGGAGACTGGGTCGTTTTAGTTGATGAACACCCAGTAATGCCAACGGTCAACGAGGATGCAAACAATACATACATTTACTTCACCTATGGACACAGCACTAAAACAGTAGAAATAATTGGAACCTACGCAATCCCAGAGTTTCCATCATGGACATTGATGCTACTACTTATTGTGCTTTTATTTGTCGTAGCCATCTACAAACGAAGACTCCAAAAAACTAATCATTACCTTATATAATTCGATAGTTAATGTAGTAATTAGTATGATTAGTGTATTATTAGTAACTAATTAGATGGTAAGAGTAAGTTACACTAGACATTTCTACATTTTAACTAAACTAAGCTAAAAATAAATCCCTGTAAAAAATCGGTTGATAACAATTCTACGAAGAGTCTACCTGCCCCCATAGCCTCTTCGTAGCACCCGGAGGCAAAAATTGCTAGAATACTTCTGGCAGGGAATAATAGTTCTCCAGATCGCCTTCGCAGGACTAGACCGCATGATGACCGGCATAGTCAAACCCGACATCGAAAAACAAACCTTCCTTACATACGTCCTATGGTTCACACTCGCCAACCAAGCAATCGCCTAGAAGGAAAAAACAAATGGAAAACGCTAATACAGAACGCAAGCAGAAATAATACTGACCAATTATAAAGGTGAAATGCAGTTTTTCTGTCCACAATTAATAAATAAGCTTATATCGTTTTATTCATTGGATAACTGTGCTTTCTGAAAAAATCCCCAAGCGTGGCTGGATTCCACTGTACGTTCTATTAGTGCTAGGTAAAATTCCAACTGCAACAAAACTACAGAAACTAGTTTTTCTAATCCAAACTGAAGGAAGAGTTGACGGCGGTTATCTTTTTCATAAGAAGCATTATGGTCCATATTCTGAAGATCTTGACGTAGATGTAAACGCGTTTTCAAATTCTTTACATTTAATGGAAACTCAACTTGTTGAGGGGTTAAGTCATCAGTATTATCTTTACAAACCAACAAACTTAGGAAAAGAAACAACAAATGAAATACTAAAAACTATACCTGAAGACGTAAAAAAAAGAGTTGACAACATTATTGGAAAATATGGAGAAAAGAATTATCAAGAATTGTTAGAATATGTTTACGAAAACTATGTAATTAACGAAACAACGTTTGATCAATTATATCTTGAGCTTTCAGATGATTTGTTTAGTTTAGAAAGCATCTGGAAAGAATGGTACAAAGATGATTGTCCATCAACATTATTCGTTTTGGCAATGATTGATTATCAATCAAAAGTTTTAGCTAAACTTAGATCGATTGAAGAGCCTGTATTTCGTGGTGTTTGTGTATCCTCCATTTCCGAGTTAACTGCTAAACTAATCACTTTGACTTCAAATTGCAAGAGTTCTAAAGAATGTCCGTTATCTTTCAAACCGTTATTTTATGAGGTTTCTGATCAAATCAACTTTTTGAGTAACTATTGTTGTAAACAAGGCATAATTGGTGATTTCTTTGATGTTGATTTTTCTGACTTCCTAGGTGAGGGAGAATTAGAACGCTTGGAAAAGGAACTAGCAAAGACATCACCCGCAGAACTGATTTACTAGTTTTCTTGGAAACGTCTGCATGTGTAACATATTCTTTCAGAGCAAATTACAAAAATAAAGGTAAAAAAAGGGTTTTTGTACCACTAGGAAATGAAATTGTTTCAGAATTTATTGGTTTATGTAAACAAAAAAAGGTAAAATTATGTGTCACTAAGACTGTTAAAGATGAAGCGTTTGATAATTTACTGAAAATTGTGAATCGATATTTTGATCGTGCAAAAATTTTTGCTCCACCAGTTAGACAGAATATTTATTTGAAAATTAGGAAACGGCTAAAAGAATTAATTAAATACACAGGAAATCTTGATGTTACATCGAATATTAAGGAAATAGAAAAATTCTATAAACGTTCAGCACACCTAAAGAAGTTGGTTGCCCTCAAGCAAAAAAAATCGAGAAAAAGTCTGATGCCTAGTTCCAAAGACATGAAAATTCTATCAGAAGCTGTGGAACTTAACAAAACCTCAACAGTTTGTGTAATATCAGGCGATGGAGATTTTTTGGATTTTAAAGTTGAAATTAAGAAAGAATTTGACCTAATCGTTGTTGATATTATGGATTTACGGCGGTTTGCTAAAAACTTACTCTAGTTTGCTTAGAGACTCTTCGTAATGTTGTCAACCGATTTTTTACAGCAACAAAGAAAGACGTCGTCAACCGAAGACTTTACAGAACCTGGTTTAGTAGCTAGCTACTCCTTAGACGCGTGCACAGACTGAAAAGATGCAATTAGAAAGTGGTATGACTTATTAGCCCACATGGGAATAATAGTGATTAATCTTTCAGGCGGGAGGTTTGAGTACGAAGAAATCCTCTTCTAAGCAAATGAGTCGAGATGCGAAGAAAGCTTCTTCGTCTAATGGAGCTATTTTAGGTTTTGAAGAAAAACTTTGGAAAGCAGCGGATAAGCTTCGTAACAACATGGATGCGGCAGAATACAAGCATGTCGTTTTGGGGTTAATTTTTCTGAAGTATATTTCTGACGTTTTTGAAGAAGTTCATCAGGAGTTGGTGAATGATCCCGAAAAGCTGTCTGATCCTGAGGAAATCGACGAGTACAAAATGAGAAATGTGTTTTGGGTTCCGTCAAAGGCAAGATGGAGTTTGTTGCAGAAAAACGCGAAGCAGCCAACAATAGGCATTACTATTGATGATGCGATGGACGCCATAGAACGCGACAATGTTTCCCTTAAGGGCGTTTTGCCCAAGAATTATGCTCGGGAAGGGCTTGACAAGCAGAGAGTAGGAGAACTAATTGACCTAATTGGAACCATAGGTTTGGGTGACAAGGAAAGCAGGAGCAAAGACGTTCTCGGTAGAGTCTACGAGTACTTCCTTGGCCAGTTTGCGGATGCTGAAGGCAAAAAAGGTGGGCAATTTTACACTCCAAGAAGTATTGTCCAGTTGCTGGTGGCTATGATTGAGCCTTTCAAGGGCAGGGTTTTTGATCCTTGTTGTGGCAGTGGTGGCATGTTTATCCAAAGCGAGAAGTTTGTCCAAGCGCACCGAGGAAGAATTGACGATATTTTCATTTTTGGTCAAGAATCAAATCAGACCACGTGGCGACTCTGCAAGATGAACCTCGCCATACGAGGCATAGAATCAAAAAAAGTAAGATGGAACAACGAAGGCAGCTTCCAAAACGACCTCCACAAAGACTTGAAGGCAGACTATCTTCTGGCGAATCCGCCGTTTAATGATTCTGACTGGAAAGGCGAAATGCTCCGAGAAGATATACGATGGAAATATGGTGTTCCGCCTGTGGGAAACGCCAACTTTGCATGGGTGCAGCACTTCATACATCATTTAGCGCCACGAGGAATAGCTGGTTTTGTCCTTGCTAACGGCTCCATGAGCTCAAACACCTCAAACGAGGGAGAAATACGCAAAAACATAGTCGAAGCCGACCTAGTAGACTGTATGGTTGCATTGCCTTCGCAATTGTTTTACAATACTATGATTCCTGCATGCCTCTGGTTTATTTCTAGGGATAAGCAAAACTCGAAATTTAGAGACCGCAGAGGCGAAGTACTGTTTATCGATGCACGAAAACTAGGCGTAATGGTAGACAGAAGACACAGACAACTAACACCCGAAGACATCAAAAAAATTGCCGACACATACCACGCATGGAGAGGCGAACCCATAGACGAACAAAAAATAGAATACACTGATGTTCTTGGATTCTGCAAAACAGCAAAACTCGAAGAAATCAGAAAACAAAACCACATCTTGACTCCTGGCAGATACGTTGGCTGCGAAGAAGAAGAAGAAGACCCAGAAGAATTTGAAGAAAAAATTAAGAAGCTTACTGCCGAGCTTGCAGAGCAAATGCACGAAGGAATAAAGCTTGATGAAGAAATAAGGAAGAATCTTGAGAGTATCGGGTATGAGTTGGGAACAGAAGTTTAAGCAAACTGAAATAGGCATGATTCCAGAAGACTGGGAAGTAAAAGAAATCCAGAACGTAGGAGAAGTAATAGGCGGCGGAACTCCTTCAACAAAGAATAAACGTTACTGGAATGGAAAAATTGCTTGGATAACCCCAAAAGATTTGTCAAATCATAAGAGCCGCTATGTAAAGAATGGAGAAAGAAACATAACAGAAGAAGGATTGCTCCAGAGCAGTGCTAAGATTTTGCCAAAAGGTGCGGTACTCCTGACAACAAGAGCACCAGTAGGTTACCTGGCAATCGCAAAGAATGAAGTTACAACAAACCAAGGGTTTCACAGTATCATTCCAAAAGAAAATACAACAGCACTCTTTTTGTATTATCTATTAAAAAGGAACGTTGAATACCTCAAGTCGAACTCGTCAGGTACAACTTTTGGGGAACTTTCGGGGTCTCGGCTTAAAACCCTAAAGTTTTCGTTTCCACCATTAATCGAACAACAAACGATAGCTAAAATCCTTTCAGGCTTTGATTCCAAGATCGAACTTAACCAGCGAGTGAATAGGACTCTTGAAGCTATTGGGGCGGCTGTTTTTCGGCGTTGGTTTGTTGATTTTGAATTTCCGAATGAGGAGGGCAAGCCTTACAAATCATCAGGCGGAAAAATGGTTTACTCAGAATTAGGAAAAATTCCAAAGGGCTGGGAAATTACTGATATTTCGAAGGTTACTAATGTCATTGATTGTTTGCATAGTAAGAAACCTGAAAGAGTGAAAGAGGGAAAAATTCTTCTTCAAGTTTTCAATATAGAAGAAAATGGTGAACTGACTCTTTCTGATCTTTATTACGTGTCTGATGTGGATTATGATTTTTGGATTCAAAAAATTGAGGTAAAAAAAGGAGATTTAATAATTTCAAAAACTGGTCGTGTGGGTGCAATTGCCCAGATTCCAGAAGGTTTGAAGTTTGGAATTGGGAGAAATTTAGTAGCAATTAGACCTACCAAAATAACGCCTACTTTTACGTTAGAATATTTGTTATCAAAATATGGAAAACGAGAAATTCAGAGAATGACAATGTCTGGGACAATTCTAAGAAGTTTACATGTGAAATACATCAAAAAGTTTCAAATTCTGGTTCCACCGTCACATGTTATTAATTTGTATGAAAAAATAGCTAGACCCTTTAGAGCACAAATTGAAAACAACCTCAAAGAGAACATTATCCTTACAAGTCTCGGTAAAACTATGCTTCCAAAATTGATGTCCGGCAAAATCAGGGTTCCTATTCTTGAAGATAAAGTGGAGGCGTCTTGATGCCCAAAATAATGACTGAATCTGAACTTGAAGAGACTTGTCTTGAGATGTTGCGAGACCTTGGTTATGATGTGGTTTATGGTCCTGATATTTCTGAAGGCGGTCTTGCAGAGAGAAAATATGACGAGGTTGTACTGGTTGGCAGGTTGCGGAGTGCTCTTAGGCGAATTAACAGGTCATTTCCTGAGAGTGCGATTGATGAGGCTGTGAAGAAGGTTCTGAGAACCGAGAGCCAAGATTTAGTTGTTAACAATCAGAGTTACCACAAGTTAGCTGTTAATGGCGTTCCAGTTCAGTACAAGCGGAAAGATGGAAGCATCAAAGACGAGTTAATTTGGCTATTCGATTACCAAAACATAGACAATAATGAGTTTTTGGCTGTTAGCCAGTTCACAGTTATTGAGGAGCGTAATAACCGAAGACCCGACATAGTTTTATTCGTTAACGGTTTGCCTTTGGTTTTATTTGAGTTAAAGAATCCTGCTGATGAAAACGCGACAGTATGGTCTGCCTATAGCCAGCTTGGAACCTACAAGCATCAGATCCCCTCCATTTTTCGATACAACGAAAGTCTAATCATCAGTGATGGACTGTTGGCAAAAGCTGGAACCTTAACTTCAAAAAAGGAACGCTTCACTCCATGGAAAACAGTAGATAACAAAAAAGCACCGCCTAATGCTCCCGAAATCAACGTTCTCATAAAAGGCATGCTAAACAAAAACACATTATTAGATTTGGTTAGACACTTTATAGTTTACGAAGCAGACAAGGACAAGAAAGACGGTAGCGTTAGGACTTCAAAAAAGATCGCTGCTTACCAGCAGTATAACGCAGTCAACAAGGCTATTGAATCAACCGTAAAAGCCACCAAGACGAACCACAAAGCAGGTATCGTTTGGCATACTCAAGGCTCTGGCAAGAGCTTAACAATGGTCTTCTACGCTGGAAAAATGGTTTTGCATCCACAACTGGAAAACCCAACAATAGTTTTACTTACCGACCGCAATGATTTAGACGATCAACTTTTTGGAACCTTCGGACGATGCCAAGAACTTCTGCGACAACAACCCCAGCAAGCAGACAACCGAGAAAAACTCCAAGAACTCCTTCAGGTTGCCTGCGGCGGAATAATATTCACTACCATCCAAAAATTCTTTCCAGAATCCGGAACAAAATATCCACTCCTCTCAGACCGAAAAAACATCATAATTATCGCCGATGAAGCACACCGAAGCCAATACGGTTTTGGCTTAAAGGTTCCCAAAAACTTGGACACAGACACCCTAAAGTATGGATACGCCAAATACCTCAGAGACGCTTTACCAAACGCCACCTACATTGGCTTCACAGGTACGCCTATTGAAAAAGCTGACCGCAGCACACCAGCAGTCTTTGGCAAACCCATCCACACATACGATGTACGCCAATCCGTAGAAGACGGCACAACCGTAACGATCCTTTATGAGAGCCGCCTCGTTAAACTGGAGCTTAAGCCCGAAGAACGTCCACACATAGATTCCGACTTTGAGCAAGTCACTGAAGGCGAAGAAATCGAGGGCAAAGAGTATCTGAAAAGCAAGTGGTCACGCCTCGAAAAAGTCGTAGGCAGCCCCGAACGCATCAAACGGATAGCCAAAGACATAGTTGACCACTGGGAAACACGCGAATCAATCCTAAACGGAAAAGCAATGATCGTGTGCATGAGCCGAAGAATCTGCATTGAACTTCACAACGAAATCATAAAACTCAAGCCAGATTGGTACCACAAAGATGACGACAAAGGCACAATAAAAGTCATAATAACCGGCTCAGCATCAGATGGGCCAGAGTGGCAAGAGCACATACGCAACAAAGAACGCCGCAGAAACCTTGGCGAACGCATGAAAGACCCCTCTGACCCCCTAAAAATAGCAATAGTACGCGATATGTGGCTTACCGGGTTTGACGCACCAAGCCTAAACACAATGTACTTGGACAAGTCCATGAAAGGGCACACGCTTATGCAAGCCATAGCCCGCGTTAACAGGGTTTACAAAGGCAAGGAAGGCGGCTTAATTGTCGACTACATCGGAATTGGTGAGGACCTAAAAAACGCCTTGGCCGAGTACACCGAAACCGACCAGAAAGAAACAGGTATACCCCAACAAGTCGCCGTAGACAAAATGCTAGAGAAATATGAAATCGTCCTGCAAATCTTTCATGGGTTTAGCTACAAACCGTTCTTTACAGCGTCTAAGGACCAAAAAATGCCCATAATGATAGACGCCATGCAACACATTCTAAAGCAGGAGAATGGCAAGAAACGCTACCTAGAACAGTCAGGTTTGTTGCTGAAAGCCTTTGCCCTCGCAATTCCCCACGAAAAAGCAATTGAGATTCGTGATGATGTGGGCTTTTTCCAAGCCGTACGCTCTGCCATTGTCAAAACAACTGAGAGTAAATCGCAGACTCAAATCGAAGACATGGACCTAGGGATTAAACAAATAATTTCAAAAGCAGTAATTTCAGATCGAGTGATTGACATTTTTGCAGCCGCAGGACTCACCAACCCTAACATTTCCATTCTGTCGGATGAGTTTTTGAATTTTGTTAAGGTGATGCCACAAAAGAACCTCGCCTTTGAAGCACTCAAAAAACTGCTAGCCGATGAGATCCGGATTAGGCGCAGAAAAAACCTCATCCAAGCCCGATCATTTGAAGAGCTTCTGGACAAGGCGATTAAGGCTTACACGAACCGGAGCATCGAAGCAGCCGAAATAATTCAGCAACTAATCGACCTAGCAAAGAAAATGCGAGACGAACAGCAAAGAGGAACCAAACTCAACCTAACCGAAGAAGAAATCGCATTCTACGACGCATTAGCAGACAACGAGAGCGCAAAACAAGTCTTGGGCGATGATACACTGCAAAAAATGGCAAAAGAACTTGTTGAGACAGTAAGAAAAAACGTTAGGATCGACTGGACAATAAGAGAAAGCGTGCAAGCAAGACTCAGAGTTCTTGTGAAAAGACTGCTAAAGAAATACAAGTATCCCCCAGACAAGCAACAAAAAGCCACAGACACAGTGCTAGAACAAGCAAAACTCTTATGCGCAGACTGGGCAGAAAATCAGCCAATCCAGTGACAGACCGAAGAAATCACAATCCAATTTCCAAAGAAGATATTGAGTATTCTATGGGATTAATCAAACAGGCTTTCTATAATGTAATAGAATCGGAAAATGGGCTTTAATAAGCTGTGTTATTATTGGTTCTGTTACCTCTTCGGTTGGTTGAAGAGGCTGTCAAAAATCGGTTGATACCTTAATTATGGTTACTAACCTTAGCGAAAAGTTATAGATAACTTGAAATTAGCCTCTTTTGCCATTTTCACAAACACAGTAATATCAGCTTGTGACAGCTTTTCTTTCTTGGCTTCTGAAATTTTCAGTTGTTTTATCGGTCCAATGAACCACCATTTTCCCGCTTTCAAAGCCCAATTAACCTGACTCATATCAAGTTTCGGACCTCTACGGCTACAAGGATATACTGATGGATAACCCTCCCTTTTCATCTCTACAGTTAGCGGATCAATGGATAGAGCTTCTTTATCGAGAAGATATTGAAGAACACTGTGAATTGCTTTAATCTGTTCCAACCGAACCTCCCCAAACGTCTGATGGAACGAATGTTCTAAAAAGATCTTTCGATAGCGTGTTCTGTTAACTCTTAAGCACATCGACCTGTTTCTGGAAGATGTTAACCAACGACACATCGATTACAAAGAGTCTCCATATGTGTCAGGTTTCCTGTTTGACTATTTTCTTTAGCATGCTCCGCAGCTCGTCAAGCTCCTCGCGCAGCTTCATCATCTCAGGACGCTGACCATTCAACTGCTGCTTAAGCGCAATGTTTTCATCTTTAAGCTGCTCAATCTCTCCTGTTAGAACGGTTACAGCTTTTCGAGGCACATTTGTTTCCAGATTCAGATAATCTTCATAGGCTTTCGGATACCTTTCTCTGACTTCCTGCTCTAATGTTTGCAGATATGTTCCATCTGATAGGGGAATGCTCTTTCCCAAAACATACTTGATCTGAAACTCATTTAATCCGCTTCTTGAAAGACCTGACATGACCCATTTTCTGATATTATGAAACCTGAGATTTCCAGTTGTTTTTATTCCTGCTCTTCTACCTAAAACCTTAATTCTGTTAAGGATTCCCTTTCCAGTTAAATCAAAAATATCTGAGACTC